>TARA_R110001592_G_scaffold26926_4_pt1 | contig 25059 bp, 3 predicted proteins | sample TARA_R110001592 | Tara Oceans TARA_R110001592 (sample SAMEA4398387) | marine metagenome | biome: Polar Biome; feature: [SRF] surface water layer (ENVO:00010504); material: water (ENVO:00002006), including particulate matter (ENVO:01000060) such as... | depth 5 m | reverse complement strand
TTACTCATACCACTTTGCATATCTAAATGATATTCAGTCATAGCTTTTAAAAGTTCATATTTAGGAGAATTTTTATTTGAACTAATTTGCTTAAATTCTTGACTTATAAACCTATCATCCTTAGCACTATACTCTTGTTCTTGCCCAAACTGTCTAGGTAACCAATTACCTTTATTATCTATATATTTTCCTACATACTGAGTCCTATCTTCACCATAAGGGATAGTTCTAAATTCATTTTTAACTTCAAACCTAGAATGTCTTGCTGCAGGAACACCTAATAATGAAACTTCTTCACCTGTATTAGTATCAGTTATTGTAGTAGTTTCAATATGATCAGGGTCAGATGGCATTTTTACTACATTAGCTGCAGAAGGCATGTATTTAAGATCTAAACTTTTAGTTTTTTGATTCCAAAAAGTTTGTTGAACATGATTTAATATAAACCAATCATTTAGTGTTTCATCATTATCTATAGCTTCTTGAAAATCATCAGAATTAATAAAGTCATTTACTTCTGTTGCCTTAACCTCACTAATATTTTGTTTAGATAAACTAAAATTTAAAGTGTCAAGATAATAATCTGTTACATAAGTATCTGTCATACTACCAAGCTCAGAAAATAATTCTTTTAATCTTAATTGCTCTTCTGCAGTTAATCCTATATCTTCTTGTATATCAGTTAAATATATAAATCTATCAGCTTCAGCTGAACCAGGAGCCACCTCACCTCTATTATTCATTCTAGTAAGATCTCTTAGTTCTTTTGATTGAGCAGAAGTTAATCCTGTTCTAGACTCACTCTCTCTTTGATAATCAAGTATATCTTGTTGTAAAGATTTAATTTTTTTAAGTCTTTCATTTCCCATATCAGTTGATATAGGTTGATTGTACTCATCTTTATAAGCAAACATTAAATTAGATATCTCTTTATATGCAGCTGATATATCAAACGTTTTATTTTTTAATTTAACCTGTATACTTTCAATTTCATTAAAAAGAGCATTTCTAGATTTCCAATATTCATCAGTATATTTTACTTTTAAATTTTGTCTTTTCCACTCCTCTAGTTTAGCTATGAATTGACCACTACCTCTTACCTTACCTTCTCCTTCAAGTTGATTTATAAATTCATTATAGGATAATTGAAGAGATCCTGGTACAGGAACCATTTCTCTAAACTGAGTTCCTTTTTTATTTTCTAATAAAAATTCTGCTATACTTTTATCATAAATACCTTTTTCAGGATCATCTACTTTATCTGTACCATCTTCATATTGCAAGGAAGATACTTGTTGATACTCTCGCCAAGCTGCTTGAATAGACGGATAAGCTTCAAGTCTTTCTAATTCATTATCAAATTGATTTTGCAAGTTATTAAATGCTTGTAGCTTTTCTTGACGCATAGTATACGCTAATTTACCAATAGCTGAATCTTGAAACGTTTGTTGTTTTTCATAATACTCTGGTACAAATTCTTGCCACATGTAGTCATTATTAAACTGCTGTAGTTTTTGCCTAGCATCTGCTAATTTTGGTAAATCACCTTCTTGTCTTGCCTCCTCTACTGCAAATTCTAAAACGTCTTGTTCATATCTCCAACCATTTCCAAACTCATTTAGAAATACATAAATCTCTTTAGCAATTGGCTTACCTGATTCTTTATCAAAAAACATAATAGTATCCTTTTCTCCTAGCATGTCACGCATTTGAAAAGTATTCATTTTAGAAAAATTAACTTTAGGTAAAAGATCAGCTAACTTTTTTCTAAAAACCATAGATTTTCTCCACACTTCATTTTCTACTTCTGTTCTTTGATTTTGAATAAATATAGATAATGGACCTACTATAATATCATTAGAAGAACTATAACTTTCTAACCATCTATTAAAAAAAGAGACGTCATGAGCGTTTCCAGTTAAGGCGTTTTTTATTTTATCTTCATTTACTATATAATCTTTATATTCTTTAATAAACGGTTCTAAAATATTTCTAGGAACTCCTTTTTTTACTAATGCATCAACATCAGCATCCGTAAATTGTTGGTCAGTTACTTTATCATATGTATCTTTTATTGCATTTTCAAGCTCTTGTGGGTTTGTAAATGCTTTTTTAAACGCAACACCTAAGTTTGATTTAAATCTATCATCAACAAACTCATTCATATAACTAGTAATCTCTACAAACCACTGAACATTATTATCTAATAAAATATCAGCAACTTGAGAATTGATTCTAGTAATATTATTAGTTATTTCATTTAATGTTTGATAAAATAAATTATTAGTATCTGTATATTGACCATTCTCCATTAATGTTGTGTCAATATCTTTAAGCATTTGTAACCATGCTCTTGATGTATTCTTATAAAGAAACATTAATGCAACAGTATGACGATTATTTAAACTAGGATCAGCTTTAATTTTAGCCAAATCCTGGAGCATATTTTTACTCATTGTATTAATAGTATCAAAACTATTAATTAAAGCTTGAGATTTATTTTTAATATTAATAGCTCTCCTCTCTTCACCATCTAAAACCTGTTGTATTTTTTCATCTTCTGTAGCATCTTTGAGTTCTTCTAAATTTACAAAGTCAGCTAATGATTGTCTTATTCCTGGTAATAACTTAGTAGTACCTTTTTGAAACATAGCGTTTTTCAGCATTTCTTTTGAACGCTTATCTCCTTTAAAATTTCTAGCTTGATTTAAAACACCTAAGCTGCTATTTAAAGCAGTTTCAATTACTTGTTGTAATGATTCTACATTAGTATGATTAGCTAAGTCCTGAGCTCTTTCATTAACCATTCTAGCATACATTACTAAATCTGCTTCAGTTATATCAGGAGTTCCTAAATCAAAATCTTTTTCAAGCATCATTTTTGCTAGCTCATTCAATGTAGTATCTTGATTAAGTTTAGATACTTTAACTTTCTGACCAAACACACTACGTAACATTGATTTAATTGACGCTAGTAATTTTTTAATAAATTCTTGAAATCCATTAGTTTCTATTTGATCAAGAACTTGATTAAAAGATTTTAATTGTAATGCATATGCTAGCACTTCCTCTTTAAATAAATCAGAATCCTCATTTAATTCAGGATATAGTTTTAAAACATGTTCTTTTATGCCAACACCCTCTTCAGTAGCCATTGCCTGATTATATAGGTTAGCAAATAACTTTTTGTTATCTCTTCTTATAGCTTGAAGTAATGGATGTGAAAATTCATGAAGTACAGTATTCATGTTTATATTATCTCCAACAGTATATACAGTACCTGCAAAATAAAAAGAAGGTTCTCCATTATATGGTATAGATGTATTTTCTAGTATCTTAGCTGCTTCTTGAGGACTAACATTCTGATAGTTCATATCCATACTAAGAGCAAGCTTCTCTGAAAGTACTTTAGCTATCTCTTTAGACCTTGTATCTCCTAGTTGATTTAAATTTAAGTCAATTAAAGGGACCCCCTGGACAGTCTCAAAAGGACTTTTAAAATTAAATTGCTCTAAGTTAGGTTCATTTACATCTGGAGAAGCTTCTATAACTTCTTTACGTTTATATAATTGGTCAAGTTCATTAAATAAAGAATCATTAGGTATGGCCCGAAATATTTTTACTTGATCATCTCTCCAATATTTAGATTTAATCACATCTATCTGCTCAGAAATATTTACATCAAATAACATTTGACCTTGAGTATCAAGACCATATTTAGATGAAGCTAATGTTGTAAGCTTTTGATTTAAATCATCAAATTTGGACCTATCAACTATACCATTTACAGTATTTGTAGCTCCTTCTTTTTCTAAAAAATTAATTGCATTATTCTTTACTTCACACAACATAGTCTAACATTTAAATGGGTCTTCTTGTAATTCTAATATACCTAGTATTTCTGCATCACTAATACCTTGAGTTCTATATACTAACTCTTCTACTACTTCATACTGTGTTGATCCAGGATTTAAGTAACCAAATTCTTCAAATAACCTCTTACTTAAATATACAAATAATTCTTGAGGTAAACTTTTACCAAACCCTGTTTCTGGAAATGCTATAACTACTCCTGAATCTTGAACCTTTTTAATTTCATTTATTCTACGCTCATATAATTCTTTAATACTTTCATATGTGTAAGGTGTATCCGCCATAGCATCATCTTGTGCATTCTGACCTGTTGGTATATCAATTGACATGTCATCAGCTAATGCAACAAATCTACTTTGACCTCCAAAGTTTACAGTATAATCTTCTTGAAGTTCTTTAATTGTACTATTATGAATGAACACTACGTCTTGGTTAGAGTTAACTAGATTTTCATAGTATCCAGTTTGAGCTCTATTATCATTATAAGTAAATATTTCAGAACGAGCTGTTGTTGAAAGACCAAGTCTATTAGATGGACTCTTTTCCTCATCTAAGAATGGAGAATCTTCAAACCTACCTTCTGTAAGGTTTTGAACATCTTTTATTCTTGCTGCGTTTTCATAATCTATATTTGCTAGATAATCTTTAAATCTTTTTTTATTAGGATTACGTTTAGCATTCTGTTGTTTAAATAAATTAAGAAAGTTATCTAAAAACTTATTACCATTTGTATTCAAAGTATTTATAAGATCAGCTTCACCTATTTCTAAAGTTTTCACAAAAGGCCCGTAATCTACAACATTAGTTATACTTAACTTTTCTTTGTTTAAACCAGTTTGCATAAATGCAAAAAGTTTAACTTGCTCAAAGAATTTACTTATTCTCATGTTTTCCTCTCTATCTGTAGATTTAACAATAGAAGGATTAGCAAGATCCTCTAAGTTTTTAGTATATAGATTTGCTATATCATTAGTATAATCTTTTTCAGCAATATATAAATTAAACACGGTTTGCTTTTCATTAGCATCTAATTGTAGCTTTTGTAACACTTCATAGTTAGATTTTAAATTTGGAAACTCTTCTAAAATATCAGTGTATCTTATAGGTAAAGCATAATTTTGATCCATAAACATATGATATATATTCATAGTATTCTCAAGAGACATATTTGATATCATTCTTTCATAGGTGTCCCTTACTTTCTTTGCCTGACTTAAATCAGGCTTCATCTCTTCAGTTCTTTTAAGTTCTTTATCAAACTCTACATTTTTAGAAAGAACATTTATAGGATAAATATCTCTTAACGTTTCTCTTTCTAATACAAATTTTAAGTACTCATTATAGTTTTTACCTTGGTTTCTCATAAATGTACCAGGATTTAATGGGTATAAACCTCTTGATTCATAACTATTTTCTGAATCAGAATCTTCTGCCCACTCTCTATTTGCAAACTCTTGTTGTAATTGTTTTTCATCTACATAAAGAACACCATCTTTAACAAATGCACCTCTAGAAAGATCATTTACTGGTTTTACTCTAAAGTTTTCTTTAATCTCAAAAGAGTTATAAGCATCACCTAATTTATATTTTCTTAATTCATTTTGAAACAAGAACGATACTAAATCATTTCTAAATATAGTTGCAAATAATTCTTTATTACCGCCTGGGAATAAGTCAGGGATTAAGTTACGAGTTATATCTTCATCTTTAACAATCAAATAATCTGATATAGCTTTATTAAATCTTAAATTAAATAATGATTTACTTAAAGCAATAGATAAGGGGCCATTAAAGAAAGAACTAATAATAGAGTCATTCATAAATGATTCTAATAATTCAGCATGGTCACCTGTTTTTTGAGCATCTAAATTTGCTTCTGATTGTTCAACATCAGATATTGTACTCTTAGTACTTGTATCTGGATTTGAAGAAAGCTTCACGGCTGTGAGACCAGCAACTTGTGCTTCAAGTGATAAGTAATGTAAGAACATTGCATGTGATAGATCGCTATCTTTATCATTTTTATTAACTACACTTTGCATCTCTGCTAGATTAAAGTTTTTATTTGATCTATCTTTAAACATCTTTTCAATTAACTCTTCACCTTTTTCATTTCTTGCAGAATTTTTAGAATCCTTATTAAGTCCACCAACACTATTATTAACAATAACATTATTAGAAGCTTGTCGTTTAGCAAATTGTGGAGCACTAGGTTCTGTACCTAATAATTTAGCAAAAGTAGATTTAGCTAAACGTTGTTCTTCAACATACTCTCTTACAAGTGGATTTGATACAAAATAGATAGCTTCTTCAACTGGAACACCAGCTTTTACAAGATATAATAGTTGAGGAGCTACTTCATAGTTACCTTGTATAAAGAATACCCAAGCATCTTTTTCAACATCAACCCACCCATTCATCATTTGTGATATAACATCAGCTACTTTATTTACACCATCTACATCATATTGATTAGATAAAGAAATTTGTTCTGTATCTCCAAACTTATGATGCTTAAGATACATATTCACCTTTCTTTTTTCTGATTTATTTTTACCAATATTTATAAACTCAGGCATCTTAGCACCCGCTGCATTCATAATTACATTAAATGTATTTTCTACAGCTCCTAAACCTAAAGTTCTTTTACCTACAGCATTTGATTCATGCTTAAATAAGTTATATAAAGGCTCAAAGATTCTTGTTGGACTAATACCTTTAATATCTACTTTATTACCTTCTCTATCTAATACTGTATTAGGATTATACTCCATAACTTTTTTAGATAGTTTTGCAGCAATATCCTTTAAAATAAATGTACCATTAGGAGTAATTAAACTAGCATAATTATGTGGCATTTCTAATATCTCCTTGATATCATTAATCATTTCATTTTCTAGACCTGCTTTTTGTTGAGTAATCTTTTGACTCTCTAAACCATTCTTTTCTACATCAGCTTTTAAGGCATTTGTATCTTTAAACTCAGGTTTAACAATTTTACCAACAGCATCTATATTATTCATAAAGAAAGTAAGCTTATCAATATCAAAGTCACCACCTGATTTAGCTACTATCTCTTCAGGAACTACAACAATATTACCAGCTTGCGGAGCTAAGAATTCATGCACTTCAGCAAATTCCATAGAATTAAGACCCTGTACTGGAATACGGACACCTACTAATGTAATAGCTTTTCTGTTAGCCCCATCATTAGCATCTAACCACGCATCATCTTTAATTTTTTCATTTAGTCTAACCAAGCTAGCATCTAAATCTATTTCACCATCTTCATCAGTTACTTTAATAAACTCTAAGGATCCAGCTTTCTCTGAATATTTAAGATCAAAAAGACTATAATAATCACCTTGCATAGCAATTGCTACTTTCATAGCAGATGTCTTATTACCATTCTTTTTATTTCTATAATACGTTGGTAAGCTTATACCATATAGAGCAGATGATTTCTGAACTAAAGGTTCACCTTTAATCTTAGGTTTAATTATTCTCTTGTTTATTATAGACAATAATACCTTCTCAATCTTAGCGGCATCTGGATGAAACGAGGTATCATGTTGTAATTCACCACTATCAAACACATCAATAAACTCTATAAGATTATCACTTAATACATCTTCTCTTTCTAGATTAGTTCTAATTACACTAATAAGTTTACCAGTACTTCCTGGACCTTTTGGTACGAAGTTATTTTTACCATCTTCTTTGTACCCAATTTCTTCTAGTAGTTCATACTTCAAAAGCTCCGTGTAATCAGATACATGATCTAAATATTTTCTAACTTTTTTACTTGTTATCTTAGAGTCATCTGTAGTATCAATAACACCTTGTGTATAAAGACCTTCTAAAATAAGCTTTCTCATCTGAGTTGAGAAGATTGATTTACCTTTGTAAGACGAATTAACCTCTGTTTGGTTTTTTAAATACTCAGCAAAAATTACATTTTTAGTAAATTCTAAATTATTATTAAACTCACCATTTACTAATACTTGATCACCCGATCCAATATGAGATATTTTTGAACCTGATTCAAATGTTACATAATCCATTTCTTGATCCATCATTTTCATATGCATCTTATGCAATGGAGATGATTCATTAACTACACCAGGAACTAATGGTGCTAAAGAAAATTTATGAAATGATGTTACAGGTAATCCAGCATGTTGAATATTACCAAAGTACTGTAATTTATATGGTGGAAAATATTCTACTACATCTTCCACATTTACATTTTCACCTAAAGCAACTTTCTTATATAATCTTTCTTGATTATCAGACCAATTATTCTCAAGCTTTTTAAGCATTCTATAGGTTTCAAATGAAATATAACCTTGACCATCCCCTATTGCCATGCCAAGATATTCACTTGTTGCTGTTTCAGCTAACTCCTTTGCTTTAGTACGGCTCTTAAGTCTTTTAAAATAAACTGATTCTAAATGCTTTTTATATTCATCATACATAGAAGAATCATTCTCAATCTCTTGTATAATACCTGTATTTAATGTACCATCATACTTACGAGTTGGCTTACCAAGTCTATCTGCATAGTATCTTTTAAATAAAGAATTATCATTAACAAACATTTGAGCTCTAAGATCGGAACGGAAACTTCTTCCACCCGCACCTAGACCAGCGTTACGTTTATGAAACTCTTCTTTAGCATGATTATATTGAACTACATCACCGTAGGCAAGTATAGTTGTTTCAAACTTATGAATCCATGAGTTATATACATATGCTTTTACTAGTATCTCCTGTAGCTCTTTAGGTGTTAAATTATAACCTTTAATGTCTACTTTATCTAACAAAGATTGATCTACATATTGAGCTTTACTTAATTTATTATTAGTCTCTTCTGTAATACGATCAAAATAATCTTGAATATCTTCACGAACATTTTCTAATAATGCAGAATCTGATTCTAAAATATCTTTAAAATTATATTCTGGATTATTTAAAGCTTCAGGGTCTTTTACTAAATCATATATAGCTTTCTGTGTATCATAAGACAATATATCATCAAAAGCTGTAAGTGCTGATCCAGCATCTACTTCTTGACCTAATTTATTAGTTACTTTTCTATTATAACCCTTAAGATTACTATAACTTCCTGTATTATACTTAACAATTCTATTTACTTCACCTGCTAAATAATCAGTCATAATATCAGTACCACGATCTTCTCCAAATCTACCTGGCATAAATGCTGGAACATCTATATATAACTTAGCGCTTTTTTTACCATCATAAGTTTGTATCTTATCAGATAAAGTAATACCCATAGCAGTACTTTTAGAAGCATGTCGCATAAACTCTTCTACACCATTTAATAACATGCTATGAAATTCTTGTAGCATCTTACTTGTTGAATCCAAAGAAGAAGTATTACTACCTATAGAATTTTCATTACTATCTATTAACTGTGTACCTGCTACATTTTGAAGAACTAATGCATTATCTTTTTTCTCACCAAATGTATCTGACATTGGATCCAAATCAAAAATAGAATTTAATAATACCGAAAATTGTGTTTGAGTATTATTATTTGGATTCATCCAATACATGTGTTTAAACAACTGATTAGGATCCGCATTATAATAACCTGTAAGTTCTTGCCAGTTATCAGCATAGTTAATAGACGTAATCATTCTAGTAATAGTACTATCTAAATGATGCTCCCATACTCTACTTTTTTCTGGATTTGTTACACTAAAGTTTGAAAATTTATCTGAAAATTTATTTTGCAATTCAGCTAAAACTCTTAATCTACCTCTAACATCTTCATTACCCTTACCTTCAAATAAATTTTTCAAAGGGTTTGTTGCAAAATTAAACTTAAATTCTTTATCTGTAGATTTATCTACATCTTGTAAAATTTTATAAATCTGATCAACTCCAAATCTAATTGCAAAATTTGGACTATTTACAATATTTTGTATTGCTACACTAGACATATCTAATTCAACACCTATAGCTCTTAAAAAACTATTTGCTTTTTTATAATTAAACTGACCATCTGTACCAAAATCAGATAAAACTTTTTTAACATTTAAAATAGCTCTTGTTTTATCTTTAGTTACATATTTATTAGTTGTCTCATTACTAACCTTAAAATTAATTTCCCAGTCTCTTCTAACTTGGTATACATCAAAATTAGTTCTAGCCATTCTAGCACCATAACTATCTGCCTCGTCTTTATTAGACTGAAGATTTAATTGTATGTATGGAATTCTAGGTTTTTTAAAATCTTGCCAAAAGCTAGTTTCTAAATCAAACTCAGCACCATTTTTAAAATTAACACCTGGAGAAGGTAGTAAACTTAAAAGTTGAGATAACTCAGGATAGTTCTCAGAATTTTCCATAATTCTATTATACATATCCTGCTCATCAAAAGAAGCTTGTAAAATTTTAGCTAATCTATTCCAAGTAATATCTATAGGCTGTATATCAGGAATACCAAAGTAATCTGTAGCTTGTTCTATCTCACCATTAGGTAACTTAGTAACTTTATTAATACTAGCCAATAGCATTAATGTATCCATTCCAGCAAGATCTCTAGATGATATTGTATTACCACTATCTCTTTTAAATAATTCACTAGCCTCTAAATTAGAAGGATCTTCTATTTCAATAAAAGTATCTCCTAATACTTTGTAAATAGATTTTTCTACATTATATGAAATAACATTTTCTTGAAGATTGTCATTTTCAAATACTTCAACAGGGTTTCCAAAATTATCTATAATCTTATCTAATAAAGTAAGTTTATCAAAAATATCTTTTTCAGTAATTACATCAGGAGTTTCTAATTTATCATTATTGTCAATAACCTGATCATAGATTTCTCTATATTGTTCTCTAATTCCAAACACCTTATCAGAAATATCTTGATATAAAGCAATTTTATTATCTGTGTTTTTTAATATCTTAAGTGCCCCAGCTGTTGTTTGATGACCTTGATTATATAATCTAATTTCATTTGAAATTAAATTGTCTATAAGCTTTGAACTTTTAATAGACTCATCAATACTAAAATTCTCATTGATAGTTTTTGATCTATTTAATTCAGTGAATATTATATTATTCATTGAAGGATCTAAATCAGATAGAATACTAGGATTTTCAGAAGCCCTATATAATTTTTCAAATAACTCTTTTACTGCTGGTATATCAGATGGTTTTGTAATAGCATCTCTTTTTGTAATACCTTTAAGCAAAGACTTTAAGAAATTATATATTTTTCTAAATGTTCTACCAATAACACCTTCACGTTTTTGTTTACCTTTTGATATAGCATAAGTTCTAAATGATTCTGCTATATCTTCTTCAATCTCAAGAAATGATTTATTTTTCCATTTATCATTCTTCATAACATCATTATACAATGAAATTTTTTCCTTCTTTGTCAAAAACAATTGTGAAAAACCATGCCATGCCTCATGATACATATCTAATGATGTACCACCATCTCCTTCATATAATGTAATACCAAAATTTTGCCAAGTAGCATATGCATTTGAATTTACTATTTCAGTAATTCTAGTTAATTCAATATATTTACTAAGAGGTGAATTACTCCACCATGTTTCAGCCGTATCACGATCTTTTTTAGAGGAAAAAACTTCTTTTAAATAAGCCTTTTCTCTTTTTAGTTTTTGACTACTATTTAAGTTACGACCAGGCTGATTTAAAATATCACTTAATAAGTTTACTTTAGTTGCAGGATTTTGTTCTACAGCTTCTTTTTTAGTCTTTGGTTTTTTAGCCTTAACTTTTTTCTTTTTCTTTTTAGGCGCTTCTACATCTTTCTTTTTAGCTTTAGCCTGTTCAAATCTTTTTTCTATATCTGTTTTAGTAACTGTTTTAGGTCTACCAACTTCATAAACATCTTCAGATATTGGTACAAGATTTTCAGGAATAGAATAGTTCATATATGCATTTAACCCATTAAAGTATGCGTTATCTACATCTTGAAATTCTATTTTCATAAAAGGAGAAATAAATTCAAAATACTTTTTACTTTCAGAATTTATTGTTTCACCTGATATATTATAATCTGTAAAGTTTCCATTTTTATATGTGCCATTAAAATGTACATTTGCAGGATATGTCTTTATACCTTTAAAATCAACAGCATTCATTAAATGCTCTTTTATTAAAGCTTTAGTATCTTCAGTATAAAGATCTTCTTGTTTAATAGTTTGGCCTTTTATTTTAACAACCAGTTGAGGAGTATTTTCTATAACTCTCATCTTTGCAGTTATCCTATCTCTATTTGTAGTTTGACCCTTAGCTATAGAGTTATTTATAAAAATTTCAAAATAAGCTTGTCGTTGTTCAGGCGTAAGCTCTCTTCCATTTAGTTTAGCTTTTGTAGTTAATACATCTGCAATTTTATCTGCAAGCTCAGAAGTTATATCCCCTCTTTGAAAATAAATTTCTTGATCAATTGTTATCCCAGGTTTTTTTCTAGATACCATAATCATTTGATATCCTTTTTTAGGACCTGTTGTTATTTGCTCATATTTTTTTACATCTTCTAATGTAAGACCAGCCTGAGAAAGAGACATTGTTCTTGTTTTTCCTGACTGAATTCCAAAACTACCACCAGTAATTGGTAGTAATACAGTAGCATCTTCTGATAATAAATATTCTCTTAATCTATAAAGCTGGTTTAATTGAAGTTCTTGTTGTTCTTGAATCTCTTTTACTTTTTGATCATAAAATTCTTTAGTAACTTTTTTAGCTTTTGGTTGAGATTCCATTTGCTTAACTAACCTGGAAGCTATTACCTGTGGATCAACAAGATTATAATGTCTTTTACTTCTATTAGAAAGCAATAATTTACCATTAACTAAGTTTACTTGTCTTAAATAAGTATAAACTATCCTTCCTTCCCCTTCTGGAACAACTCTACCATCATCATTAAAATAAACAGGTCTTCCTTCAGCATCTGATATTAAAGTTATAATACCCTCATAAGTAGGGTTTTTATCTGCAAACTCACGGTCATCAGCTGTAAGTAATTCTTTTGGAACTTCTGAAGTCTTCATTGCATGTAATGCAACAGACACTCCATCATACATGATTTCATTTGAATCACTTTCTTGTTGTCTTGCTGCGTATACTATATCTTTAATTACTTCATAGAATAGCTTTTTTTCAGGATCTAGCTTATCTCTTTCAAAATCAGAAACTTCTTCTGGATTTGCTGAATAAGCCATTTGAGATGTTGTAGCCCAAGGAAAAACAATCTTAGCGCCTTCATTCTCATTATAAGACCAAAGAATTTTTTCTTCTTTACCTTCTGCTGGTTTAGATGCTTGACCTTTTTTTTCTTTGTTAGCTTCTTTTATCTCTTCCTCAATCTCCTTTTTACTTCTTTTTTTTTCTACTACAGCTTTAGTTACATTATCAAGATTATTAAACTGCACACGCATTTTAGCAAGACTGTTAAAATCAAAATCATTTTCAACAAGTTTTTCTATAACAGCTTCATCTTGAGAAACTAAATTTAAAATATCGGGAACAGCCTGAGCATAAAGCAGTGCCTTATCTTTATCTGGGACAACATCATATAACTCTTTAACAAAAGAATTTATATTAATTGGTTCACTACCTTCCATTATATCTTTATATAATAAGGAATAAACTTGAAGTGCTTGTTCGCTATTTAATTTACAGGCCATTATTAGCAGTTTTCTGAATTATCTTTTAATTGATTTAATAGGTCTTCTCTACTATTATCAGTGGCTTTTGCTTTAGCCTCATCTATAGCTTCTTTATCTTCACTTAATTTTTTAAGGTCTGCAACATTTTCTGTTGCTACCTCCTTATCTTCTGGTGTAACTTCTTGTTCCATAACTTGTTCATCGGTTATTCTTTCAAAGGCTTCTATAAGCATAAGTTGCCCATGCTTTTCTGTTTCTTTACTAACTATATTTTGTAAAGTAACTCCATCTTTTGTTTTACTTTTTACTAAATATATAGTATCATTATCAATTGATTTTATATATGTTTTACCAGCTGTTAAACTTTCTATTAACATTGAAGTATCAAGTTCTAATTGTCTTTCATCATAAGCTTCTTTAACAGCATCAATACTTAATTCCGAACTATCTTTGTTAGCTTCTAAGAATGCTTTTTGATAAGCTGCCTTGATTGTACTAACATTAGCTTCTTTAATGTCTGTAATCAAAGGATTTTCTTGTTCTTCTTTAGTTTCAAGAACATCTAAAGAACCAGTTCTTTGCTTTTTAATAAGACTTTTTAACTCTCCGTTTGTAGACGATCTAAGAACTCTTTCTGTCTTTTGTCGTCCAGACTCTGCATTCTTAGATACACTAGGCCCTTCCTGTACTTCTTTTTCTGGGTCAAAGAGGTCTGAGACTTCTCCTTTTTGTCTTTTACTAATTTTGCCATCTTTATTTAATTTAATTAATTCAATATCTCCTAATAGTAAATTTAATGAATTTATTTGTCTTACAATGTCATCAACTATATCTCCTCTATTTATAAAGTCAAATCCTAATTGTTCAAGTTTTGTAATGGAATCTTTTAACCATGTTATTAACTCCTCACCATTTCTATAACTTATAGCACCTAAACCTTTTTCAATTAATATATCCATAGTTTCAGGATAGTTTTCTGCAAGAATACTATCAATTGCAGCAGATATAGTTGGGTTAATAGACAGTCTACCAATTTCTTTTAAATCACGAATCTCATCAGAGCTAGTTCTATCCTTTGTAACCTTTTGGAAGCTATTAGGTAGTTTGCTTAAAGCAAAAATATAATCATTTACGTTTCCTCCACGAACATAAACTATAGGATTACTGCTAGACAGATCATTAATTTGAGAATCAATTAATTTCTTTTCTTTTTGAAGTCTAGTAATTTGTCTTAAAATACGATCAGTATCTTTTTTAGACTTAGACATTTTTTGAGATTGTCTTTTACTATAAATTTTATTACTAATTCTTGAAGAGTCATCCTTTAACTTAGATATTCTATTATCATTACGTCTATAACTTAATAAAGTTATGTGACCTGCATTATCTCTTAATACATTATATTTTACACCGTTAATAGTTGCAATTGTTTCTTGCGGATTATCAAACTTAGCATTTATAACTTGGCTATTAATAATTCTTTGTTGGCCAACTTTATCTATAGTTGATGTTGGTTGAATACCAATATCCATAATACTAATGTTACCATCACTTACAGGTTTAAGATTAAATAGTAACTCTGTTATATCATATTCTGGATTAGATTTTTTCTTTTCTAATTTAGAAATTTCTGATTTTAAATCATTTATAATATCTTCACTTTTAAACTCATTAACTTGCTCTAAAGCTAAAGTATTTTTAAGTTGCTCTAATGCAATTTCAGATGCTATATCACCAACATTATCTTGTTGTATTCCATATCGTCCATTTGGTAATTGAACAAGTTTTCCAGTTTCACCTTGATAAATAATCATATTACCAAGATTATCTTTTAAACTAAGCTGTGTTGTATCAGAAGATGGTATTGTTGATTCTACAGGAACCACACCTTCAGCATTTTCCCTTTCGATTTTTGTTAGATTTGGCTCTATTCTCTCTACACCAAATTCAATAATGTCAGAAAGATACTCTATTTCAATTGTATCATCAGTAAGTTCTCTCATCATTGGTGGTGACTCAATAGAATTAATATATCCATCAAGTGTCACATCAATTTGTAATGGTAATAAACCTATGCTAGATACATTTATACCACTCATGTTATAAAATAGATCACTATAAATACTCTGTTGAGCTCTAAAATAAGTTTCTTTATCAAACTTTTCACCTGTTCCAAACCTAGACCATGTACCAGACTTACCAGTTTTAATATCTATAATTTTAACATTACCTTCTGTATCTATAGCAAGAAGGTCAATCTCTCCTGTAATACCGTGTTCTAATAAATTTTTATCAAAAAGTAAAACGTTCTCAGAAAGAATTTGCCATTTACCATCTATAACGCCTTGTCTAATTTTAGAAACAATACCACTACCTGTTTTAAATAATGCATCAAATGCTTGTTTAGACATGACATCAGAAATCTTTACAGGAAACCCTTTCATATCTACAGTTGACTCATAATCAAAATCTACAAAGCCCGAACCATCTTGTTCAGCTTTAGGTGTTAAATACATTCTAGTAAGTATATCTACGGTATTACCACCGTCTGAATAATGTCTACTTGCAAGCTGTCTAACCTTTCTGTCTAAAGTTTCAAAGGTTGGGTTCTGTCTAAAAGATCTTTCTAATTCAGCAAGTTTCTTTTCACTACCAAAACTATTCTTGTAATTACTATATGCTAATTCTCTAAATCTAGATATAAACTTATCAACTTTAGATTTTAGTGTTGGTAATTTTTCACTTTCAAAAATAGTATTAAATAAATTTTCAATAGCTCCTGGTTGACCATCCTCAGTTTTTTCTATAGGTTCATACCTATACTGTGATTCTCCTGTTAATTTTTGCTTAACTTTTTCTGCAACATTTGTAACACGAGTAGGTCTTGGGTCTGTATCATCTTTATCAGTAAATTTTCTACCTATAACATTACCATCCTCATCAGTAATTTCTACAACTTCATTACGTCTATTAATAATAGTTTGTTCTATTCTTCTTATAGTTTCTTCGGCTAAAGTTCTTGGCTCATATGCAGCTGCCCTTGCATCAAGATAACCTTGTATAGCTTCTAAATCATCATTTATATTTGTAATATCCTGTGCAGTTAACTGTGTTTTTTCACCTTGTTTTTTAGGATCTTTAGCATATTCTCCATCTTTTAAAATAGACTCTAATCTAGAATAAATATTACCAAGGTCTTCAGTTTTAGTCTGAAGTGTAGCTTCAAATGGTAAAAACTTAAGCTTAGGTGGCTTTGCTAATTCTTCGGCTTTAAGTCTTTGTTCTTCAGTACGCTCTTCATTAAATTTATCAATTAAACCAGGTTGTTGTTGTAACCATCTAGCTCTTAAAGTTTCATATTTTCCAAGATCAGTTTGCTTAATATTAATATTCTCTTCTAAATCTTCTACTAAAAATACATCAAACAATTCTGTCATCTCTTCTTGCTGCGCAATACTAAAATCGTTAAAGTTTGTATCAGTTGTATAAAAATCTAAAGTATCTACATCTCTATTATTTGATCTAAATTCTTCAAGTAACTCTTCTTGAAGTGCATCATACTTTTCATTAATTTGATCAACTGCTTGTAAGTAATTTTGATATTCTTTACTCTTATTAAGATCTAAAGTCTCCGTTAAAGCAAGCATATCTGCATCTAGGTCACTCTTCTCTTCTGAAAGTTTTTCTGATAAATCAGTTAAGTATGCATTTAGAATTAATTTTTGATATGCAGAGCCAACTTGAACATTACGTAATTCAGACTCATCAACATCAGCTTTTATTTTATCTGCTTCTTTTAATAATTTTTTTACACTTTCAGGATTAGCTGTCAACATCTCAACAGACTCCTGGAACTGCTCATCAGTTATTAAATCTTTATCTCTAACGGCTTGATATACAGCTTCTATTTCTATATAATTATTACTTTCTAATTGTTTTAAAGAATTTTTTATAAACTCTAATCTTGCAGCTAAATTATTTTGTTCTTCAGAAAGTTTATCTAAGTCTGCTGTATTAGCTTGTTGTTGCTCATCAAAAGTTTTTCCAGTTTGTTCTTTATAGAAAGAATTTAATTTATTTTTTTCATCAGAAGTTTCTTTTACTCTAGCATCTTCAAGTTCTTGTTTTCTAGAATCAAATGTATCTTTATCAGAAAGTTTGGGTTGAGAATCTCTTTGTTCATCTGCCTCCGCAGCTTGCTCAAATAACTCTATATACTCTGTATACAGTATACTATCTTTATTAATTATTCTTTTGTTAGTTGTATCTATAAAGTATTCAGGTAGATTATCATGATCTTCAACCCAGTCAGCAAACTGATCCAGATCCACAAAGACACCTCTATCTGCTAACTCGTTTAATAAAGCATTCTTCTCAATAGCAGACTGATTAGACTCTACAACATCTTTAAAGTATTGTTCTTTATTATTATAAAGATCTTTCATCCACTTAAAGTTTGCATCTACATGATCAAAGAACTCTTTAGGATTGCTAAGTAAGTTTATATAAGTAGATAGACCTGCATTTTCATTTTTAATAACATGCATGTCAAGTAACGCATCATATAAAGTATCAAAGTTTTCTGTATCATCTAACTCCATTTGCAACTGAGCTCTTTTTTCTGGATCATTTGTTGTAGCTAATAATAAAGCTTTAAATGCATTTTTATATTCTACAAATTCATTTGTCTCACCATCTTCATACTCTTGCATCATTTCAGTAAGAACTTTCATCTCAACTTCTTCTTCTGATAAAGATGAGTCGTTTGCTAACATTTCTGCTTTAATATCTTTAACAACTTTATTCTTAAAGAAAGCTTGTAGCAAATTATTTTGAGATGTTTCAAAGTCTTTTAATGCATTTATTTTTTGTTGCTTACCCTCTAACTCTTGGTTTATTTCAGATTGATATTCTATGTTTGGATTACTACGCAAAGATTCTAACTCAGTTTCTAACATTGCAATCTCTCTAGATAATTTATTAGGATCAACTAATGAACTTACTTCAGAAAAGTTTAAATCTTTAATTGACTTAACATCACCTAGCATCTCAAACAACTTAGTTTGTCTTTTTAAATTGTTATCAAAAGAATCTTGAAAGAATACAAAGTTTTGCAGAGCCACTTGATACGCTCTATTATATATTTGTGCTTTTTTATACTCTTCAGAACCTTTTTTAAAGTCACCAAGATTCATTTGAAACTTCATCTTGTCTTTGGCAGCCTTAAATCTTTTTGAAATCATTTGCGCTGACTCAATATTCTTATCTAAATCACTTAATGCTTTCTGCCCTTGACCTTTTTCAAGACCCCAAGCTTCTTCTAAATCTTGAGGGGTAGCTTCTTTATATGATTTTAGATTATCTAAAAACATATCAAAAGTATTATTTTGAAGAGACGTTGTTACAGCACTATGGAAAGCAGCAAACTCAGTATCTTTAGCTTCTTTTGTAGTAGTTTCATCATTATCAACTGTTTTACCAGCTAATATTTGATTAGAGTAATTACTAAAACGTGGATCAAAAAAGAAATGAGCATCTTTATACATAGTATTTAATGACTCAACCATTGATTCAGCATCTGCTTTTTGGCTATCTACATACTCTTTCCAATTATTTCTATTCTTATAGAAACGATTGTAACCCATAGTAGCGCCATTAACTAACTTACCTGGCAACTGTAGTATTGTTCCCATTGCAAATCCTGATGCAAATGTTTCAAGTCCTTGAGCACTAATTTGCTTATCTATACCATTGGACAAAGAACCTAAAACATATCTCATGTTTTTAGCACTAGGGTCATAAAAAGTCTTTTTATAATAATCTTTAGTAGCATCATTTAATGCATCCTGAGCTGACTCTTGAAATCCTTCAACAACATTTGCTTTAAAATAGTTCCATGCAGTATTACCCCATACTTTAGGTTTAGTAACAGCTTTTAAAGAATTTTTAATTCCAATTTTTTCTAAACTATAAGCACCATCAACAGCCTTTTTTCCAGGATCAAAAACTACTTGATACTCTCTATTAGCTTTACCAAGCACTGTAGTACCAGCAGCTAATTTAGATGTACCTTTTAAAAAGCTAGCTCTTGTAATAGATGGAAATGCTATCTTGTTAGAATAAAAAACTAATGCGGCATTATTCAATGAGTTTCTCCACCCAGCTGCATTAGCTTGTTCCATAAATTGCACTTGTAATTCAGCACTAGGAGCAACACCATTGTCACTATAATAGTCATTATATAATTCTTCATAAGTCTGTTGTTTAGTAAACCCACCTTCAAGCCTACCTTCAGAAATACCCATGTTAATATTTTTAACATCATTCCAAAAACCACCAACAGTTCTAGCAGCTCTGGCCATGTTTACCATGTTCTCTGATGTTTTAAATCCAGCTATAGTGTTATCTAAGGGATTAACAAACTTACCAAAGTTACCAGCAGCACTTTTCCAAAGTGATTTAGATTTAGCCAGATTAGAATATGTTTGAATCTGCTTCATCATATTACCCATTGCCTTAGCAGATTGGTAAAGTGATTGTGGTAATCTAGCAAGATTTTTAAAGAAACCTGCAGCACCACCTAGCGCTGCTCCAGGAACTGCACCGACACCACCTTCAACAAAACCTACTGTACCTCCAATAAGAGCGCCTTCAATTGCACCTTCTAATAATATACCCGCAGAATAAGCAGAAGACAAAACTAAATTATTAGTAAAACCACCTAAACCACCTTTACTACTATATGCAAGTTGATTTATATAATCATATTCAGAAGCCTCTTCATCACTAGTATTAAAAGGACTTTTACCTTGCATCATGTTACCATAAGAATGTATAGGGCTCATAAAACCTAAACCTAACATAGGTAATGCTGCAGTTCTCATTGTTCTAGTCAAGTCATCACCTAATGTTGTATTGTCATTATACCAAGATTCATTGTCCATCAATGGGCTGAAACCCATTTTATTATATGTTTCTTGACCATATGCTTTATATCTATCTTTAAATGCACCTTTAGGAGATGAATCAAATGTATACATTGGAGCATAAGCCCTTTTATTCTGTTGAGAATCTACTACACTACTTGTTTTATCAGCTAATGATTCTAACCAATCACCAGTTACAGCAGGATTATTTAGATTTTGCTGAATCTGTTGAGGAGTATAATCAGGAGGCAACCCACCAGTATTCTTTTGAGTATCAAAAGAGGTATTAGTAAATGCATTAGAAATAGAATTAGGAAACATAGGTGTTAATGAAGGCATGTCTATTCCTATTTTTGCAGGATCATACATATCAGTCATACCAGCAAGTTCTTCAAACTTTTTTTCTGAATTTAAATCTTCTTCTGCCATAATTATTAATCGTTACCGTAATTAAAACCTGCATTATAAGGTGTAAAGTTAAACGCTGCTTCTGCTTTTTGAATAGCTTCTTGATCACCTTTTTCTAAAATCTGTCTATAAATTGCTAAATTTTGCATTGAAGCTTGCATAATAGTATTGTAATAGTGTTGTTGAATAGTTTCTAATGTAGAACCTCCTCTATTTGTACCATATGACATTGGCTTACTTATTTCTTTAAAAGAACCATCAGGATTAAGACCTTTTAAAGTAAAGTTACCTTGATGAGTAACTCCTGGTACACCATCTATTTTTCTTATTTGATAAGTTCCTGAATTATAAGGATCCTCATAAGCAACTTCACCAAGTGCATTTAATGCCATTTCTAAAGGAGACTCTTTATTTGTTGTTAAAAACGAATTAGACCACTCATTTTTAGGAGCAATAAATGTAAGACCATTTGCCATGATGCCATCTATGGCTTTTAGAATAGAGGCTTTATCATCACTTTCACCTTCATAATTTTGATAAGGTACCGATTTAATATTTTCTTCTAAGAACTTTCTAGAAGGATATATAGTAATTGCATTTGTATTTCTATCTTCCATAGCTATACGTGAATTACTCAATTTAATTGTCTCACCTTTTTCTCCAGATCTAATATTTTCCTGAAATAAAGTTTCTACAAGCCTAGCTGCAATTTGAGGATTTAAGTCATGTTTAAAAGTACCATTCTCTTCAGAGTCTATCTTTTTTAAACCATTAACACTTACTCTATAGTTACCAGATTGATTAAAATTAATTCTATTTACATCTTCAATCATACTAGCAAAATCTCTAAACCCTTGACTTTGAGGATCCTGCATATTTACATACCTATCTTCAAAATTACTAGCTAAAGAAGCTTTTCCAAATTGACCAGCTTTGATACCATTTATCATTGTCATTAAACCAGTTTCAGAATTAGGATCCATAACAATACCAGTATATGCTTCATCAAGTATATCTGCTATACTATTATTAAGACTTTGCATATCTTTTTCATCCATTTCAGAAACAGCATTGTTATTTCTTCGCCATTGTTTAGCAAGGTCATCTCTATGATCTGAAACTTCATCAAATCCAGATGCTCTTGGTATATCCCAATAATTTGATGTATTTATTAGATTAGGCTCAGATTCTAAACCATATTCTTTTTCTAATGACTGCATAGTAGCATCATTATCTATATATGTATTTAACTCTTTCCACTGTACATCAGAAAGACCTTTAGTTTCATTCCAATCTGTACCCTTGTTTAATTTACTAACCGATTCTTTAGCTTGAGCTTGATTTTTTCTTAAAACGTCAGGTAAAACTTCTTTTCTTAAAAAAGCATCTATATCTGTACCAGCATATTGCTTACCATCTATAGTAATTACATCCCTAACACCGTCTACTTCTCTTCCATCTCTCATTACAACTTCACCATCCTCAAGAGCTCTTGTATCTAAAGTACCATCAAAGTATTGCGTTTTATAAAACTCTGCAATTTTATTAATATCTTCTGCGTCAAACACATCAGAATATTTTTTAGCTAATGCAAGTTCTAAACCATCAGTAATTCTTTTAGAATTGGTTGCATATATTTTTTCATTAGCATGTTCAAACTGATGAAACTCTTCATACTTAAACAATGATTCTTTTAATTTAGGATTTTCACTGTACCATTGGGCAGTCATGTCAGATCCTGAATTTGTTTTTAACCAATCATTCCAACCATCATATACAAATGTATTTCTGATTAAGTCTCTACCTTTAGTCTTATTTGTTTTCCATGTGTTATACATAGACATAAATTTATCAGCTGCCTTAGCATCTTCAGCATCAGTAGTTTCAGGTGAATATAGATCGTCCATACCTATATCTTTCATACCAGTAGAGCTTCTAAAGTTTTCAAGATCTATAAAATCAGCTTCTGAAGCCATAGATGGAATGTCAGGATTTAAATACATTTCATTACCTTCTGCATCTATACCTATAACATTACCTGAAGCATCTCTAGTAACAGACTCATATTCACCTGTTGAACGATAATATTCTTCAGCTGACATTTTTGATATCTTTCTACCAGCATCACTATTTGGATTAATCTTTCGACCTGATGCATAAGCTAATTCTCTAGCACCAGCTTGTCCAGACATAACATTATTTGTTAAAATCTTATTCAACTCTTTATCACTTATTTGATTTGTAGAAACTAAATCATAAAGAGATGTCATTACACCATCTAAGAAAGGGTCTTGATACTCACCTTGAGCATTTTTAGCCATTTCAGCATTTAAGCTAGCTACATCTATTGGCTTTTCTGTAGTTGATCCTGGATCAGTACTAGTTCTTTGAAAAGTTTTATCATAGTCATCATTGTTAACTAAAACACCACCTGCCATAGGATTATTTGAATCAATAGCTTTGTATTGAAACTTATTTATTTTAATACCCCAATCTATATATGCTTGATGAGCCTTTGCTTTAGCTTTTAATCCAGCTTCATATTCACTTTCTTTCTTTCTTAAACCACTTTTAAATCTTGCTAAACCAACTTGACTTAAATCTTGTTCATATAAAGCGTCAATATCAGAATAATTTTTTGCAGCTAATCTAATATCTTTTTGAGCATTCATAGACGCCATACCAGCATCTACTTTCATCCTAGCTAACTTTATATTTTCTAGATTCAAACCACCTTTCTGACCTTCAGTAACTTCAGTTCTATTACCATCATTAATTTTAGCATTCAATTTTCGTGTGCTCATTAATATAGCTTCTTGAACTGTAGCTCCTTGGGCTAATGCATCTAAGTAAGCTTTTTGCTTAGGATTACCTTTACCTGCACTTGCCTTTTTTTCTACATCATCTGTTTTAGATTTAGTAACTTTTAAATTTTCAGCAGCTACTTGATTATCCTTATTAACTTTAGTAGTTAACCAATCATATTGTTTCTGTAAATAAGCTTTTTCAGTAGCATTTTTATCATCACCATACTCACTAAGATGTTGATTAATGTAATCCTTTCTTTCTACATATGATTGTATTCTATAGACATCTTGAAGTCTTGGATTTTTTGTATACTCTGCTACAAACATTTCGTTTAGAGTAGGTAAAATTAGTTGACCATTCTTTTGTGTTATAGTAATATCACCGTAAGGATCTTTTTGACCTCTTCTATTTACATTATATTTTGTTTGAGCTTTTACACCCAATTTTGTAGCCATATCCATATAATGCTTTACTGAATTCATATATGGTGTATAACTAACATTACTCATACCCAAGGTTTCATCTAAACTAGCATCAGCAAAATCTTGAATCTCATAATTAATAGCTTTAATACCTGTAGGCCACCACTGTTCATATGTATTCTCATCTGTTGAATTTTTTAAAGAATTAGCTCTACTTAAAACATTATATGCATTTTTAGTAAATGCCATATCTTTCATAAGATACTGATCTTCATAAAAAGGTCTAAAGACCTGAGTAGCTTGAGATACATTTTGTTCTAAAGAAAGATCTAGTCCTGATACTTTTTTTAAGTTAGTATCAATATCTTTGAGTAATACATCTTTCTTTTCTTTATTAAGATTGTGAGTCAATGGAGCATTGATAATATCAGAATAAATATTATTTAATTCATTATAATTACTATCATATTGATTTTGCTTAGTTTGTAAAACATTAGCATAAAAGTTAAAGTCAGGCTGAAAAGGCTGATAATCTGGTATGTAATCTGTTACTCCCTGTAAATACGTTGCCATAATTTATTGTCTATTTGTAAATTTATTAAAATTTTATAAGTTTAATAAATGTTTAAAGTTTATAATACGAATGGATATACATTACTTCCATAAACAAACCCACCGTCATCATATATATAACCACCTTTTTGTCCTGCTGGAGCATTACCAGCATTAACAGAACCATATCCTCCAGGATTTTGTACAGGTGAGGTTGTTGTTCCTTGACCTAGTTTTGATTTAGCACAATCAGATAGATCTTTTTCAGCAACACCTTCTTGTCTACACTGTTTATATAATGCGGGATAATCAGGTTGTCTAGTGCCCTTACCAGTCAAGTCTCTACCACCTTTAAATATTAAACTACCTCCATCAGCTGGG
>TARA_R110001592_G_scaffold30304_1_pt1 | contig 25099 bp, 23 predicted proteins | sample TARA_R110001592 | Tara Oceans TARA_R110001592 (sample SAMEA4398387) | marine metagenome | biome: Polar Biome; feature: [SRF] surface water layer (ENVO:00010504); material: water (ENVO:00002006), including particulate matter (ENVO:01000060) such as... | depth 5 m | reverse complement strand
AACCTAATTCCCTGCCGCGGTTAGTTGCTTCTTCACAAGTATCATAAACACCAGGGGGTCTAGTAACCAATGGGTTATCTGGTTTTCGTGGAAGGGTACGTAATCCGCCTTGCCCGTCTAAAGTATACATATCATACGCTCCATCATTAGTAACCATTTGTTGCTTATACGTATTATTATCTGTAATAGTTGACCCGTAAATATTAGTTTTTATCTGCTCACATTTTTTCTGTATAATCTTATTAGTGGTAGTATACTCTGTTCTATCGAGAGATAATAACAATCTATTAACTGCACTTAGAACACCAAATGCTTTATTTGCTTTACCAGCAAATATGTTTGTAAGTTTTTGAAATCTATAAATTTTATTAGCAGTAACCCCCAAGAAGCCTTCTATTTCGCCGAAAATAGTATCAGAAATATCTCTAAGGGTGTTAAAAAATTGAACGTCTTTCAACATTAAATTACCAGCCGCAAAATTTGTAAATCCTTGAGCCCATTCTGTGTTAACTCTTCCCACAGGAAATTTATCGATATATGGTAAAGTGTTATAATTATAAATTGAACCTTCGAAATTAAAGTTGAAAACATTAGTAGCAGTTTTGATACCAGTATCAATGTTTTCCTGCATCTTTGGCGGTAGGTGGTTGTAAAGATCCAACGCAGCATTAACCGGCTCTAATCCATATACTGTTGTAGAAATATTACTTCTAACAGCATTACCAAGAGTTCCGATAGCGTTGTTAGTAGATTGAAGTATATTGAGATTACCAGAGAGGAGATTAGTTATATCAACAGCAGCACATGACCATGGTCCATTTAACACTTGTCGTAGATAGTATAAAATCGAACACTCGTCTAGTCTCAATAACCCCTGTACCGAGTCCAGCTTCATCATAAATTCATCTAACTGATCGAGACCTAGTTCAAAGGTCTTTAAAAATGAATCCATAAAATCTAACTCATGCTCAGTATACACGTGCCCTTGAACTGGTCCGGAAAGATTACCATTACAATCTCTCTGTATTAAATTTTCAAACTGTTTTCTTGTAACAAATAAAGATCTAAGAACTTCAGATTTGTTATTAAAAAATCCGTTTATATCTCCTACCAAGCCCCGGGTCACCTGATCTAAACACGCTGACATATAATTTATTTATGTGGTTATAGTTGGATTCCCACCCGGTAGGGTTAGACCTCTATCAAAATCATTAGGGTCTCGTGACGGTATCTGTGAAGCTGGGAGTGTTCTAATCTGCTTACCAGTTGGTATTTGATTAGGTAGGGTTAGACTTGCATCATCAAATCTTTGATCAACACTGGGTCCAACATAAGTCTTTATACACTGTAAAACGTTTTGATAACTATCTTTAAAAAATCTATGGTGAACCTTAGTAACAAACCATCGACCTAATACTTTTGCGTCGGAAGGAGACTCTCCACCTGGTATCCCACCTGTTAATTTAAATAAGTCTATAAATTTACCTGGCTGTCTCTGTGTATCGCCTTCATTATCTATAGCTAGTTGTAAATTTAAAAATGTAAGATTTGATACCATTTGAGCTTTTGCTATGTTAATAATTTTATCTCTATCAAAAGGAAATAACATAGGCTTAATTGTTCTCCCTCTTATTTTGTTTATAGGGACAAATGGTTGAGGCGCGCCTCCTACAAGTTTAAAAACATCAACAAAAGACTTTTTCCATTCAGAAGCTATACTTTGTAAAGAAATTTGATGTTGTCCCTCTGTCCCGGCTAAAGGGTCATAAAAACCTGCAGAATAATTAATAAAGAATTCATTTCCGTAATTAACCATTGGAGTTGTAACATTTGCATTTTTAAGTACGCCTTCATATTGATTAACAGGTACCTTAGTATCCTTTGGGTTGTTTTTGTTAGTACCTAACTCTCCCATACCTGAATAGTTTTCATCAATATTACCTGTTAAATCACCTAATCCAAATGCTTCTATTGCTAATTGTTCGTTATCTTTAAAAATTAAATCTATAGGCTCTAATGAATATTTTTGATTAGTTCGATCTAAACTTAACACGCATTGAACAGGTAAAGATTCACCATCACCACCGAGAGAATAATTAATCCTTAGCAGATATTTTAACAAATCAGAATACCTCCAACTCAACGGTATAGTAATAGTCTCCTGTAAAGATACAAACTCACCGTTAGTCGTGCCTATGTCGTGATTGCCATAATGCCAAAGATCTTCATTAATAACATCTTCACCTAGTACATCTATTAAAACCTGTTTAATACATGCTCCTACCGAAATATCACCAACCTCTTTCATAGCATTGGTAGGGTAAATCTTCCCGAAAGGAATCGATTCATTAAGCTTTGCGTAGTTGTTATCTAGTAACTTATATGTTTTAAAGTTATTTGATCTATCTGTTTTTGATACGCTATTACCTTCATCTGTTATAACAAAAGTATATGTTAAAGCTCTTGTAGGATCTAATTTAAACGTTTCCCACTCGCATAATTTTACATGGAGATAATCTTTACCGTCCCCTCTAGTATAATGGTTATCTTCGATATAGTCAAAAGGGTTATTAATGGTTATATGCCCCGCGCAAAAAGGTTCAAAAAAGTTTTCTTGAATATCTAAGTCAATAATAGCAGGCTTTGTAAGTCTAATTTTATTAGTTTGATCTACCTTTTCAGGGTCAATATCATCTTCCGGAAATTCTGAATTTGAAATTTCAAAATAGCAATAGTATTCTGCTCCATTAATTTTAAATTTATTTGCAGCATTTAAGTCTTCAATAACATGGGACCCCGTGACCGCTGTTTCAGGAAGAGTTTGAATATTTTTAGCCATTAAAAGTGCTTGTTGTTAAATATAGTAGCATCAGTCATTTGCTGATATATTAATCCACGCTTGCTTGGTAGAATATACTTTAACTGTTGGCCTCCCTCAGCGAAAAAACTATTACCAATTATATCTTTGTTTAATAGATATATAATCCACCAACTAAAAATATCACCGTATATATCATAAGAAGTAATGGTTAATGCTTGTCGGGATTTTACAATATGTGTATCCAACAAGTTACTATCTATATTAGTAGGAAATTCCATTCTATTAAGAATGTTATAAAAGTAAAATTGCTTGTTATCTTTACCTTCAGTATACACTTTAAAAATACGCTCATACCTATTAAGCGGTAGCTTAGGCAGCGCTGGTACTTCATCTTGATATTTGCCTGTTGTTCCTGTTAAGCTCATTATTCTGGATTATTTGTATTTGAATTTAGACTATCTAGATAATCTAATAGACGTCTCTGTTCCTCCTCAGTCGGCCCCGTGGGTTTAGGTTCGATTCCTAAAATTTGGTTAATCTTTTTAGCCATAGGCCCTTTCCCTTTAGCTGCCTGCTCAAGCTCCCAGTTCCTCACTGCCATGTCAGCAGCTTCCAATTGCCGCCGCTTAGTAGGTCCAACGCTTGTTGTTGTACTATAACCACCTCCAGGAGCTATTGCAGCCAATCCGCCAGCACGAAACCTTTTCGAAAGCGCGAACTGAGCATCCGATGGTTTTGTCGTGCCCGGGAAGATCACTGGTCCCGTAACTTGTTGAGACTGGATGTCGTCGATGCTATCAATTCTTTCAGATCTTACCATAGCTGCCCGGTTTAATACTTCTTTTTGACCTTCAAGGGATTGTTCTTCTGCTTGTTTTAAAGCAATATAAGAGTCCTTACCACCGCCGGCAAAACTACCAAATTTATCAATCTCGTCCATAAAGTTGGCTGCTTCTATTGTTAAGGACCTAAAAGTAAATTGGCAAGAATAAGCTTCTGGTACAACTCTGGATCCACCGTTAGCTAATTTAATCCTTCTTCTCATTCCGAGAAGACCTACACTGAAGTTTTCTAGATAAGCCCACATTATGTAACGTTGGCCAGGGATAACTATATTATATATAGCCGGGAATGTCATGCCTATAGCTCCAGTCCGGTAAGGCCTATTCATTCTTGTAAAATCTGTAATAAATTTATGGTTTTGCTCTTTACCATAATCATTTAAAGTATTAGATAAAGCAAACGACAACTCTAATCCATTATCTGTATTACTATATTGATAAAATTTAGGTGTCTCAATATAAGAACCAGGAGCTCCTATTGTTTGCATCCCGGGATTTAAATTAACATCTTTACCCAGGACCTTACTAAATATAGAATTAGAAGCTTCTACACCGGTTTTCATTACTTTATCTATTAAAGATTTTTCCCCTGTGTTACCTGTGTCGGCCTTACCAATATTAGCTATGCTGCTAGCCAATGCTGCTCCACCTCCTACTACAGACTCAGCTGCGCCACCAAGACCGGTCAAAAATTCCCCTCCTAACATTTTCGCGCCCCGCTGACTGACAGGGGAAAAAGTATCAGCAAATTCTGTAGTAAATGACCGTATATTATCTGAGAAAAAAGGAAAGCTAAATCGTGATAACGGGTCACTACTAGTACCATACAACCGCCGGTAAAAATCTAACCCGGGTGTAGCGCTTTTAGCTCCTCTTTTATTAATATGACCAAAATGAGTAGGGGATAAAATATTTAAGTATCCGTCTATAAAAGAACGTAATTGAGAGAACTGTAATTGATATGCGGTAACGTATGCCGCCGGCGCTTCATTACGCATTTCAGAGTTTGGTGCTACAGAAGTCCAGTCATAGTAATTAACTAAATCATAGCTTTTTTCGTATTGGTAAGGATCTTGTAAGCCCACATATATATTTATGTGGTAGACATGCTATAAGCAGAATTAGTATAATCAAATCTACTATCATTATAAGCTGGTCCTTCCATACCCCCGCTCATATCATTATTAGTTGGTGGAGAAACCATTGGAACCACTTGTGAAGAAGCTTGTCCTTGTCCAGCTACTAATTGTGCTGTTAATTGTACTAATTGACCTAAATGTACATTTGAAGTTCTAATTTCACCAACAATTTTATCCGTTCCCATCAAATTTTGTGACCCCTTGCCTACGAAATTCCATGCTGTATCCACGGCGCTTCGGAAGCCTTTGAATACATCACCTAAGATACCACCAGATTTCAGTCCAATCACATCATCCTTTTTGTTAAACGGTATAACTTTATCTCCCCTTACCATAAAATCATCAACAAAAGGAAGAAGGCTAAGGGCACCGCTTCCGATATCTTTTAATTTGTTAACCCCGTACCCTATTGTATCACCTAAAAAGTCTCCAATATCACTAGTAGTCTCACCTATCCAGCTTAAGATTCCATCCACCATATTTTTAACTACACCGAAAACTTTATCTTTAACATGAATAAAGAACCCCTTTACATTGCCGACCATTTCCTGAGCATATACATTTCCGGATTCAGCTTTGTCAATCCAGTAAATTATATTACCGATAACAGGTATTGACTTTAAAAAATGTCCGCCTGCTTCTTTCCACTGTCCACGAAATATTGCTCCAATACCTTTTCCTAACGATATTATGTTTTGAATACCAGGAGCGCCTAAGAAATACATTCTTATTTTGCCCCACATGTCGAACTTCTGACCGGTCGGGTCTATTGCATCTGCCTTTTTTTGTGTTTTGTTGAGATCGTATAATAACAAGGCTCCGTCAATTATCGCTGAAGCGAGGTTTCCAGCCCCAGTTGGTAATAAATTTAATAGACCGGAAGCAAATTCAAAAATAGCTGGCATATATTCACCTTTTTTCCACCGCGCGATGCCAAATCCAAAACTGAAAAGAGAACCTAAAACAGGTATAAATCTACCAAATTTTAATAATTTAGCACCCATTTTTCCGGCTATCCCTTTAAGAGTTGTTATAAGCTTACCGCCTTTTATTGCAGTAAAAAAGCCCTTTGCCATGTTTGCCATAGGCTTAAAAAGTTTAGGTAACGTCTTAGATATAAACTCACCGACAGGGCCTAAAAAGTCTGCAATCCATGTAGCAAATGCAGTAATACCAATCGCTAAAGTTGCTAAAAGAGGAAACTTAAACGGCTTCTTTTTCTTCTCTTCTGCTTTTAATACATCTTGACTTGCTTTTGCAGCCGGTGTAGTAGATGTAGCACCAAAAGTATCTTTTGTGTCCTTTTCTTTAGCTTTAAAAAAAGCTTCAGCTAAGATCGTACCTATATTAAACGTACGTCTAACTTCTTGTGATTTAAGAATAGGGTTTGGTAAATCACCAGGCTTTCGTACATCACGACCCTTAACAGAATCTCTATTGTTTTTGTCGTTAGAGGAGCTGAGTGCTTGTAAGATATCTAATACTTCATCTTCCACATATATATTTATGTTGTGGAGCTAGCATCAAACAATGTTGCATCTAAAGTTATAGACGTATCTTCAACACTTAACACATACTTATCAAATTCACTAGTTTCTTGTAGAAATATAGTTATCTTTTCGTAAAGCTCTAGAGGTAATTGCTCTACAATTTTTACTCTATCTAGTACCTTTAAGTCGTTAAATATAATTGTTTGATCGTCTACTGTAACAGAATCAATATGCTTTATAAGCTCAAAAATGTAAATTAACCCCATTGCTTCTGATAGACTTTCCGATTTAATCTTATCAATTTCTAAAATACATTTTTTAATAATTTGGTTCTCTTCTACCAGAGTTGGAATTCGAAGATCTATTTTTATAGTATCAATAGTAACTTTATCAACAAGTTTAAATTTTACTGACTTCTTAGCCTTTTTAAGATTTGGTTTAATAGAAACAATCTCGTCATTTGCTACTTTAACGTTATCACCGAGAGAGTGACATCGTAGACCTAAAATAATAGGCACCCTGTCAAATGCAAAGAAATCACTGCCTTCGACGTTATCTAGTATTACATTATTAATAGTTTCAGTAAACTGTAATGCGCCAAGTACACCATTAACGGTAGTTGAAATAATATCTTTTTGTTGTTTTAAGGTAATAGGGCTTGCTACTACTTCCTTTTTAACAGATGGTACGTACACTTTAAAGTCATTTTTTAAAGATGATAGTTTATCTAAAAAATCACTAGTGGAAGAATTACTCATAACAATATTTAAGAGGGTATTTATTTTTTCAACTTATCACTCTCGTCTTCACACTCTCTTCTGTATAACTCGAGATAATCTAGTATATCTGCCATTGTACTATTAATAAGAAACTGAACATCCTTTATCCGCTTACTTAAAATGTAGAGATACTCCCTATAACTATTTTCATCTATACAGTTAAATACAGTATCAATAAACTGAAAAGGAGAAGGGGTTAAAAAATTTAATTGCATTGAATTATTTCTTCCACTTAATAGAGAAAATATAAATGCATCTTTTTTATCAGTAACAAAATTACTTACCACGCTTAATATATCTGCAGGTAAGTTATCGATAATTTGAACAAATTCCTGCTCAGTTAAAGAATCTATTACTATATGCGTATCGTCAATTTTTATTTCTCTAATAACACTTAGTACATTATCTGTATTAACACAAAACTTTGTCGGGTAATCTAATATTAACTGTATATTATCACGTGTTACTTCTTGCCTTATATCTATACTCTCTTCAAAAGACTCTATGATATAATCTAGACTAACCTCTTTGTTAGCTTTGTTTAAATTCAACGTTACCGAAGGCTTGATACATTTCTTCCGAAGCATTAATAACACAATAAACTTTTCTATTACATTTAAATTTTGTGTTACTATAAAAGCTTCTAGGTATTTTAGTTTACTATCAAGAGAGTTATTTTGAAATAACAATTCACGGATGTGTTTATATAAAAATTCTTTTATAATCACCTCCTTACCATTCGGAAGAGTAAAGGTAATGAGCATGTTAATAATTAATACTATACTCTTTAAAATATAGGTGCCGGAGGAAGAGATCGACCATAAATGTTAATAGGTCTATAATTTTTAAATGCAAAGGTAACAGATTTCTCCAGGTACTCAGTATCGTTATAATTAAGAGAATAACCTTCTACGTTTGTTGGAAACACATCAATAAACTCAAAACCTTTTCTTCTCTCACCTAAATTATTATATTGAGTTAGAGTTATAACCGGGCATATTAAATTACGCATCATTAAACCATCAATTCCTACAGCTACCATCCACGGTCTAAAAAAGAGGTGTTCTATATCATCGTTGGTATCAAAAAAGTTTATTGCAAGGTTCTTTGATAAAAAGTCTACCCTTTTGTTTACTGCATAACCAGGCAGAAACCCACCTTGGTTCATAGTGCCTGCAACATCAAACTGAGTATTTTCGTTAGGCACTGTTACTGATCGCGCAGCTAATACATTACCTCCGCGGTCTGTATAATCGTATGGCTGAGTAATGGCGCGCCATTTTTCTTCTGGACTCTTCTGTAAAGCTCTGTTAATAGAAGAAATAAGATCTTGACTATAGCTAAAAGTAATCTTCCAAAGAAATGGATGTGACAGATAAAACTCTTCGTGTTCACTATAATTGTGAAGAAAGTCTAGGACTGGTCCGGATCCTGGTTGGGTTATAAATGCCATTAATAATATTTAATCGGCAACCCTTATAGAGAATTAAGCTAAAGCAAAATCTCTATAAAAATGGTAAGCAAATGTTACCGAGAAGTTTGTTACTTCACCGGTGCCGCCTGCAATGTCATATGCTATATCACCAATATCTCTTATTGAAGCGCCAACTAATTGAATGTTTTTAACTTCATTTAGTTCTTTATCTATCTGAACTAAATCAATAACAGACTCATTACCGGGCATACCATATTGACCGAGCGAGGTTTCATTGTTAAAAACTATTCTGGACGCTGCTTCAAATTTAGTTCTTAAAGAGCAATCCTCATCATGATAAAACTCAATAGAATATCCTGCAGCGCCTGGGTAGGTTGATTTACCTGGTAAATGGAATTCTTGGCCGAAATAATTTACTACTTTATCTTCGATGTTTCTTCCTGGTAACGTAGCTGTCTTAGCATATACCAAGTCACCCTCACCATTAAAATTAATTCCACCAGCTAGAGTTATTTGTTTAACTCTAAATAAGAAGTCTCGTGAAAATTGATTTTGAGCTGCTTTAGTAAAGAAATTTTGAATTGTTGTTGCCATATAATTATTTAGTAGTTTTTTTTATTAACCTCCAATTAACTCTTGGAAATTAGCATCTGTTCTGGTCGCGTAGAAGTTAACTAAGATAAACTCTGCTGTTCTAGTAGGTTTAATGTATATATCTACAACCAACTCATTAGCATCAATTACCGACGGTGTGTTGTTTCTCTCGTCACACACTATCAAGTAATCATATAAACCTTCGTTATTTCTCGCTCTCTCGAATAAAGGTGTTAAAGCATTTACTATTCTTGTTCTAGTAAACTCAGAGTTTTGCTCAAACACGAATTGTCTTGCTAATTGCTTAGTAGGTCTTTCAAGCGCTAAGAACAACCTTCTAACGTTAATCCTATCAAACGCGCTTGGCTTCTTCTGCAATGTCTTTTGACCGAATATTACCAACCCCTGATTTGGGAATTGTGCTACTGGGTTAATATTTGCTTTATAGAATTCATCACGTTGCTTTTGATTTGGATTAACCGCTATATCAAGTGCATTGGCTACTATACCTCTAGAAAACCCTGCTGGAGCAAACCATGGAAATGCTACTGCATCTGTTCTTGCCATCGCTGCTGCAGCAAATCCTGAAAACGGCACCCAGACGTTTTGTCCCGTGTAAGGATCATTTATTAACGACCAGTTACCATATGTAGCAGCATAAGAAGTATTCTCATTTTCGAATTGGTGTTTGATGGGCCAGTATACGTCTGTTTGGAAGTTGTTGTTTTTATTATCTAAAGTCTTAGTATTTTTACCTTGAATTAAAATCTGCCTAATCGGATCAGCAATAAATATGCAATCACCTCTATCACCACCTTCATATGGCGGCTTAACAAATTTCTCGAACTTATTAAACACCGCAGCGTAATTGTTTCGAAGTGTTGCACCAGTACCAGAAATGTCACTAGATGTTCTTAACCCATCCACTGCTTGTGTAACCTTACTGACTTGAGAAAACTCATCGTAATAATCACCTGCAAAAGCAGCACAAGCTACTGAGTAAATTGTTCCTAGACCACCTTCAACAACAACATCGATGTTATAAACTTCATCGTTCTTTATATTGTCTAAAGATCTTTCAATCTTGCTTGGTATATTACCAAGTAGTTTGTCAGTTACTGTTTGGTCAGTATAAGCACCTATTGGATAGAGGAAAGAAGCATCAGGTTGTGCACCCGCTGCAGCATTATGTCCAGCTAGAGCTCGGCGAAGAAACGTTAAGGATGTTGTTCCAGCCGCGGTAGGTGTGGAGAGTGAAAACCCAAGTGTATTTGTAGATGCACCAGTAAAGTCATCAGATAGAACACGTATTTTCTTAAGAGGTATACCACCGGGGTTAAGAGCCTCGCCACCGTCTAAGCGGTTTGAAAGATAATCGTTAACTAGTACGGTTATATTATTGGAAGGAGCTACTTTATTTTCAATATATACTGAAATATCCGATCCACCATTTGGATTTAGCTGCTTTCTAAAAGAATTAATAGAGCCGGCTTGACCATCTGTTAAAGTATAATCTAGCTTAAATGCTTCATTAGCGTAAATCGACTTACGAAGTTTAAATACACCTAAGCTGAGATAATCGTCAAACGCTGCACCATTGAGGTCATAATCGACCAAGTTGTTAACTACTTCAGATATACTATTATTTGAACCGTCTTGGTAATTAGCAGTAACATTAAATGTTAATGTACCAGGTGGTATTTCAGTAAGGCTTGAAGCTTTTTCAGGTGTAGTTGCAGCAGCAGTAGTTGTTTTAACACCAGATATACTATTAAAGTTAGAAGCAGGATTTACATTAACGTTGTCTGTCAATCCGACATAAGATCCTTCAAATTGCTGGTTAATAGTAGTTTGTGATTTGTTTAAAATAACAACCCCAGCATAACCAAGTCCGTCAATTTTAGTAGTACTTAGTTCAGCATGAATTTTACTAGCATCAGTGCCGGTGGTCTGCCATGTATAACCAGCTCCAGCAACAGCTGATAAATATTGCGATTCAGTTAAGTCTACGTGTACCGGTGCACCAAGCACATAAGTAGCAGAGCTTGATTGGCTAAGACTACCCTGAATACCGCTTATACCACCGGTAAGTGTAACAGCAGTTACCGGGTATGCTAGTGCAGAATATTTAGATCCAAACCCATCGCCAGTACCAGTACCATAAGGTAATCTACCCGCGTAAACAGTCGCCGGCGATGCCAGCAGTTCCTTTAAAGTATGGTGAAAATATCTTTCTGAAGAGTTGGTTGGAGGACCAAAAATCTGCACAAGTTCTTGACTCGTAGAAATACGAAGAACTTCATCAATTGGCCCTTGTTGGGCAAACCCGGTTACGTATATGCTTGTTCCTGCATTTACTGGTGCGGTAAGTGAAAGATCCGATTCTCTAATTTCTACTCCAGGAGAGTTTATTGTACGCTGTGCCATAAAATTATTTATCCTTTTCCCACCAAATTAATTCAAAAATTAATGACTTCAGTGTGTAGTTGCGAATAAACAAATGTAAACCCGGATGTTATTTCATCAGCATTTTGATAATTGTAATTTACAGCTTCAATTGTTGTAGGAAAAGCTTTTGTGTAGGTAAATTTAATTCTATTATTATTAAACTCGTCTTTACCGAAAATTGTTAAATTTGTTTGATAATCTCTAAAATCTGGATCTTTAGAGAGATTAAGTTCTCTTTGATTATATCGACCTTCATATTGATCATGAAGTAAATTTAACCACTGATAAATTACCCAGTAATTTTTATATTCATTATCTACATTAAAATTTACAGTCACAGGTGGAAACGGGTCTTTCGAGTGTGAAGAAACATATAAAGTACTACCAGCATACCGTGTTTCTTGAGCTGCGACAGTTATTTCTGGAACTGCAGCACCAAAAATAGAAAACTGTACAGAGTCGCTGATAAGTGTTGTATTACTTTGATCTTGAGTAAAATTCTTGTTAATGTCTCTTAAAATAGGCGGTACGTCAAATACCAACAAGAACTTATCTGCTCTTGATTTGTTCAGCATCGCCTGCTGCATTGTGTTTCTAGCCATATAATATATTTATGCTAAATACCCGGGCTTCCCTGTCCATTGGTCTGGTGGATCTTCTCCAATTAATTTATAACCAAACGCTTCCAATTCATCCATTTCAGCGTTTTGTTCATCTCCCATTCCCCAAACAACCGCAGGTATGTTATAATTATTAGAACCTACAATTTCATTATCTAGATATATGGACGTCGGGTCCTCAAACGGGGTGACACCAAAGTCCATTGCCTCTAATACTAAAGGCTTCCCCATATCATCTTCCTCAACTATTTCAAAATATCGCTCAGTTATTTCTCTTTCTAAGATAAACAGAGCATATAACATCGACATAACTCTATCATCATGAAAGCCCGATCTTGCCTTCCAAGTACCGTTTGGGTATCTTACAAAATTTCTTAATTCACCAACTGTCTCTTCTTCATTAATATTTACCGTACGAACTTCGTTCATATAATAGCGCATATTTAAAACACCTTTATATTTTGTGTTTGTATGAGCTATCATACCTCTCATAACATTTCGGCGATGTGCGTTTTTATTTCCATAGGATACTATTTTTTCATATCCTAGGTCAGAAGCTAACCTATCAACTACCTGTGCACCACAATTGTTTCTTTCAATTAAGGCTAGAGGGGAGCCCCAGTTTCTTAAAATTTTATATAGTTTGTTTGAAAACTCTAAAGGTGGTATAGTATTATTACGGTATATCGCAACTTGATTAATTTCCTTTAAATCTGTTATATCTAATATTTGAATTACAGAAGAATCTACACCTACACCTTCTGAAATATCTACACCGGCAACATACAGTTTAGACTCATCAGGTTCTTCCCATATTTTATAATGCCCGTCATCTAAAATAATTTTTGGTTTAGTAACTTTTGCCATCATTTCTTCAAACAATTCATCATCTAAGGTAGATTCGCCCGAATGTATAAATTCACATTCAAATTCCTGTAACCAAGCATCTGCAGACCCTAGAGCTGTTTTAGTAGCAAGCGCCCATTCTTTATCACGACCTGGCACTTCATTCCATTTTATTTTATCGTGAGCCCAGCTATTTGTACCTTCAATGGCGCCTGTGTATAACTTATAAAATAGGTTATCGGTACCGTTAGCAGTCGAGCATACAAATACTTTAGATTTTTTAGAAGAGGTAATAATAGGAAAAACTGATTTCCAAAATTCTTCAACTAAGTGTGGCTCAATAAAGGCCATCTCATCAATAACAAGGCAGTTAACAGATTGACCACGAGCAGCAGTACCGGTAGTAGTTGTTATACCTATTCGACTTCCATTTTCTAATGTCATAGAAGTTTTAGCATACTCTTTAACGGGCGGTTTTAACCAGTTAGGTAGCTCTTCATATGCCATCCTTACTCTCTGGAAGATTTCAATAGCGGTTGCTTCTTTGTTTGCTACTAATAATATACGCTGGTCATTATTAAAGCATGCTTGCCAGAGTATATAGATAGTCATCATTGTTGATTTACCTATCTGTCTTGACGCTAAAAGACAAAAGAACCTATTATCTCTCATTTGTCTCAGTGCTCTTTTTTGAGGCTTATATAATTTTATTTTTTCTTTACCTCGGTCCAGGTTAATGATATGAAAAAAGTTTTCAGCAAAATAAAGTATGTTACTACTAGCTTTTTTAAGGTCTCTTACTTGTTGTTTGGTGTATTCACCTTTCCAATTAACGTTGGGTAAGTTTTTATTACCCATATAAAACATATTATCTTGTCTAGCCACAGAAATATTTAATAGGGAGCATAAATAATTACATGTCGAAAAAGAAAGACTTATTATCATTAGGTGAAGCATACGGAGATGTGCTTAATAACGTAATTGTCAATGAAGAGGTTCCACCTGGTAAGATTGGAGATGCACCGCTTGAAGCAGGTGGTCCACAAGAAAATGGTGGATTTAGACCTTCTGAAATTGACATCTATAAAATGTCAGAAAAAGATAAAGAGGACAACATTTATAATATAGGTGGCTTAACTTACGGAGATGGTAATGACCCGGGTATTAATAACAATGAACCAGCTCCAACAGGTCCGACTTATGGACAAGTAGCTTATACCGGTAATGTAGGCCCTCCAGAAGAGGATGAGGAGACCGAGGAGGAGAAGAAAGAGGCCAGGGATAGAAAAAAGCCTGGTGGCTCTAATGTAGGCGATTATCCAAATGTTGATAAGGATGATTTTTGTGGACCAGCAGGCGGTGCACCAGAAGGTAGTTATCCGGTAAATACGGAAGAGAGAGCAAGAGCTGCTCTATCTTATGCACATAATGCCCCAGATCCGGAGGGTTTAAAAAATTGTGTGTACAGAAAAGCTAAAAAACACGGGTGGTTTGACAAACCCGGTGAAGAAGATGAAGAAATTTTAGCAGAACACGAGAAAATTGCACGCGCGGGCCTAAATAATTTTATGAGCAAACCTTCCGTATTTGATAAACTTTATAAAAAGGTAATGGTTAATGAAAACTTTGGCGAAGATGCTGAGGACATTACAGAACTTGAAGCCCTTGGAATTGAGACTGATGAAGTAGTTGATGACGTTCCAGAGGAAATTACAGTGGCCATTCCTGGTGAACTAGCACAAACCCTTTGTGATATCTTACAAACAGCCTTAGCACAACAAGAGACTGAAGTCGAAGTTGATGTTGATGTTACAGACGTTACTGATACAGTGTCAGAATTTGAAGAGGATGAAGAGGCAGTAATGAAAGACGGTGGTGGTTACGGTGTTGATGCTGGTTCTACTTTAAAGAACAAGGTTAATTATGGTACTGGTGGACAAAATAAAGTCAGTAACTTAAAGCCAACTGGTGCTGCTAAAGATAAAGATGGTGGTGGTTACGGTGTTGATGCTGGTTCTACTCTTCATCATAAAGTTGACCACGCTCTAAAGAATAACAAAGTTGGCAATTTACAAGTCGGTAAAAACGCTTTTGAATAATTTGCTCAAAAATTAAAGAATAAAAAGCCCGTTGAGTGACCCTCTTCGGGCTTTTTTAATAAATATAGATGTGAGGTTTTACAACGACACTCTAAATCAAAAGTTCTGGTCTGAGGACAATAAATTTGACCCAGGTATAAGGGAAAAACTTTTATCTATTACTGATGATTTTATTGAAAATTTAGATCTACAAGGGGTACAGATAGACGATATTACCCTGACGGGTAGTAACAGTAATTATAATTACAATGAATATTCAGACTTGGATGTTCATGTATTAATAGATTTCGGGGATATAAATCAAGACGAAGATCTAGTAAAGAAGGCATTAGATGGAGATAGATTTGCATGGAATCTTAGACATAATGTAAATCTTAGAGGGCATGATGTGGAGATGTATATGCAAGATAAAGACGAGCCTCATGTTGCTTCCGGTCTTTATTCGTTAAAGGATGATAACTGGATTATAGAACCGTCATATGACCCACCTTCAGTAGATATTAAAGACGTATTTAAAAAGGCTAATACAATAGAGAAGGATGTAGAGATACTAAAAGAAAAAATATCTACTGCTAGAGGTAAAGAAGCTAAAGAGCTACATGAAAAAGCTAAGCGATTAAAAGAAAAGATATCTAAAATGCGTAAACGTGGTCTGGCTCGGGAAGGAGAGTTTAGTGTTGAAAACCTAGCCTTCAAGGTATTACGCAATACAGAAACTATTGGTGATTTAATAGATTTAATTTCGTCGTCCTACGATAGAATTTATACTGAAAACTTTAAAGCATTTTTTGAGTACTATCAAGGTGACCCTATCATGAACCATAAAATGCGTAATGGTAAAGATCCTAACAGAGTAGGCCTAACAAAAAAACATTTAAATACTGTTCCAAAGCAACATAATCATGCTTGCCCACATGTAAAAAATTTATTAAATGGAGGTGCACACCAAATAAAATTAATGGGTGCACCACTCCATCAATCCTTAGATACATATGACGTGGATTATAGTCCTGGTAAGACTAAGACTCTCGGTAATTCTGGTGTAGAAGTACAAATGTTTGAAGACGAAGAGGGTAATCACTGCGGTATGTTAAAGAAGAGATAAAATGCCATCATCACCTCCATGTAACGAAAATAGATTAAATTGTACTCCAGATAAAGTTCTGGCGGCAACTATGATTCCGGCATGTGGTAAATTTGTTAACCCATTCAATTTACAAGCAGAGCAATTAGTATTTGATCAGGCATTTAATGATTTAATAAACAATTTTGGCATTCCAGTCGACTATTACATTAATACTTTTAATTTATCAGCTGCTGATTTATTATATGGAGAAGATTTTGGCTCGTCAACAACCACCTCACAATTTAAAGGGCCATTAACAGGTGTACAGATGTATATCGAGCTGGCTGACGATGCAGTGTCTTTAAGTAAATTTGGTTTTGATCCAGGAGATGAATTCACTGCCTTTGTACATATTAGTACTTTTGCCACTGCTGCAAGCGCATATTTTAATTATGCATCGGTAGGTCAGTCAATTGAACCTAAAGCTGGAGATGTTATTGACTTAAAGGTATTGGGGTGTGATAGACCGAATGGGAGAGGTTCTGTTAAATACGAAATTACAGAGCGGATGGATCAAGATGTATCTGCTCTAAATCCAATTTTAGGTCATTATATTTATAGGTTAAGAGGAAAGCGGTATGAATATTCCTTCGAAAGTGGGCTGTCGAGTGAACCGGTTAATGAGCAAATCTACGACAATTCTTTCAGTGGTGTGTTATCCACTACATTATTGAATCAGCTTACTTCGGATGGTAAGACATACCCAACAGTAGAAGATCCATATGACATCGATGATGTTTCGAAAGAAGATGTAATGGATATGGATGTTAATGATACCGATATATACGGTTCGTATTATTGATCAACCGATTTAACAATAGCCTCTATATCGTGTAGCTCTTGTAAATTTGAATAAGGGCATTGGTGTACAATACCGTTAAAGTCATAATCATAAAAATACGAATCAATCGTACCTTCTGGAAATTCTACACGAGGTTTAATATTATCATGAAGTTTGTATCCAAAAACAGAAGGCTGTGTAGCAACCCAAGCTACTGTTGATTTTAACTTTAAAGCAGCCGCGGCATGTTGTAATGATGAATCAATAAACAACCTTTTATCACTATGAGATACCATACTAAACAACGCTTTTTTGCCAATTAATTGATCGAATCGATGGCAGTTGTTTAACTTCGGATGAAACTCATAACAAACGTGAATTATATTATATTTTTCTGATAGCTTGTTAACTACTTCTTGAGCTATAATTGGATGCATATCTCTAGTCCAAGAATAAGGATGTGGTTGGTGATCAGGTCCCGGTCCACCGAAGGGTTGAAAAAGTAATGTTGGCCGGCCATCATGCCATTGTGTTACATATGCTCTTCCTTCTTCTATCTCTCTAAAGTTAAAATTTAAAATAGGCTCTTCTCCTTTATGTTTAATACCTACCATCTTACACCAGTTTTTAATTAAATGTCCTTTTTTGGTAATGTGATCTGTAGTTTTATACGGATCTTGAGAATAAATCTCTACATCTTTGTCCTTAATCATATCTTGGTAAAAATATGGCGTGTTACCCATCTTATAAAATCTTGAAATATCTAAATTTTTTATCCAAATTTCTGGCCATGCGGATACAACGATAATGTTACGATTAGGTTTAGCTTTTTTATATGCTGCAGTTACAGCAGTTGCTGCAATATTTTTACCTATACCTCCTTCAATATGAAAAACTGTACTTGCCATATTTATATATAAGCAAAAAGACTTTAAAATCTACTATGGCCGAGGGCAAACTGATATCTTCAATGTAGTACCATCACGCCATACAACACCACCAACCCCGGGGTCAGCTGTTGGGAGACCGCTTACCTGAAGCATGCCAGTATGTAACATATTTGCTGACACAGAAGTAATACCTGTACCGAGTATTGATCCATGATCATGAGCAGCTGAAAGAGTATTATTATGACCTGAGCCTATAAACCCGTTGTTAGCGACAACTCTGTTAACTTGCCCTCCGGCAATAACCGCGTAATTGGCATTGGCAGTATTATCTAAGCCCCCACCAATAACTGTTTGTGCACAACATGCTTTGTTTCTACCGCCACCTCCAACAAACGAAAGGTCGCTGTGAGATAAATTTAAACATCCCCCTCCTATAGTAGCAAAACTTCCACAAGCGCAAGAACAACAACCGCCGCCTACGATAGATGTACAGCCATTTGCCAAGTTTACTACCCCACCGGCTATTACAGCGTTCCCACCGCGTGTTATATTACCGCATCCTCCACCTATTGTAGCATGCGAGCAACATGCATAATTCAGCTCTCCGCCAGCTACTGTTGAACAGCCATGAAATACTATATTAGATTTACCTCCAGCAATGGCGCTATTTGTACCACATCCTTCATTTAAATACCCACCAGCAACACTAGCAAAGTTACCTTTAATATTATTATCTTTTCCCCCACCTACAAACCCGTAATTACCGCATACACAGTTAGCCTGTCCTCCTCCAACTGTACCCATATCGCACTTAATTAAGTTTTCGTGACCACCACCAATAACTGTTGTTTCAGCATCTGCACTATTATTGCGGCCGCCTCCTATAAAACTACTACTAGCTGTTGAAGTTAAAGAGTTTCCGCACCCTCCAACAATTGTATTACAACCATAGCAGGCACAAACTTTACCGTTTATACCACCACCTAAAAAGTCTCCACAGCACTCGACAAAACCACTTAATCCACCAGCTATGGTACCATAGGTACCGCCACTTCTAACGCAATTACAATTACCACCAGCAATCGTAGAGGCAGTACCCTCAACACAGTTTGTATCACCACCACCAATGGTTGAACTGTGTGCACACGCGGTGTTTCTGTACCCCCCGGCTATAGTAGCGCGCTGCCCGGAAGCTACGTTTGTATTACCACCACCAACAGCTGCCTCAACTGCAGTGACGGAGTTATTATACCCCCCGGCTATAGTAGAACAGTTCCCAGCGGCAGCGTTGCTAGCGCCACCACCGACTACAGTACATGTTCCACCTCCGGCAGTATTATTATAACCACCAGCTACAGCACCATATTGACCACTAGCTGTATTATCACAACCGCCTCCAATAAAACTATGAGTACCACTTGCCTCGTTACTTGAACCACCAGCTACAGCACCATATTGACCACTAGCTGTGTTTCCTATACCTCCAACAATAGCAGCTCCTTGACCTAACGCGGTATTACCCTTACCCCCAACAACTACAGAACTTAAGGCAGCTGCTGAGTTACAAAGACCTCCAACAACAACACTGTAATCTGCAGTAGCTTTACTTAAATGACCAGCTCCAACAAAGGTATTCATTCCTTTTGCTATGTTTAATGTACCTCCTACAGCTACAGCACTTAAACCGTGAACAGCGTTTTGGGCCCCGCCACCAATAAATGAAGACCGGGCTGTGGCAACGTTACTTAAACCGCCCACGACAGTTGAAAACACTCCACAAGCACCGTTTAAGGCACCGCCGCCACCAAAAGCAAAAATATCTGCAGCTGAAACAGCTTTTCCTCCGGCGACTGTAGAACAATTACCAAAAGCGCAATTATCGATCCCCCCCTGAATGGAGCTTCGGCAGCCCCGGGCCTGATTTGTAATACCTCCACCAACAGAACTATCATCACCAATCGAACAATTTAAAACTCCACCACCGATAACAGATCTAAGTCCAATTGCTTCATTACTATTTCCGGCAGCAACAAAACTACAAGTACCACTAGCAGTATTGCTAGCTCCCCCAGCAATAGTACTTACATCACCACTAGCAGTATTAGACTTACCTCCTGCAATAGTAGCACAATCACCGGTTGCTACATTACCGCACCCTCCTGCAATAGTGCTTTTTGTACCTGAGTTCGTATGACCTATTCCTATGGTAAGTTTATTCTGAGCGCTCAAACTTCCAGTAATAGATTGGTCAGTTCTAAATAAATTATTTTTAAGAGGAGAAGCTATTGGCTGCACCCCTGGCGTTGCGCCTAAAGAGTTATAAACTGCACCGGTTAAGTAGTTAGTAATAGAGCTTAGCGAACCACCTCGTGTTTCACCAGCTTCAACAATAGCGACTAGTTCATTTCCATCATACGGTAGCTCATTGGAATTAAGCTGAGTAATCTTTTTCCCCATATGTATATTTATTTACTTTGGTGCTTTTAACTTGCAACAAATAGCAATTACTACTGCAAAGACGCCAGATAACAGTAAATGTTTCTTAAATCCTTCGACAGACGTGCATAAACCGTTAAAATCTACAGCTTTACTACCACCAATCTCAATAGCATGCAATGAACATCTCATTTCTTCAGCACATGTATATCCCCTAATAACGAACGCTATAATCATAGCTGTGAGAATATATACTAGGAATTTAGGTTTCATTTTTTTAGAACCTTCTCAGGATTATCCGCGAATCTTTTACCAAGCTTAACAATACCGGTTATTACTTCTGGCGAAATAACTCCGATTATACCGTATGTAACTGCTTTATATAGGGATGATATTTCCGTTTGCTCTAGTATAAACCATGCAATACCAGCAGAAAGACCAGCAGTAAATATTTTTTTAAGTTGTTGCCACCATGTATAATTATTTTCACCTGACAATAAACGAGCTAGCATAGCGCCGGCCCCTATTAAAGGTACGACCCACCCCCCTTGTATAAACTCTTTTAGTAAGGATTTTTCCGGCTCCATGTCTTTATATTTATATATAATTCTTTATGGTTCCAAGTATAAGTACATTTATTATTGATTTTATGATAAGGTAACTATAATAGTAGATAGTGAAAATTAAGTTCAACGAAGCAGCACATACCTACACGCATAACGATACTGGTGAAAAGTTTATATCTGTAACAACTCTACTAGGCAAGTACAAGCAACCCTTTGATAGAGATGGTCACTCAAAACGAGTAGCAGACAGGGAAGGTGTATCACAAGAGCTGGTATTAGAAATGTGGGAAGAAGAAAAAAACAGAGCATGTAAGAGGGGTACAGGTATTCATAAAATACTAGAAGATTATATTAGCTACGGTGATGTAGAGGATAACTACGGGTGGTTGTGTAAGTCATATGATAAAGCCGCAGAGAGATCGATAGATTCATTTAAAGACGTCTTGTGTGAAAATCTATTATATGATGAAGAGCATAGTGTTGCCGGTACAGCAGATCTAATCTATGAACATAAAAATGAGTTTACTGTTGGCGACTTCAAGACTAATAAACGGTTTAGATTTAGCTCACCTTATTCTGAGCGGCTAAAGGATCCAATAAGTCATCTACATAACTGCGAGTTTAACTTATACGGGCTACAATTATCATTATACGCTTATCTTTATGAACGAATGTCAGGTAAGAGATGTAGGAAGTGTGTTATATTTTATCTTAAGGATGATAGGTTTTTATCCTATCATATAAATTATATGAAAGCTGAAGTGGAAGCTATTTTAGCTAATAAATAGCAATATGAAAAGGAAACCAATTCTTAAAAAGTTTGATAAAGAGGTAGAGAACTTATGGGATACTTTGTACAAAATAAAAGAGTTGCTGGAAGATACAGGCGACTATGAACTGTCAGAGTTAGGGAGTGATTTTTTAGATCAAATCTCCGATGGTTTAGAAGAAGGTACCATTACTGTAGAGAATATAAGAGATCAAATAACAGGTTGATTATATAAAATATCTCTTATAATAAGAGGGTAATGCGCATAGAAACTGATCTTAAATTAGACTTCGATGATGTACTTATCAGACCAAAAAGATCTACACTCACATCAAGAAAAGATGTAGACCTACGTAGATCGTATAACTTTATACATGGTGGTTCGTATTTTGAAGGCATACCTATTATGGCAGCCAATATGGACGGGGTTGGAGAGCTTGAAGTTGGTGAAACGCTCTCATCATTAGACCTGTTTACCTGTTATAAGAAGGGTATTGATGAAGGATCTCTAATAGAAGCGCTTAAACTCTACACTGTTAACAACCAAAGAGAGGGCGTAGCTGTTACTATTGGAAGAAATGATCATGACTTTGATAAATTAGGACGCATTAGTAAACATGTACAGGTCCAGAATATTTGCGTAGATGTTGCAAATGGATACAGTCAAGCGTTTGTTGACTTTGTAAAAAAGGTTAGAGATAGCTACCCTGACTCAAATATATTTGCCGGTAATGTTGTTACCGGTGAGATGGTCGAAGAGCTGCTCTTGGCTGGAGCAGATGTAATTAAGGTTGGAATTGGCTCCGGGAGCGTGTGCACAACTAGGATCAAAACAGGAGTTGGTTACCCGCAATTTAGTTGTATTGCTGAATGCGCTGATGCTGCTCATGGGTTAAACGGTCATATTATTGCTGATGGTGGTTGTACTACACCTGGTGATGTGGCTAAAGCATTTGGAGCAGGAGCTGATTTTGTAATGCTAGGGTCTATGTTAGCTGGGTCAACGGAAGGCGGTGGTGAAAAGATTGAAGTAAACGGGAAAGAGTATGTTGAGTTCTATGGCATGAGTAGTAAAAAAGCTAATGAAAAGCATAATGGCGGTTTAAAAGACTATAGAACATCAGAAGGTAGGCGGGTTGCTATTCCATATAAAGGATCAATGGAAAGTATTGTACAAAATATTTTAGGTGGGGTAAGAAGCGCTTGTACATATGCTGGAGCCTCTAAGCTAAAGCATTTAAGTAAGTGTGCTACCTTTGTAAGATGTACTAAGACCCATAGTAAAATATATGAGTCTAATACTTTAGAGATTTAAAATATGAAAAAAATTGTAATATTAGGAAACGGATATGTTGGAGGTAATCTATATGACAGGTTGCAATTTCCAGGTCCAGGAAAAAAACTGCGTACTGCTGTTAATATAGAAAAAAGGAAATTATTAGATTATACCGATATTAAAAAGCTCGAGCAGTATATCGATAAAGAAAAGCCAGATTATATAATTAACTGTTCTGGGTTTACAGGCCGTCCAAATGTAGATGAAGGTGAGTTAAAGAAAGAGCTTTGTTTTGATCTTAATACGTTTGCCCCTCTCCGAATAAGTAACCTCTGTAAGCTTAAGAACATTAACTATATTCATATCTCTTCTGGGTGTGTATATACCGGCTACGGTAAAAAGTACACGGAAGAAGATACACCTAACTTTGGATTCTTCGATGAAGAATCTTCTACCTATTCTAAGAGTAAACATGCTTTTGAATTAGGATGTGATTGGGGGTTAATACTGAGAGTTAGAATGCCATTTTGTAATATACTTCATGAAAGATCTTTTATAACTAAAATTTACAAGTATGACAATTTGATTGATAGGGTTAATTCTAAAACCTACATCCCACATCTTTTAGATTTTATAGAATACTTTATTCATAAAGGGTATGAAGCGAAAGATAAGGAGATTTTAAATTTTGTTAATCCGAATGCCCTTTCAACTAAGAAGGTTACAGAGGTAATGAAATCCTTTGACGTCGTTAACCCTAGCTGGAAATGGGTACATTTTTGCGATCTTGAAACGTTAGCTAATAGATCTAATTGTGTAATGTCATGCGACAAATTGGAAAAGGAATACGGCTTTGAAATGCAAGATGAAGAAGTTGCACTTGAGCGCGCACTGACTAATATAATAACGGTATGAGCAGGGAGATAATAGGATTTACAGCTGGTAACTTTGATTTATTACATCCAGGTTACATTTACACTTTCGAGGAAGCAAAGAGACATTGTGATAAATTCCTAGTGTTCCTGCAAAGAGACCCTTCAGCAACAAGGTATACCAAGTACAAGCCTGTTATACCTTTATATGAAAGGTATCGGACATTAATGGCCATAAAATACATTGATGATGTTTATATGTATCAGACAGAAGAAGAGTTATATGACCTAATTAAATTTTGGAAGCCACAAGTTAGAATATTAGGAGAAGATTATATTGGTAAGCCGTTTACCGGAGATGACTTACCATCAGAAGTTATTTACACAACTAGGTCTCATGGTTGGTCTACAACTAAGTTAAAGGATCTAATTACTGTTCAAACGGTTAAGCAAAATCCCGATATATTAAAAAAGAAATGAGAGAATACCCGGTAAGCTTGACTCCCACGATCCAATGGAAGAGTGGTGTTTTAAAAATTCTTGACCAGACTAAGTTACCTGAAGTTGAAGAGTATATTGAGACCAAGGATTATAAAGAAGTTATTAATGCTATAAAAAGGTTAGCTATTAGAGGCGCGCCGGCACTCGGCTGTGCAGGGGCTTATGCCTGCGCGTTAGTAGCTTATAAATGTAATTCATTAATTAAAGAGGCTTTCAAAAAGTCCGTATTTAATGATTGGGATAAAATTGCTAACGCTAGACCGACTGCGGTTAATCTTAAATGGGCTGTCAATATTATGAAAAGACAGCTCGAAGACTATTTAGATAATATCGATATAAAATATGATTTAATAAAAATACGAGGATATATTCTCGACTGCGCTAGACAAATTCATGAAGATGATATAAAACGATGTGATGCTTTATGTTTATTTGGCTCTAATTTATTTCCAAAGAGCGCGAGAGTCATGACTATCTGTAACACCGGAGGATTATGCTCTGGGGGTATTGGAACTGCACTAGGGTGTATTCAATACGCGCATGCATTTGAGAAAAACATAGAAGTTTATGTACCAGAAACGAGACCGTTATTACAGGGAGCTCGATTAAACACATGGGAATTAGAACGTACTGGTACACCATATAAATTAATAACTGACAGTATGGCCGGATCAGTAATGAGAGATAAAAAAATTGATCTTGTTATAGTAGGCGCAGATAGAATTGCAAAGAACGGCGATGCTGCAAATAAGATCGGTACATATAACTT
>TARA_R110001592_G_scaffold340657_3_pt1 | contig 25117 bp, 32 predicted proteins | sample TARA_R110001592 | Tara Oceans TARA_R110001592 (sample SAMEA4398387) | marine metagenome | biome: Polar Biome; feature: [SRF] surface water layer (ENVO:00010504); material: water (ENVO:00002006), including particulate matter (ENVO:01000060) such as... | depth 5 m | reverse complement strand
CAAAATTATTATGTTTTCAGACTTATGACAAATTACGGACATTCAATTTGAGTTTTAAACAAAATTTGTTAATTTTAAACTGTGAAATCTTTTTTTACCAAAATAGTGTCTTTCTGTTTAGCGACTTTAATCTTGCTTACAACCTCTTCCTTTACGGCAGATACGCACTACTGTTACAATAAATTGGTAGATATGGCTTTTTTTAGTAAAGCGAAGATTTGCAAAGAGAAGAAAGACTTTTCAACTAAAAACTGTTCTTCACTCCAAGAAAAAAATTGTTGTAGCAGTTATACCTTTGTTAAACAAGCTGATACTGTTTTCGAAACCACCAAGAACGAATTTGAGAGCCAGACCATTGTATTTCTTAACACCTTTTATTACACTCACCAAAATTTATTTGAAGGTTTAGAAAAAAACATAGTGCCTTTTAAACAATATAGACCACCCTTGCTAACCGAGGATATACAAATTCTGCACAAGACCTACTTAATTTGATTTTCATCAAGTGGTGTATTGTTTACAATCTGCCAATTACATTGTAAGCAGTACGTTTTTGGCTAATTGTTGTTGGATCGCAACCTTTACAACACGTTTTATGCCAATGCTCTTTCTTCGTTAAGTCTTGATAATTAACGAGTTATATCTAACAACCAAATTGTGATATATTGATTACAATGAGCACATCAAAAGAATTTTGGATTAAAAACATGGTTTGCAGTCGCTGCCTGAAAGTCATCAAACAAGAATTGCACGCGTTGGGAGTACCCGTTCTTTCATTAGAATTGGGACGGCTTTTAATAGATAACACGAATGAAACAGATAGTACTATTATAGGTAAGGTTACAAATACGCTTCTTTCCAATGGATTTGAAATTGTGCAAAGCGAGGAAGAAATGTGTGTGGAAAGAATCAAAATAATCTTAATTGAGCAATTGCAAGAACTACCTCTAAATATTAAAGTAAAAACTTCAGAATTATTGGCTTCAGCATTAAATCGTGACTACAAGACAGTAAGCAAAATGTTCTCTACCAATGAAAAGACCACTATTGAAAAGTACTTTATAAAACTGAAAATTGAAAAGGCAAAAGAACTCATCCAACTAAAACAGCACTCTTTTTCAGATATAGGTTACCTATTGGACTATAGTAGTGTTAACCACCTCTCGCGTCAATTTAAAGATGTTGTGGGAATGAGCATGACCGACTATAAAAACACAGAAAACTGGAAACGGAGCTTTTATGATGAAATTATATAAATAATAATGAAAGTTATGCAGATAAAGAATCTGCCATACACGTAATATTATTAACTTTTAAAAATGAAAAAATGGTGGAAAAAAAATCTTTAATTACTATCACATGTACAGGGTTATTGTTTGCACTGTTAGCAAGCTTTACAAATCCAACCAAAAACAACTACATCCCTGTGCAGCAAAAAAAATGGGTGGCACCTGCCAGTGCAGACAAAATAATAAATCCTCTAAAAGGAGATGCCAATGCCACTGCGTCTGGAAAAAAACTTTACAAGGTGCTGTGCATTGTATGCCATGGCCCCAAAGGAAAAGGCGATGGTATGGGAGGGGCAGGATTGACCCCAAAACCGGCCAACTTGACCAGTGAAGCAGTACAATCTCAATCAGACGGTGCAATTTTCTGGAAAATAGCCGAAGGACGCGCTCCAATGGCTTCCTACAAAGCTTCAATTCCTGAAAACAAACGTTGGGAAATTATTAATTATATAAGAACACTTAAATAATTCAATAAAATAAATTTTGGATGTCCATATTCATTCATAATACCATTTTTGTCATTCAGAATGGAGTGAAACGAAATGAAGAATCTATTGAAAACCAATGGGATTCCTCCTTTGTCGGAATGACAGAATTATTATATTTTCAGACTTATGACAAATTACGGACATTCAAAAATAAATAAATAATTAACTTAAACTAATATGATGAAAAAAATTATTTTAATGCTGTCATTATTTATTGCAACTGGTACTATAATGGCTCAAGAAGACAACAAGAGCAATGAAATAGATTCATTGGTGGAAGCCGCTTTGTTAAGAAAAGGCTATAAGCCAAGCAAAACACAGTTTATGATAAGGGGTTATGGCCATACAGGTTTAAACTCTTTGAGCAGTGATGGCGACACCGAATCATCGTATGTTGGTTCTGCGTTTGCACCCATTATCCTGTTTAAGCACTCAGATAAGCTCATGTTTGAATCTGAATTGGAATTTGCATTGGAAGGCAACGAGCTGGCCATAGGGCTTGAGTATGCTAATGTTATGTATGTTTTAAACAAAAACATGACCGTTAGGGCGGGTAAATTTTTCTTGCCTTTGGGAACTTTCATGGAACGGTTACATCCTGCATGGATCAATAGATTGCCCACTAGACCACTGGCCATTGGGCATGGTGACATTGCGCCGGGTTCTGGAGTTGGTGTTGAATTAAGAGGTGCTTTTGATCTTGGAGGACCAACACTTAATTATTCGGTCTATTCTACCAATGGCCCTCGATTAAAGGACGGCAGTGACGTACCTGAAGAAGCAGGGATGCTTATGTTTCGAAATTTTGAAGACAACAATACCGGCAAAGCTTTTGGAGGTAGGTTAGGGCTCTTGCCGTTTTCTGATTCTTCCACAGAAGTTGGGTTTTCAGCGTACTCAACCAATAAAACAGGTGCCGCCGATTCAAAATATGAAAACGTTGGGGCATTTTTATATGCCATTGATTTTTCATTTGTAAAACAAATTACTGAATTAGCTGGCTTTATAGATATTAAAGGACAATATAACAATTCCAAGATTGACAATGCCACCTATATTAAAGTTGATGTAAACGGAATTGAAGAAGAATACACCTTCAATAATAGGAGTAACTCTTTTTACACGCAATTAAGCTATCGCCCAACCATGGCCAGTAGTGATTTTATGAAAAAACTGGAACTTGTTGGGAGATATTCAAATTTCAATGCACCAAAAGGTGCCGAATGGGAAGAACAATCCGATCAATACGCTATCGGATTAAATTATTGGCTAACTTGGAGATCTGTGATAAAAGTGGCCTATCAAACCACTGATACCGTAGGTGGCCATCATGGCAGCAGTGGCACAATCAACGGCTTTTTCATTCATTGGGCAATTGGATTCTAATAAATCACTTATAAAAATTAAAAAATCATGAAAACAATACATAAAATATTTATCACAGGTACTATGCTCTTTATTACAGGGGCAATGATAGTGGGCTGCTCTTCAACCAAAAGCACATATACCGCTGCAACAGATGTTGAAGAGGATTTTAAAATTGAAAAATCCGGGGCTCAAATGTGGGGAGAAACTTGTAACAGATGCCATTTGGCGCCATCTCCCGCAGATTATAATGATACCGATTGGAGCACCATTGCGTTGCACATGAGAGTACGGGCAAATATAACCGAAGAACAAGCCAGTAAGATTTTTGGGTTTATCAAATCTGCCAATTAATGCTATTAACACATTCCCTTAACTATGTTAAATGGGTTATTGGGAATACGTTTTATAAAAATGAACATTTAACTCAATAAAAACAACTATATATTATGAGAACACTAGTAATTATTTTATCTGCAATTGGGCTTTTAAGCTTAACCAGTTGCAACCAGAAAACCGACGTGAAAGCGATGCTTCAAAATCCCGAAACAAGGAGTGAAGTCATCAAAACATTTGCGGAAAACCAAGAATTTATGACAGAATTTATGGAGAATATGCAAGGAAACAAAAAAATGATGGGCGCCATGATGCAAGGAGAAAGCATGCAAATGATGATGAACGATAGCATGATGATAAAAAATATGATGCAGGGAATGATGGGCAACAAACCAATGATGCACTCCATGATGAACGGAATGATGAAGGACGGCAAGATGATGGCCACCATGATGAAAATGATGCACAAAAAAGGCATGATGAGCGAAGATTGTATGGAATCCTGCAAAAAAATGATGAGCGACAAAGGAATGGACATGGAGGGAATGGACATGGAGGGAATGGATAAGATGGATCCAACAACCAAAGACGACCATGCCAGCCATCATTAAACAGTAACAACTTAAAAGCAAAAACAATGAAAAAAAATCACTGGATATGGATGGTTATTGGCTGTGGGTTACCGCTGCTACTAATATTTTTCGCTCCCGCTTTGGGTATCACGGGATATAACGGGCTCTTTGCCTTTATAATCCTAATGTTCGCCATTCACCTATTTATGCCCCACGGTTCGCATGGCCATGGCGGACACAATCATTCTCAAGATGAGCAAAAGGAGCACGAACACGGTAAAAAAACACCTAAAACGGCACCTAAAGAGGACCACAAAGGGCATCATCACCATTAAACACCATGCAATGAAACATAAATTTCATATAGACGGTATAGGTTGCAGAGGCTGTGTTACGAGAGTAAAAAAAACTTTGGAAGTACATCCAGCAATAGAAAAAATAGAGATTTTTTTAGCACCAAAAGGAGCAACAATAATCACAATGAAGAAAGCGCTTTCAGTAGATGAATTGCAAAAGCAACTCGATAATCTCAATGGCTATACCATCACAGAAATAAATTAATAACAAATTAAAATTATGGCTTTTTACAACGAACATTTTGGAGGCATGCACCTTATATGGTGGATTATATGGATTATCTTTTTAGCCTGGATTTTATTTATTCCCACAGATATACCATATCAAAAAACAAATAAAGAAAGCCCACTGGATATTTTAAAAAAACGCTTTGCGAATGGCGAAATATCCAAGGAAGAATTTGAGGAATCTAAAAATATTTTAAACTATAAATCTAATCTTTAAAACTAAACATTATGCACTTTTACGACGGCCATTTTGGAGGCATGCACCTTATATGGTGGGTTATCTGGATTATCTTTTTAGCCTGGATTTTCTTTATTCCCACAGATATACCTTATCAAAAAACAAAGAAAGAAAGCCCATTGGATATTTTAAAAAAGCGCTTTGCGAAAGGCGAAATATCCAAGGAAGAATTTGAAGAATCAAAAAAGATTTTAAACTCGGACATAAAGTCCTAAAACAGTAATAATCAAAAAAAACCTGATATTATGAATTACTATGGCGGCATGCACTTTATATGGTGGATTATCTGGATCATCTTTCTAGCCTGGATTTTCTTTATCCCGGTAGATATCCCCTATCAAAAAACAAAGAAAGAAAGCCCACTGGATATTTTAAAAAAACGCTTTGCGAAAGGCGAAATATCCAAGGAAGAATTTGAAGAATCAAAAAAGATGTTAAACTCAAAAAATTAAGGAATCATGAATCGATTTAACGTAAAAAAACTAGGTTTCGCCTTCGGTCTCACAGGTGCCCTAATTTATTTAGGCTGTATGATTGTAATGACAACTGCAGGCCAGGAAGGAACGATTACTTTTTTCAATAGCCTAATACACGGTTTGGATATTAGTAAAATAATTAGAATGGACGTACCATTACTGGAAGCGTTCTTTGGCATTGTGCAAACCTTTATAATAGGATGGCTTATTGGGGCCTGTATTGGTGCTTTTTATAACGCTCAAATAAAAACGAAATAACAAAAAAAGGCAACCATAGGAAATTTTTTGACCCTAGTAGCGGCATCAACATTTCTTGCCAATCCAAGAATGGTTTCTATGCATATTTAACGCAAATTTAACTGGCCCAATTGGGTTCTTGTAAACGCAATAATCTAATTTTACTAAACTGTGTTTGACAACAAAAATATCGAACTCAATTGGCTCTGGTTTATTTGTTTAATAAACTATTTAACATACCGTTTAGGAACCCAAGGACCTATTAAATTTAGAATATAATTATATTAAGTAATTACAAATGAACAACACGGCACAACCTATTAAAACAATAGTGATCCAAATTGTGATTGGGGCGGGAATATTTTATTTTTTGTTACACCCCTTTACCATGGTTCTCTATTGGTTTGAATTTAGTGGTACGCCCTTTTCTTTTTCTAAATTTCAAGAAATTTTCAGTGAACGCTTCAAGGAATCGTTCAGCTTTAATATGAGGGGAATGGGTGGTTTACTAACACTTTTTGGAGCTGTTTTAGGATTGGTTTCCAGCTTTTTTTGGATTGAAATTAAAAACAAGAATATTCTAATAGGCACCCAACAGCGGTTATTGCAAAGGGATATTGTTCAGCTTGTCAAGAATGGCGAAAATGACCGCATAGAATTCAAATCATCAATACGCTATGATTATAACAAAAACATCACCAATAGAGAACTTGAAAAGGTCATCGCAAAAACCATTGTAGGCTTTATGAATGCCAAAGGCGGAAAACTGCTCATTGGTGTGGATGATGAAGGGAATGTATTAGGTCTTGAAAAGGATTTTCTTACCCTTAAACATAAAAACAAGGACGGTTATGAACGTGAAATTTTTAGGATTATTTCTACCCAACTGGGTCGTGAAGCCTGTTTTCGCAATCATGTTTCTTTTTATGTTTTGGACGAAAAAGACATTTGTGTTATAGACATTGAGCCATCCAATGAACCAGTATATGTTAACGATGGGGCAAGCACTACTTTTTATGTGCGAACAGGCAATGCTACCTATCCCTTAACCGTAAAAGAAACAGTGGATTATTTAAAAACCCAAAAATTATAAAATGATGCAATACGTCTGGTTTATATGGTCGCTTATTATTTTGGCTCTCTGGGCAGTTATTTATTTAGCTAAAAAAGGGGTTAGAAAAGAAATGCTCAAAATGAGCTTGATTACACTGCCCTTTGGTTTAACAGAGCCACTGTTCGTGCCCGAATATTGGTTTCCGCCATCCTTGTTCAACTTGGCAGAACGAACAGAATTTGATATTGAAAGCCTGATATTTTCTTTCGCAATTGGAGGTATAGGCACAGTGCTCTACAATCTTATTTTTAAACGGAGCCTTGCCGAAATACCAAATACCGAACGGAGCCATCAAAGACATGGTTGGCATATTTATATTCTATTTGTACCTGCAATCATATTCCTTGTCCTAGCCATTTTTACATCGCTCAACCATATTTACTGTGGTAGTATGGCCATGTTTTTTGGTGGTTTGGCAACCCTATACTGTCGCCCCGATTTAAAAGGAAAAATATGGGTTGGTGGAATCTTGTTTACAATACTGTACTTCATTTATTTTGGTAGTATCCTTCCATTCTACCCACAATATGTAGAGCTGTATTGGAATCTTGATAACCTGACCCATATTCTTATTTTGGGGATCCCCATAGAAGAATTGCTTTTCGCCTTCACTTTTGGAATGTTCTGGTCTGGTCTATACGAGCACTTGTATTGGCGAAAACTAATAAAATTAGAAGAATCCCATAATTAATAAATTAAAACCATAAAAAATGAAACAGACAACTTTAAATCAAAAAAACGGTAACACTCAAATTGCTACACTTAAAAACCCAATGGGTAAAATATACCAATTATCCATTGGTGTGTTAATGCTTTTACTGCTCTCGTTATTGCTTTTTTCTTGTTCCAATAAGAAAAAAGAACCCGTAGGAAGCACACCTCAAACCATGGTTGAAACACCTCAAAAAACAAACAGCGACATTACATTGGCCCAAAACTTTGAAATTGTACCCAACGACAAAGTCTGTATGGTCAACGATAGGTTTATGGGCATACCACAAATAGCCATAGATGTTAAAGGCACCACCTATTACGGCTGTTGTGAAGATTGTGTAGAGAAACTACAGAAAAACATAAATGATGTCCGTTTTGGCAGTAACCCACTTTCCAACGATAAAGTTGACAAGGCTTCAGCAGTTATTGTACAAGACAAGAATACTGGAATTGTTTTTTATTTCGCAACCAATAATGATGCCTTAACATTCATGAATAAAAATAAAGTGTAGGCAACTCTTAATTATTAAAAGATTTAAAATGATGATGAAGATAGTATTGGCCATAGACGGATCCGACTTCAGCAAGTTGGCCATTGGCGAACTTGCTAGGATGCCCTTGCCATCCAAAACCGAAGTTTGTATTCTAAATGTATTCGAGAATCCCATGATGGCGGTTCCAGGACCCGTTCCATTGGGTGGCTCTTTTGGAAACTATTATGAAGAAGCAGAATCCAATGCACGTAAATCGGCTGAAAACATTGTTTCGAGTGCCGCTAAAGCCTTAAAAAGTAAAAATGGGACACTAAACATAACAACCGCTGTGGTTAGCGGTCTTCCAAAAAGTGCCATTTTGGAAAAAGCAGAAACCTTTGAAGCCGATTTAATAGTGGTTGGTTCGCAAGGTCATGGAGCCTTTTCACGCTTTTTGTTGGGTTCTGTTTCGCAGTCGGTAGCAATGCATGCCTCCTGTTCTGTATTGATTGTGCGCAAAAAACCAGATAATACAACAAAGTAAAATGATGAATAACCAAATGTCAAATGGCATGGACCATAATTCATGTAAAATAGAAGACACCATTTGCTTGCCAGCAACCAAACTTCCTCGTATAGTTATTATTGGAGGGGGATTTGCTGGTTTGGCCTTGGTGGAAAAACTGAAACACGAAGCGGTTCAGGTGGTTTTATTCGATAAAAACAACTTTCATCAATTTCAGCCTTTGTTATATCAAGTGGCTACCAGTGCTTTGGAACCTGATAGTATTGTTTTTCCTTTCAGGAAACAATTCAATGGATACAAAAATGTGGTGTTCCGTTTGGCGGAAGTTGAAGAGATTCAACCCTCTTTAAATTCAATTATAACCAACAAAGGAGCCATTCATTACGATTACCTAGTATTGGCAACGGGAACGACAACCAATTTTTTTGGAATGGAAGGTGTAAAGGCCAACGGTTTGGGGATGAAAGATATTCGCGATTCGCTGAACATCCGCCACATGATGCTGCAAAACCTGGAACAGGCCACCATTACCTGTGACGACAACGAGCGAGATGCCCTGACCAATTTTGTAATCGTGGGCGGTGGTCCCGCTGGTGTTGAAATGGCAGGAGCTTTAGCAGAATTCTGCAAATATATCCTTCCAAAGGATTACCCGGAATACCCTTCTTCTATTATGAATATTTATCTGGTGGAGGCCGCTGGAGAGTTATTGGCCATGATGTCTGACAAAGCTTCCTCAAAGACCTTGAAATATTTAGAACGCCTCAATGTAAAAGTGCTGTTCAATGAAGTCGTGAGTGATTATAATGGCACTATAGTTACCACCAAAAGCGGCAAGACCATTTTAGCGAAAAACCTAATCTGGACGGCTGGTGTAAAAGGACAGTTTCCACGCGGCATTGATGCATCCCATATCGTTGGCGGTAATCGTATCAAAATAGACCCCAATTTAAAGGTAGAAGGATATGAAAACATTTTTGCCATAGGGGACATAGCGGCCCTCATTTCAGAAAATACACCCAAAGGGCACCCACAAGTAGCACAGCCAGCCATACAACAAGGGAAATATCTTGGGGATTCTCTTTTGAAAATCATTGGCAACAAACCCTTAAAGCCTTTTAAGTACACCGATAAAGGATCCTTGGCAACCGTAGGTAAACGTAGAGCCGTAGCAGATTTGGGCAAATTCAAATTTGCTGGCTATGTTGCATGGTTGCTATGGTCTTTCGTGCATCTCATGTCCATAAGTGGTTTTAGGAACAGGTTGATGGTCGGTTTCAATTGGACGGTAAGTTATTTTAGCTATGAAAAAAGCAATAGGGTGATTATCAGGAATTTTAAAAATAATAATGCTATTGTTAAACCTAAAGCATCCAATCTTGAACCAATATCAAAAAAATAGCAAATGAACTACCTCGACCCAAGGGCGCGAGGTATCAAATAGAAATTCCTTTTTTATTTCGACGCAAGCGTCGGGGAATTAAACCCTAAAATTGATTAAAAGTTCAAGAAAAATCAAACATAGAATATAATGGCAGTGATAAAAACAATCGATAAAGTTCTTGTAAAGGCTTTTTTGAAAAACATAAGCGATAAAACATTTACGGTTGTGTTTTGGGATAAGGAAACCTACAAGATCGGGGAAGGCGAATCCAAATTCAAAATTGCAATCCACAACTTTCCCAGTAAGAAAAAATTATTGGCCGATCCGAGCATTGCTTTGGGCGAAGCGTATATGTCGGGAGATATTGAGCTTATTGGCAACTTACAGGAAATTATTGAAAGTATGTTGCGCAATAAAACCAGTTTCCTAAACGAAAGCAAACTATTGAAAATGTTTGAAAACTACGGGCGTAACCGTAAAAAAAAATCAGTACGCGACATCGCGCAGCATTATGATATAGGAAACGATTTTTATGCATTATGGCTGGACCCGACCATGACCTATTCGTGCGCCTACTTTAAAACCGAAACGGACAGTCTGTACGATGCCCAGATGAACAAGATTCACCACATCCTAAAAAAGCTTAACCTTCAAGAAGGTCAAACCCTTTTGGACATTGGCTGTGGTTGGGGATATTTGGCTATTGAGGCTGCAAAGCAATATAACGTGAAGGTGTTGGGCATTACATTGAGCCAAGAGCAGTTCAAAAAAGCAAGTGAAAGAATCAAGGAAGAAAATCTGCAAGATCTGGTAACCGTGAAACTAATGGACTATAGGGATTTGGAAAAGAGCGGTCTAAAGTTCGACCGCGTGGTCAGTATCGGCATGGCGGAACATGTAGGTAAAACAAATTTATCACTGTATTTTAAAAACGTACATACCGTATTAAAAGATTCTGGGTTGTTTTTATTGCACAATATTACAGATTTGTTGGAAACAGAAGTCAATGGGTTTATTGGTAAGTACATCTTTCCGGGTGGTTACATCCCTACCCTTAGGGAAGAATTGTACATAGCTGCAAATTTGGGATTCCATACCATTGATGCCGAAAGTTTAAGGCTTCACTATATGAAAACCCTGATGCATTGGGCAAAACGGTTTGAGGACAGCATGGATAAAATTAAACCCATGTTTGATACGTCGTTTATACGAATGTGGAGACTCTACTTGAATGCCTGTGCCGCAGCATTCCATTATGCCAAAATAGACGTACATCAAGTAGTGTTTTCAAAAGGGGCTAACAATCAAATGCCCTGGACAAGGGAGTATATATATAAAGAACATTAACAATTAAAAAATCAAGATCATGAAACAACAAGTAGCAATTAAAGGAATGACCTGTGGCGGTTGTGCAAAGACCGTTGAAAAAGCATTGGGTCAAATAGAAGGGGTAAAATCAGTATCGGTAAACCTGACCCCACCGCAAGCGGTTATACAAGCAGATAACGCCATTAGTACAGAACAATTGCAGGCGGTTTTATCAAAAGCTGGAAATTATGGTGTCGCCGGAACCCAAGAGACCGATGAACCAAAAAAATCTGGTGGCTGTTGTTGTGGGTAATCATAACGTTTTATAGAATGGAATAAATGGATAAAGCAATCATAAATCAAGATACATTTGATGTAATAATTGTAGGGGCAGGACCTGCAGGTCTTAACTGTGCCAAAAAATTGGGTGGGACCCATTTAAAGGTATTGGTTGCCGAAAGAAATAATGTAATCGGCCCAAAAGTCTGCGCAGGAGGTTTAACGGTCAAAGGCATTGCGCATTTAAACCTTCCAGATCGATTGGTAGAATTTAAGTATGACAAAATTCACATGTACCATAAAGACAAATTATTTTATTTGCAAGATGATGCCGATTTTATTTATACCATAAACAGAAAGGAACTGGGACAGTGGCAGTTAAGCCAACTTAAAAAATTCACAAATATCACCGTAAAGACTCATTGTACCGTGTCAAAAATCACAAGTGATCACGTGCTGATCAACGGAAAAAAAATAGGTTATAAGCATTTGGTCGGTGCAGATGGCGCCAGTTCTTTGGTAAGAAGGTATTTAAAATTGGCTTCGGGCAAAGCAGATATTGCCATCCAGTATATTATTCCAGAAACCAAATATAAAGATCTTGAAGTCTATTTTGATTCCCAACTGTTTTCGGCTTGGTATGCCTGGATCTTTCCGCACAACAATTATGTATCTGTCGGCTGTATGGGCAACCCACGTGTGATTTCATCAAAACGGTTGACAAAAAATTTTAACGATTGGCTCAACAAATACGGTATTGATGTAAGCAGGGGCAAATATGAAGCATTCCCCATAAACGGCGATTTTAAGGGCTATCATTTTGAAGAAAATGTTTATCTGGCAGGCGATGCAGGTGGGTTTGCCTCTGGACTGACTGGCGAAGGCATCTATCAAGCCTTGGTGAGTGGAGAGGAAATTGGAAAACTGATACTTGATAAAAATTATCACAGCAAAAAAATAGATGAACTGGTCCGGTTACAAAATAGACACCATAAAATTTTGAACACATTGGTCGGTGCCGGAAAATTTCGCCCCTTATTGATAGAGGCTGGTAAATATACCTTAAAATCGAAATCCATCAGAAAAAAACTTATTGAAACAATAACATAATATTAATTAATTAAATTAAAAAGAAAATGAAAAATGTAGCATTAGTAGGATATGGCGTCATTGGCAAACGAGTAGCGGATGCCATCAATTTACAGGAAGATATGAACCTTGTAGGGGTTTGCGATGTCATCAATGATTGGCGCATTCAGAACGCCGTTAGAAAAGGCTATGCCATTTATGCGGCGACACCAGAGGCCCAAAAAACCATGAAAGCTGCTGGCATTTCCGTAAAAGGCGATATGGCAGAACTTCTTGCCAAAGTGGATCTTGTGGTAGATTGTACCCCGAAAAATATAGCCGCAAAAAATGTGGCCATCTATAAAACCAAAGGCATCAAATTTATTGTCCAGGGTGGTGAAAAACACACCACGACAGGTCATTCATTTAGTGCAGAAGCCAATTATAAAACCGCTTTAAATCTGGGTGCTACTCGCGTAGTCTCTTGTAATACGACGTCTATATTAAGGACCCTAGGCGCCTTAAAAAGAGCAGGGCTACTTGACTATGCCAGAGGAACCCTTTTAAGAAGAGCGACCGATCCGTGGGAAAGCCATTTAGGTGGTATTATGAACACCATGGTACCCGAAAAAGACATCCCGAGCCACCAAGGGCCCGATGCCCAAAGTGTGGACCCTGATTTAAATGTCATTACTTCAGCAGTAAAAGTGCCTGAAACCTTGAGCCACATGCATTACTGGAATGTGAAACTAAAAAAACAAACCACTAAGGAAGACGTGCTGAACGCCTTTAGAACCTCTAGCCGTATTAAACTGATCCATTACGACCAAGGGTTGGTTTCAAACAATACCATCAAGGAAATGTTCCTGGATATGGGACGGCCTTGGGGCGATATGTATGAAGTAGCCCTTTGGGAAGATATGCTGAAAGTAGTGGGCGATGAACTTTTTTATGCCTATGTGGTGGACAACCAAGCGATCGTGATCCCCGAGACCATTGATGCGATACGGGCACTTACAGGTATTGAAACGGATGCAGTAATATCCATTTCTAAAACCAATGAAAGTTTAGGAATCAAGTAAACCAATTAAGATGAAAACAAACGAAAATATAGTAGCTATTTTAGGGGAAAAAGCATCCTTCTATTTGGATCACGTTTGCGAAAAAATCACAAAGGATGAGTTGCAAACACCCAGCAGGAATAGTCTTGACAAGGTATTCACCAATAGCAACAGAAATCCACAGGTACTTCGAAGCCTTGCCCAATTGTACAACCACGGAAATCTGGGAGGCACCGGTTATTTAAGTATCCTACCCGTCGATCAAGGTATTGAACATAGTGCTTCCTTTTCATTCTATAAAAACCCGGACTATTTTGATCCCGAAAACATTATAAAACTCGCTATTGAATCCGGTTGCAATGGTGTGGCTTCCACATTTGGTGTTTTGGGCTTGAATGCCCGAAAATATGCCCATAAAATACCATTTATTGTAAAGATCAACCATAACGAGCTTCTCTCCTATCCCAATAAATATGACCAAACATTATTTGGCAAGGTAAAGGCCGCTTGGGATATGGGAGCTGTTGCCGTTGGTGCCACCATTTATTTTGGTTCGGAGGAAAGCAACAGACAACTCAAGGAAATTGCCGAAGCTTTTGAAGAAGCCCACAATCTGGGAATGGCAACCATTTTATGGTGTTATACACGCAATGATGCATTTAAGATCGAAAAAGAAGACTATCACGCCGCTGCCGATTTAACAGGACAGGCCAATCATTTGGGCGTAACCATTCAGGCAGACATCATCAAACAAAAATTACCGACCAATAATTTTGGATTTAAGGACATAGGATTTGGAAAATATGATGATGACATGTATAAAACCTTGACCACAGATCATCCTATTGACTTGTGCCGTTTGCAAGTGGCAAATTGCTATATGGGCAAAATAGGCTTGATCAATTCAGGTGGTGGTTCCAAAGGCGAATCCGATTTTGCCGAAGCGATAACGACTGCTGTCATCAATAAACGAGCTGGCGGTTCTGGTTTGATTATGGGAAGGAAGGCGTTTCAAAAACCGTTAGGTGAAGGAGTAGAGCTATTGAGGTTGGTCCAGAGTGTTTATTTAGACCATAACATTAGTATTGCATAACAAAATAGAAATCACACCTTTTTGGAAGGTGGCTTTTGAAAAACCCCAATAGGGGGCAAACTGATGGATGAAAAACAGAGTTCACCGGGTAGGCACGGAGCATTCTTTGTGAACTTCGTGCCTACTTGCCGCCCTTTGTGGTAGAACGGGCCTCGCCATTAAATGTATGAGCGGATAAATGTAGGGCCAAGAGAACGTGACCACCCCTAAAGAAAGTGGTTTTTTAAGACAAAAAAAATACATGAAATCAATTAAAGACATAGATTTTTCCCCAAAACCCGGTAAAGAATACTGGATAAACTGCCATCGCGAATGGCGGGAAGAGTTCATATACTTTCTTTTGGTGGACCGGTTTCACGATAGCAGTGAACGAAAGCCACTGAATTTTAAAATCCGGCATACCGGCTTTGGAAATGCCGAGCAACTACAGCGCAATTTTGGTGGAACGATCAAAGGAATCATTGAAAATTTGGATTATATCAAAAATCTGGGCTGCACGGCCATTTGGTTAAGTCCGGTATTTGAAAACAATCCCGAAGCCTATCATGGGTACGCCATTCAAAATTATCTCGATGTTGATAAACGGTGGGGAACCAAGGCCGATTTGGAACAGTTGGTCGAAATGGCACATGAGCTGGATATGCGAGTGTTTTTAGACATCGTTCTACATCATTCCGGGGATAATTGGTCCTATCCAGATGATAATGACTATTACTATTTTAACGGACTGCAGTTTCCTTTTGGAGCATGGAGAGATAAAGACAAGCCGCTCCCAGTGGAATTAAAAGATCCCGAAGTCTATAACCGAAAAGGGCAGATCGTTAATTTTGATGGATACCCCGAGACCAAGGAAGGGGATTTTTTCACCTTAAAAACTTTTAGGAACGACGAATCCCTTGCGAGTAGAAGAGTACAGGACATATTGATTGCCATTCATTGCTATTGGATACGCGAGACCGATGTCGATGGGTTTCGACTGGATGCCGTAAAACACATGCATGGCCCGGCCATCAGTCGTTTTTGTTCATTGATACGGGAGTATGCACATTCGCTGGGCAAGCGAAACTTTTTTCTGTTCGGTGAAATCATCGGGAACGATGAGTTGGGCAATCCGTACATAGGCCCTAAAATACTGCGTGCTTCCCACGACCAAAACGTGTATTATGGCTTGGATTCGGTTCTGGATCATCCCTTGCACAGCGTGCTGGCCGATGTCATAAAAGGAGTATCCTCACCTAGTAAATTGATCGAGCGGTATGATGCACTGCAACAAAATGCCCTGAATCGTGGCGAATATGGTGACTTTTTGGTGACTTATATCGATGACCACGACCAAGTGGGCATGGATTTTAAACATCGCTTCGGTTTCGAGACCTCTCCAGAACAAATTATTGGTGGCATGAGTTTTCTTCTCTGTGCCCTTGGGACCCCCTGTATGTATTACGGTACCGAACAGGGATTTACAGGAAATGGTAATGATGACAGGTACATAAGAGAGGGAATGTTTAATCCCGATGACAACGTATCGAATGCGCTTAATCAAGAGTCCCTCATCTATTCCAAAATTTCGGTTTTGGCACATCTGCGGCAAAAAGAAGGAGCATTGAAATTTGGTAGGATGTATTTCAGGGAAACTTCCACCGATGGGATACATTTTCATTATCCGAATTGTCCGGAATGCTTACTGGTTTTTTCGCGGATATTGTTTCACGACGAAATAACAATAGCATACAATGCATCACCTGTCGATTCAAAGGAAGAATATGTAATGATAGACGCAGCAATCAACAAAGAAACAACCTATATGAAATACATCTTTGGACGGAGCGGCAGGGTCAAAATACGGAAGAAATACGATGGCGAAGACAGCCCATTGTTTATCAAACTGTCCTTAAAACCCATGGAGTTTTTGATTTTAAAAAACAGCTAGAAGACAGACCCAAGGGTGTTGATCTATGAACTTGGTCTTCGCAATGGCAGTATAGAATTAAACAGAAATAATGAAGTGAAAAAAATCGCAATAAAATATGGCAAAATGCTAGCAGTTATATCGCTGGTCCTATTGGGGATATTATTTCTGGTAGGCGGATATCAATATTTAAAAGTGGCCTTGGTTCCAGAATACGATACAGAAACGATGCCTTTGAACTATGAGGTACTGGGCTCTGGAGAAAAGAAACTACTCCTTATCCATGGCTTGGCCGGTTCCAAAAACTATTGGAAACAGGATCTGGACAAAATCAACGGGACTTACACCCTTCTTTTGGTCGATCTATTGGGCTTTGGCGATTCCCCCAAACCTCAAAGCGATTATAGCCTTAAGACCCAATTGGAAGCACTTGAAAAAATAATAGTCAAAGAGGGGTTCAACACGGGGCAAACGGTCATTGTGGGCCACTCATTGGGAGCAATTATTACCCTGTCACTTCTTGCCGAACACCCTGATTGGTTTGCTGGGGCAACGGCAATCGGCCTTCCGGTTTTCGAAAGCAAAGATCAATTCATAGCGGATTTTTCAAGTAGTTCCCTTTTTGATCGGATCGCGGCCGGCCCTTATGGGAAATTCTTCTGTATGCTACACCCTATTTACATCTCGAAATGGTTCAAGCCCGACAATTTGACCGATGATGTATTTGCCGATTCAAAGAAGCACACCTGGCAAAGCTATTATAATTCTTTTAATGGAATAATACTGCAGACGGACCTTTATAGCAAAACAAAGAACATACGAGACAAGAAAATACTCTTTATTCAAGGTACTGAAGACAAGGTGGCTCCTATCGCAAACGTAAAAAGTTTTTCAATGCGCTTTACAAACGCCAAGTTGATCCAGGTAAGCGGTGGCGATCACCAACTCTTCCTTAAAGAACCCTCCAAAGTCTGGGAAATGATCCAGGATTTTTTCGATGGACAAGAACTAAATATAAAAACATGAAAAAACAAAAAATAGATACAAATGAACTATACGGATTAATGCATACCGATATCGAAGGTATGGAATCCCTTATAGAACTTGCTCTTAATATACACTGGTCATGGAACCATGCCTCCGATAAGTTATGGCAACAATTGGATCCCGAACTATGGGAACTAACGAATAACCCATGGTTAATTTTGCAGACCGTTTCAAGAGATCGTCTAGAGCAGCATTTGAACGATCCAGCGTTTCAAGAGAAAGTCAAATCTCTTTTGGCTTCCAAAGAAAAAGCGCTCTCGTCCCCTACTTGGTTTCAACAAAAGCATCCCAAGGCCCAACTTACGAAGGTTGCCTATTTTAGTATGGAGTACATGTTGAGCGAGGCATTGCCCATTTATGCCGGTGGTCTGGGCAATGTTGCGGGCGACCAGCTGAAATCGGCTAGCGATCTGGGCGTTCCGGTCGTGGCGGTGGGTCTGCTGTACACCCAAGGATATTTTAGACAGGTTATTGACAAAGAGGGCAATCAGAACGCTCTGTTTCCATTCAACGATCCGGGGCAATTGCCCATAACGCCGTTGCGCCTTCCCGATGGGGAATGGTTACGGATAAAAATCGAATTTCCAGCCCACCCCTTATGGTTGCGTGCCTGGCAGGTAAAAGTAGGAAGGTTGAAGTTATATCTCTTGGATAGTAATGATGCCGTCAACCTGCCCCAGTACCGCAGCATAACCGACGAACTGTACGGTGGAGGGCCGGAAACAAGGATAAAACAGGAAATCGTGCTGGGTATCGGGGGCTATAAATTGCTAAAGGCCTTGGATATAAAACCCGAGGTATGCCATATGAACGAGGGCCATGCCGCTTTTTTAGTTTTGGAAAGAGCTCGTGAATTTATGAAGGAAACCGGAACTTCTTTTGAGGAAGCGTTGACCGTTACCCGGGCCGGAAACCTGTTTACCACCCATACCGCTGTTCCCGCAGGATTCGACCATTTCAGCCCTGCCCTTATGGAGCAATTTTTTGGTGCCTACGCCAAAGAAGAACTAGGTATCGATCTTCATAATCTGATGGCCCTTGGCAGGGAAGATGCCAACAATCCCTCCTCCTATTTTAATATGGCCTATCTGGCTACCCGTGGCAGCGGTGCGGTGAACGGTGTAAGCCAACTGCACGGCGAAGTAAGCAGAAATCTTTTTCGGACCCTTTTCCCTCGCTGGCCGATATCCGAAATTCCCATTGGGCATGTGACCAACGGAGTGCACATGCCATCTTGGGATTCCGAATTTGCAGATGAAATTTGGACCGAGGCCTGCGGAAAAGACCGTTGGTTGGGTGAACTGAAAGACCATGAAGCACATATTTCGCACATAAGGGATGAAAAACTTTGGGAATTCAGGAACCTTTCCAGAAATAGGCTTATCGGTTTTATCAGAAAAAGGTTTGAACAGCAAGCAATGGTTTCAGGTCTACCGGCGAAGGTGGTCGGGATTGCGAACCAAGTTTTTGACCCCAATACCTTGACCTTGGGCTTTGCTCGCCGTTTTGTATCCTACAAAAGACCGGATCTCTTATTGCACGATCCGGAACGGTTTGTCCGCATTCTTACCAATCAAGAACATCCCGTACAATTGGTGCTGGCCGGCAAGGCGCCACCATTTGACGAATCAAGCAAGGCATTGATACGAAAATGGATACAATTTATCCAAAACCATAATTTATACAATCATGTCATCTTTTTAAGTGACTATGACATGATGCTGACCGAGAACTTGGTACGGGGAGTAGATGTGTGGCTCAATACCCCGCGACGACCTTGGGAAGCCAGTGGCACTAGTGGTATGAAAGTACTGGTCAATGGTGGTCTCAATTTATCGGAACTGGACGGTTGGTGGGCCGAAGCATACACTCCCGAAGTTGGCTGGGCATTGGGCGATGGCCAAGAACATGGCGACGATTCCGCATGGGACGCGCACGAAGCAACCGCATTATATGAAATACTGGAACAGCAGGTCGTCCCCGAATTTTACGCACGTAACAAAAAAGGAGTGTCTGAAATTTGGGTGGAGCGCATGCGAAAAAGTATGGCGACCCTTACACCCCGTTTTTCGACCAATCGCACCGTGCGCGAATACACGGAACAATACTATCTACCAACTGCCGGCAATTATAAAAAACGGGCGGCAAGAAAAGGAACTGTTGGAAAAAGAATCGTGAACGCAAGACATGATCTTAGAATTAAATGGGGCGATATAACGTTTGGGGAAGTTCAAATCGAAAGCAATCGCAAAAGCCATGAATTTAGAGTTCCCATATCGCTGAACGGCATCAACCCCAAACAAATATTGGTAGAACTCTTTGCGGAAGGCCTGAACGGGGGACACCCTGAACGGTTCAAGATGAAATTGGATGGGATGGGAGATCATGGGAATCATAACTTTTATGCCAAGGTGGTTACTTCCAGGCCCACCGACCACTATACCGTTCGCATCGTGCCAAGTCATGAAGGTATTGCCGTACCCTTGGAGAACAATCTGATTCTATGGCAACATTAAAATTGATTTTAAACTAAATATAGAAAATGGAAACTTTGGAATATCACGAAAAAGTATTAAAAAAAGTCAGCTTCGACGAGGAACTGTTAAAGCTAGAACTGAAAAAGGCAGTGCGTAATACCACCTGTTCCGAACAACCGGCCTTATTGGAATGGTGTGGTAAGGAGCTAGGGCCAAAATATAAAGAAATGGCCGCCTTTTATATGAAGGACAAGAATTGTGCTTTAACGAATTCAAGCAAGCAAAAATAAACCAAGCACGGGTAATGTATCTAGAGAACACAAATCTTCTAACAATCAATGGTGGTTCATCCAGCATTAAGTTCGCTATGTATAAAATGGCCGAAAATCCAGTGCCCATATTTTCTGGAAGCATTACCCAAATCGGTTCTACTAATGAGATTTTCAAAATATCGCGCGATAAGGGCATTAAAACGAAAAGTAGGGAAATATATGCCCCTGGTTTTTACGAAGCGGCAACTTTTTTAATCCTTTGGCTCAAAAAGCAACCTGATTTCAACAAGGTTAAATGCATCGGTCATCGTATTGTTCATGGGATGAACCATAAACAGGCGGAAGTAATAAGCGCATCTTTGTTAAGGGAATTGAAACAGATCAGGAATTATGATCCGGATCACCTTCCTGCTGAGATCGATATAATTGAACTGTTTACAAGACGTTACCCCCATATATTGCAGGTAGCCTGTTTTGATACCGCCTTTCACGCCACTTTGCCCCGCATTGCAAAAATACTGCCCATACCGAAACGTTTTGATGAATTAGGTATCCAACGATATGGTTTTCACGGCTTATCCTATGCCTATCTCATAGAAGATCTAAAGAAAAAAGTAGGTATTGCCGAAGCTAATGGAAGGATTATTTTGGCACATCTGGGGAATGGGGCCAGTTTAGCCGCCGTGAAAGACGGCAAAAGTATAGATACCAGTATGGGCTTTACACCGGCAGGTGGATGTGTCATGGGCAAAAGGAGTGGCGATCTGGATCCCGGAGCCGCTTGTTACATCATGAACAGTGAAGGGATGAATCCTAAACGGTTCTGCCATTTAATCAATCATGAATCTGGCTTATTAGGGGTTTCGGGAATTAGTGCCGATATGCGGGATCTATTACAAAAAGAAAGCTCGAACAAAGGGGCAGCGGAAGCAGTAGCCCTATTTTGTTATCAGATAAAAAAATGGATAGGTTCTTTCATGGCCGTATTGGGAGGTCTTGACATTGTGGTGTTTTCAGGTGGTATAGGTGAAAATGCACCGCTGATCCGTTCAAAAATCTGCGATGGACTTTCCTTTATGGGGATTGAGCTGGATGAAGAACAAAATGAACAAAATGGATTTCAAATATCGATTCCAGATAGTAAAGTAAAAGTTTTGGTAATCCCTACCAAAGAGGAGTTGATGATTGCAAAGAGTGCAACGGGTTTGTACAATGAATTCAAGAATAAATAAGGATCGTTAAAAAAACAAGTAAGGCATGAAAAATAAAAATAGTAAAACTGGAAAGCGGCAAATATCCCAAAGACTTTTAGATAAAATAGATGTGTACTGGCGGGCGGCTAATTATCTTTCGGTAGGCCAGATATATCTACGGGACAATCCAGTTATGTGGCAACGACTCAAACAGGAACAAATAAAACCCATGCTGGTGGATCATTTTTGGGATACCCAAAGTCAAAATTTCATGAACAATTAAGAGTATGAAAAATATATATCATATAGGGGTTTTCACCTCTGGGGGCGACTCACCGGGCATGAACGCTGCGTTATACGCCATAGCAAAAACGGCAGAAGCAAAAGGCATAAAACTAACGGGGATTCGTAAAGGATACGAAGGGTTGATTGATGGCAATTTTACAACATTGAAATCCCACGAATTACAAAAATTGGCGCATACAGGCGGCACCATGCTAAAAACAGCACGCAGTAAACGTTTTATGGAATTGGAAGGCCGTAAAAAAGCATTGCAAACCTTACAGTCAAACAACATAGATGCCTTGATAGCCATTGGCGGTGATGGCACTTTTAAAGGGCTATTGGCTTTTTCAGAACTATGCGACCTTCCATTTATTGGCATTCCTGGAACTATCGACAACGATATTTCTGGTACAGATTATACACTGGGTTTTGATTCCGCAGTGAATACCGCCATTGAAAACATAGATAAAATAAGGGATACCGCAGAATCACACAATCGGGTGTTTATAGTAGAGGTTATGGGGAGGGATTCCGGATATATTGCCATTCATTCGGGATTGACCACGGGTGCAGATGCCATACTTATTCCTGAAAGCGGTAAGGACTTGATCTACCTTTTGGATAAAGTAAGAAATTATGATAGTGAAGATGCTTTTCTTATTGTGGTTTCTGAAGGCGATGAAATAGGCGCCGAACTTGTTTCATCAAAAATAAAGGAAATTAATGCCGATGTCGATTTGCGCATTACACGATTGGGGCACGTGCAACGTGGTGGTAACCCAACCGCTTTAGATAGAATGCTGGGGATTAGAATGGGTGTTGCTGCCGTAGAAGAAATCTTAAAAGGGAATACAAATAAAATGGTCGGGTTTTTAAAAAATCGATTGGAGTTGACACCCTTTGAAAAAGTAGTCAAACAGCATCAAGTAAATGAAGAGTTACAGGAACTTATAAAGTTGTTTAGCAAGTAAAGAACCATGATAGAATCATTAAAAAATACAAACCCTTTTATTCTTGGCATCCTCATTAGCTTGGGCATTGGTTTAATTCTTGGACTGGAAAGGGAATATGACAAATTAAAAGAAGAGCAAGGTTTTGCAGGAATTAGAACGTTCCCCATTGTGGCGATCATAGGATTTGTTTTGGGTAATCTATCTCAAATATATACCCTCTGGATTGTCATTATTGCAGTTTCCTCTTTTCTGTTGTTTTTGGCTTTAAGTCATCTCTCAATAGTTCAAAAGCACCTCATGACGGGAATCACCACCAATTTGGCATTGTTCGCTACCCTAATCCTTGGCGTAATGGTTGCCAATCACCTGCATAAAGAGGCTGTTGCCACAGCAGTCGTTATAGTGACCTTGTTATCGCTTAAAACAACCTTTAATACCTTCATCAGAAATATAACTTCGGAAGAACTTTTTGCTTTTATTAAATTTTCAATTATTGCATTGCTCATACTTCCGTTTCTGCCCAACGAAGACTACGGCCCAGAAGGTTTGCTAAACCCCTTTGAAATCGGTTCAATCGTGGTTATTGTTTCCTTTTTAAACTTTATAGGCTATTTTCTGGTCAAATACGTCGGTTCCAAGCGCGGTATATTGCTCACGGCCATTTTAGGTGGATTGATTTCCAGTACCGCAGTGGCCTGGATCTATGCCTCTCGAAGTAAGGAATCGCCCGAACTTTCAAAACAATACGCTGCAGGTATTGTGATTGCTTCTGCTATAATGTTCCCGAGGCTTGCGGTATTGGCTTATATTTTCAACAATGCATTATTACCCTATTTGGTGATCCCATTCGGTATCCTTACCCTAATTTGCTTAATGGCGGCCCTTATCTTAATGAAAAAAGATACCGATAATCCCAAAACAGAAATCAATTTAGGGAATCCGCTTAACATTTGGAACGCCATCGGTTTTGGAGGCATCTATGTGGCCATTCTTTTTGCCGTTTTCTATGGTAATCGATTTTTTGGAGAAAGCGGGCTGTACTTTTCGGCAATGATAGCCGGTTTGGCAGATACCGATGCCATAACCATCAGTATGGCCAAATTTGCTGCTGTTGATGAAAAACTCGCACTTGCTGCCAATGTTATTATTACAGCAACCATTAGCAATATGATCGTGAAGCTAGGGATTGCCTTTTTCAAAGGTTCCAAACTGGTTGGAAAACTGGTAATGCTTGCCTTTGGAAGTGTTATTGTAGTGGGAGTTATATATATTCTGTTTCGCTCGTGGATAAATTAAAAAGTAAAAAACAAAATAAATGAAAACAACCATATTCAGCACCCATAAATTTGAAGAGTCCCATTTGGCCTCCTCAAATAAAGGCAAGCACGCGCTTAATCTACTCGAAGTGCGGTTGACCGAAAACACGGCTTCCTTGGCACAGGGCAGCGAAGCCGTAAGCTTGTTTACAAGTGACGATGCCTCGGCGAAGGTACTTGAAAAGCTAAGTGCTTTGGGCGTCAAATACATCGCCCTGCGTACGGCTGGGTATAACAACGTATCTATTGAAAAAGCCGCCAAATTGGGCATCAAGATTTCACGGGTTCCTGCCTACTCGCCTTACGCCATTGCGGAGCATACGGTGGCCTTAATGTTGGCCTTGAACCGAAAACTCATCAGGGCACACAATAGGGTACGGGACATGAATTTCTCATTGAGCGGACTCACAGGTTTTGACATGAACGGAAAGACCGTGGGGGTTATGGGAACCGGCAAAATCGGGGCGATACTCATTAAGATCCTTTATGGCTTTGGCTGCAAAATAGTGGCTTACGACACCTATGAAGATAAAAAACTTATGGAACAATACGGAGTTCGCTACACCGATTGTAAAACACTGTGCACCGAATCGGATATCATAAGCCTTCATGTGCCCTTGACGCCGGAAACCAAGCATTTGATCGATACCCAACAGATTGCCTCTATGAAGCATGGCGTAATGCTCATCAATACCAGCCGTGGTGGGTTGGTAAACACCAAAGCGGTCATTAAAGGACTGAAATCAAGGAAGATTGGATATTTTGGGATGGATGTTTATGAAGAAGAGGAAGGCTTGTTTTTTGAAGACCATTCCGATGAGATTTTACAGGATGACGTCATTGCCCGTTTAATGACCTTTAACAACGTTCTTATAACCAGCCACCAGGCATTTTTGACCGATACGGCATTGAGCAACATTGCGGACACCACCATTTATAATCTGGATTGTTTTGAAAAACAAACGCGCTCCGGAAATGAAATAACCATGGCATAAATAATCAAGGAAAAGTTTAATTGTGTAATTAAATGCATCGTATAAAAACAACTATAAACAGCTTT
>TARA_R110001592_G_scaffold162601_1_pt1 | contig 25174 bp, 42 predicted proteins | sample TARA_R110001592 | Tara Oceans TARA_R110001592 (sample SAMEA4398387) | marine metagenome | biome: Polar Biome; feature: [SRF] surface water layer (ENVO:00010504); material: water (ENVO:00002006), including particulate matter (ENVO:01000060) such as... | depth 5 m | reverse complement strand
AACTGCCTGTGTAACAGAAATGAAACCTAGTTTATTAGATTCAGCTGTACTTATGGTTACAGTATTGCCTTCTAGTACCGTACCCAAAGTAATACCAAAGTTTTTATTAAACGCAGTGTTTTTAGAAAAGGCTGGCTCTCCTCCCAAATTACTCAAAGACGATACTGCATCTGCAACATCAGACAAATTATTGGCGGCAAGAGTCGAACCAAATCCAGTGCTACCGCCAGAGTTAATAGATGATATAGTTAAACTGTCAGCTATAGATGTTATAATTATGTTAGGTCCAGCTATCAGTGTTTTAAATTGTAGTTCATTTCCTATTTTTTGTTTATATATGCCTACGCCTGGTCCTACATTTAAAACGCTATCAGTTTCAGAAGATATACTTTCGGATAGTCTTATCTCTTTTACAGATTTACCATTAGCTGATAGCAGTGGTGGCCAAACTTTAACATTTTTGACTTTTTTGCCAAACAGTTTTTTCATAATTATTTAATTTCTATTCTTATTGCGCCATTTACTGTTTTTACATTTATTAAATCATTTTGCTTTATTTTTCCATTTAAAATTAATTCGCTGATAGGATTTTCAACAAGTTTTGTGAGGATTCTCTTCAAAGGTCTTGCACCAAATAATCCATCGAAGCTAGTGTTTACTAAAATATCCTTTGCACCTTTTGAAATTTTTAGCCTATACTCTCCAATTTCTTTAAGGTTTTTTGAAATATCAGTAATTTCATTTTCTATAATGCACAGTAAGTTTTCCTTTGTTAGTTTGTTAAAAATTATTATTTCGTCAATCCTATTCAAAAACTCTGGCGGAAATTTTTGTTTTAATGATTTTTGTAACACTTCTTGTTCTATTGCGTCGTTTTGTATATTCTGCTTAAAACCTATGCCTGTGCCAAACTCCTCTAGTTTTTTCAGACCAGTATTCGACGTCATGATAATTAAAGTATTTCTAAAATCAATTTTTCTACCAATCGAATCCGTTAAAAACCCGTCATCTAATACTTGTAGTAATATATTGAATGTATCAGGGTGAGCCTTTTCTATTTCGTCAAATAATACTACAGAATGTGGTTTTCTTTTAACATGCTCCGTTAAAAACCCACCTTCGTTATACCCAACATATCCGGGAGGGGCCCCTATTAATTTTGAAACTGAATGTTTTTCCATGTATTCGGACATATCAATTCGTATGAGGGAATCTTCTGAATCAAATAAGTAATTGTTTATTTCTTTTGCGAGCTGGGTCTTACCTACACCAGTTGGGCCTAAGAAAATAAAATTACCTATTGTGCTATCACTTCTTCGTATTCCGACACGATTTCTCTTAATAGTCGTTGACAACTTTTCAACTGCGTGGTCTTGACCTATTATTCTAGATTTAATCCAACGTTCTAATCCCAAAAGGTTACGATTACCTTCATCGCTTAATTTTTCAATTGGCACTCCAATTGTTTTTGATATTACAAGGAAAACGTCGTCTTCTTCAATATTTAAAAATCTTTTTCCTAATTTGTTTTTCCAAAGATCTAATTCGTGTTTTATTTTTCTTTTAATGCTAACAGCTTTATCTCTTTCATTTGCTGCTCTTTCGTATTCTTGACCTTTAACTGCAATAGATTTTAATCTTTCCTTTTCTCGGTATTTTTCTTCTAGTTTTTTAATGTGAATAGGCGTTGATGAGGAAACTAATTGTTTATAGCTCCCAACTTCGTCAAGAACGTCTATTGCTTTATCAGGAAAAAACCTATCAATCATATAACGGTCAGTGAGTTTTATTATTAAGTCTATTATTGTTTCGCTATATCTTACGTTATGATATGCCTCATACTTATCTTGAATATTAATAATAATTTTTTTAGTTTCTTCTAATGTTGGTTGGTTAACTAAAACCTTTTGAAATCTTCTGTCCAATGCCCCGTCAGTTTCAATATTTTCTCTAAACTCATCAAACGTCGTAGCACCAATACAGTGTACATGCCCTCTTGCCAATGCAGGTTTTATTATGTTAGACGCGTCAAGAGAACCTGCCGATGAACCAGCTCCCATTATTGTGTGGATTTCATCAATAAAAATAATTATATTTGGATTTTCTATCAATTCGCCTATAATTGCTTTCATTCTTTCCTCAAATTGGCCTCGGTATTTTGTGCCAGCCACTATACTTGACAATTCGATAGTATATATAATTTTATCCTTTAATGCTAGCGGAACATCGCCATTGACAATTCGATCGGCCAACCCTTCTACTATTGCAGTTTTACCAACACCTGGTTCACCTATTAGAATAGGGTTATTTTTTCTCCGCCTTCCTAGTATTTGAATAAGTCTAAATATTTCGCTTTCACGCCCAATGACTGGGTCTAGTTTGCCTTTTTTTGATAAATCATTCAAGCATTCGCCGTATGTATCTAACATTGCTGTTTTTTTTGAGCTTTCTTCGTTTCTGTCACCTCCAGGTATTTCGTCATAAATATCTCCCATATAATAAAAAGTTTTTTTTGTTTATTATAAATTATTTATTTAAATAGTTTTATGTTAAAAAAAAACCGTTTACGTGCAGTGCAAACGGTTTTTAAGTTTATAAAGTTTATTAAAATTGCTTAAATCAGCGTAGGCTCAGCATTTTTACTAATTTATACATATCTCTTAGCCATTCTTTCCCACTGCGCTAACCCGGCTTGTTTAAACCCAGCCGCTTTAATAAATGTTCTCATTGATACTGTTTTTGAATTTTTCATAAATTCAAAGATTTCTTCTTTGTCCTTTAATGACATGTCTATTGGCTCAAGAAAAGGTAAGAGTGTTTTGATTCTTTGCATCAATGTAGCGTCGTCAGGGTTTACATCAATTAAAATTGATCTTGAGCGAATTGCGCCGTCTGGGTCTGCTTTGTCTTTTGGTAAGTTTGAAATAAAAATAACTCTACCTGTAAAGTTAAAGTATGAAGGGTACATACCGCTCTCTAACATATTTAATTCCCCTTCAGGATCATCTTCATATTCTTTAGGATCATACAATTTACTACTCATTTTAAGGTAAGATATTTTTCTTACTTTTTTAGTGTCCAACGCAGCTTTTAAAATATTTCTACCACTCTCATCGCGGAATACTGCATCTGCATCATCAAACACTAGCACTTTACTATTAAATTGAAAAAGCTTCCTGTACATTACAGCTGTTGAAACTGATCCTGATACATATGCAAAATCTTCATCATCTTGTAACCCAGCCTTTTTAAGAGCTTCTAAAACAGTATAGGTTTTACCAGTACCTGCACGACCTGAAATAAATAGAGAATTGAACATACCTGCAGCTACAGACGATGATATGTCATATATATCTTTAAGAGTTTCATCTAAGAATTTAGCCTTATCTTCTAATGTCATTTTGTTTTTTTGTTCAGCCGGTTGCGTAGATGCAGACATGACCCACTGCCCCCTTTTTACTTTGTAGATTTGTGACTGAGGAACACCGAATGCCATTGAAACTTCTTTAACAGATCCCCCTTTCTTCAAAGCAGCTTCAACTTGTTTAACTTCTGCATTAGCAAGCTTTTTACTTGCTTCATTTAATGATTCAACCGTCATTGAAGAAACTTGCAAAAGATAATCGGGTTCAGTTATTAATTTAACAAATTCCCCTAGAAGAGCAACTATGTTAAATTGCGTAGTCGTCATGGTAAATTCTGGACTTTTATTGTAATCTATGTAGTATGAAATAGAATCTATTATTTTACCAGGCGTCTTTGATGCAATAACTGTTATCATAGATGTATTTTTATCAGTATATAATTCCATACCAATCCTCCCATCATCCATTGTTATTGGGAAGGGAAATAATCTATATTTAGTTTTTAACTTTTTACTTAAATAAGCCCCTATAACAGTAGCAGCACTTTTTAATTTATTTGTGTTTTTTAAATCTTTGCTAAATATAGAAGTATCGCCTACTTGAGCGACAGCGTTTTCGTTAATTTTTTTAGAAAATTCCCTAAAAGTCTGTGTGTGTTTCATGTAAAATTGTTTTTTTTGTTAATTTATTTATATATTGGTTATTTGTTTTTTAATTTTTTGTCAAAACCCCCCTTTATAACTTCTTGTGCAACATCAGCGTCTGCGCCGTAAGAACCTTTAGGGCCACCTTTTTTTGGGTTACCAACAGGTCTCCCCCACGTGCCAGGTGATTTGGTTAAAAACGAATTAAGTCGAGCATACCCCCACTGTTCTTGTCCTGCACCGGGTCTGTGTCCGCTTTTCCAAGCAGCCATCCCCCTTCTCATGATAATTCTGAGCAATGGCACAGGTACACCAGTTTCATCGCTTTTCTTTTTAATACCTTTTTCTATTGACTTATTCCCAACGGGCGACCGGTCACCTTTTGCCTTTTCGTTGATATATTGTTCAAAAAGTTTTATATGTTTCATTTTTATTTATATTGATTTAAGATATGCAATACTGCGTATGTTAACAGTGTTAAATCGTTTGCATATTTTTTGCTGCTAGTGTCGTACCCTTTGCCAGTTAAATAGCTTTTTATTAATGTACGAACTTTACCTTTTAAGCTTTGCATTTTCCCATCAAGCGTTGTCTGTTCTAAAAGTTTTGAATTAGTTTCTAAGAATTCGTTTACTAACTGATGCTGTTCATACGTATGAAAAAATTTCATTTCTTTATTATTTTTACCGTTAACGGTTTACATCCAGGTATTACTCTGTGTATTGCGCCTTTAGGTATTTTTACTTGCTGCCCTTTACTTAATATAATTGGTATTTTATTATCAAACTGAAATTTCCAATCAGTTTCATTTAAAACTTCGACAATTCTATTTTCTTCATCATAATGCCATTTGAAAAGATACTTTGGATATTTTTTGTTAAAATATCTTATTGTGATATTTTCAAAAGAATGATCTATGAAAGGGTATCTGTTGTCGTTAATTCGCTCTATCATTTTTTCAAACGTCATTGTTCTTACCATGGGTTATCACTATTTAATCCCAACTGCTTGCCAAATAAAGTTGGACCATAACACGCCCAAAATCCTGCTTTAAGAGGATTCATTTTTTCAACGGTATCGCATTTATGCCTTGCCCAAAAACTTGAGGCTGCTTTAGGATCGTCGTTTTTAACTGAAAGGTTAGGGTCACCCCATTCAATCTTTTTACCTACTATTTTTCCTTCTTTATTTTTTCGTCCACTATTATGGTAAACTATAAACTTTTTTTTGCCTCCTCTTGTTGGGGAATCTAAAACTATAGAATTTCCTTTATAATCAACTGCCTTTTTTCCAACTTCAAGATTTTTTGCCATCCATCCGCTAGGCCCTTTTAGTATAATGTTTCCTTTATCCCAGTACTGTTTAACTTCTTCAAATAATTCCGTATACTTTTCGCTACCTAATCTAAAAAATGAGGTTGTAAGGTCAAGCCCTTCTTCTATATGAGCTTTAAGTTCAGGCGTCACGTTACTCCAATCACTAAATGTTTTTATAAATTTCATTCTTCTTCTTTCTTATATAAAGTTTCGTAATCTTTTGTATGTTTTGATTTCTTAATTAGTTTTTTGCCTTTAGTATCGCCTGGCAATTCTTTATATGCGTCTGGGTCGTCATCGTCTAATCCCGATTGTCTTTTCATTAAAGACTTCTTCTTATCCGCAGTTGATTTAGATATCCCTTTATAATAATCTTCTAATAAAAAATCACTAAAGTTCTTTATCATCTTTAATTTTTTTTTGTATTTTATATATTAGACCGATCTCATCTCCTTTGTGAGAATTTACTAAATCGTAAATATCAGAAGCAATTCCTATGTCTAATCGCAACGAATCTGCATAATCATAATAAAGTTTTAAAACAGACAAAACGCCGCTACTAACGTAGCGGCGTTTTACTAATTCGTTGGAAATTATTCTTCGATTGAAGCCCATTACCCTTCTACTACCGGGTCAACTTCATTTGCTAGTGTTAGTACGTCAGAGTCAGACTCGAAAGTTTCTTCACCGGTTACAACAGTATCATCTACATACCTTTCAGGATTGGACAGCACGCTTTCAATATCATTTATTAGCGCGTGAGTTTCGCGAAGTTCAGCATTATCATTATTTACCTTGTTAACTGCGGTGGATAGCGATTCACCAACTGCAGCCATTAACTCTACAAAGTTCTTTGCTTCATAAAAACCTTCCCCTGTCATCTTTGTTGCCATTGTCCAGAAAATCTGAACGTTTGCTGACCGTATTTTCATGATGCCGTCCCAACCGTCCTGAAAGGCTGACTTTATTTTTTGTTTCTGTTGTTTTAAATTAGAATATAGCATTATTAGACCTGTTGCAGTTGTATGCCCCCATGGCGCGTCCTTTTCAAGAAACTTTAATAGCTGGTTAAAAACCTTTCTACTTTGAAAGTTTATCTCATATTCCCGTTCTTGCATTTCTTTAACAAGTGTATCGAGTTTTTGGCTTAAATCTTTTGACTGTTCAATTAATTCACTTTTAAAAGGCAAATTATTTTTTTTCTGTTTATTCATTACTTTATCTAATTTCATTTTGTTTTTAGTTAATTGTGAAATATGTTATGTATTTAATATTGGGTCATTTTCCTGTACTTGTCTTGGCGGTTCTTTTACCTTCTCAGTTTCTGTGGCAGGCGGCACAAACACGTTTACTGCTTTCATAATAAGTGTTGCATCTTCTAACGAGTACGCGCCTTTAGTTTGACCGATGCGTACTGCTTGAATGAGTACATTAATCGCTTGTTTAAAATTCAATTCTTCTCCATCTTGCTTTAAATTTGACATAATTTTGTTTTTGTTTATTATATAAATTATTTAGTTTTTGTTTCACAACATTTTTTTGTTATACAGCTGTCTAAGCTTATCGTATCAATAGCAGAGCTATCGCCTCGTGTTATATATGTTGAAGAAATTTCAAGGCTTTCTTGAGGTTCAGTTGCACATGAAGTTATAGCTGTTAAGATAATTAGTGTTAAAAGTGTTTTCATTTTTATTTTGTTTTATTTATTTATAAACCGACTAACATATCAATTAATTCAGGTTGTGGAAACATATCCCATTTATCCCTTCTAATATTCGTATGAGACCAGGTTCCACATATTCTACCTTTAAATGCATCTTCATTAAATTCAAATGCATCTTTTGGGTGAACTCCACTCTTTAATAAGTCGGGAAGTCCTTGTGATAAGTTGATCGTTGGATAAACTTCAGAGACGTGTCGGAACAACTTTTCTAATGAATCTAACTGTTTGTCTGTATATGCATGCCAGTATTGATAACCTCTAAATTCATAACCTAAGTCCACTACTTGATTAGAAGGGACTTCAACATTAACATAATTATAAAACTTACCATTTTTCTCCTTAACATAACCAAAGTTACATACTTCAACACCTGGTGATTTTGTAACTTTCTCAAAATTTCCAGTTTTTCCAGTATGCCACCCAAGATATCCATCAGGAAAACATTCTACTACAACCCCATCATGAGTAGAATCCCCACTTTCAATGTTGATTCCACCTATAACATACTGAGTAGCAACCCTACCTCTAGAATCTCTATTCCAAGAACTTACTGTACTATAAGGACTATCCCATCCAGCTGTATGATGAATAAAGAAGTTAACTGGTTTAACTTTTCCATAATCTCTAACATATTCATCAGAATCTAGATAAGCTTTATCTAATTCCAATCCTGAGGAAGATACATACTTTCCTAACATCTCTACTTTTTCATCAGTATCATTGTTTGGATTCCACCTACCTGATAAATCAGTGTCAATTGAGGATTCTAATCCCATTTTTGACCATGTATTAGGTCCAACAATGCCGTCAGCAGAAAGTCCATTTTCTGATTGCCAATCTTTTACAGATCTCTCAGTTCCTGAACCAAAAATTCCATCAGCTGTGATCTCTAGAAATTCTTGAACAGTTTTTACATCTTCACCTTTACTTCCTTTCTTTAATAACATCATTCCCCGAGTATTTTTTTTATTCGCTCACCATTTTCTAAGAAAATATCTATATCATCCACATCTATTTTCTGTGATTCGTTTATAAATTGTTCAAATTTTTTCATGATTTATTTTTTTTTTTTGATCTTTTTTCATATTCATTTTCATATACTTTTATAAGATCGTCTACTATCGGTGCTCTGTGGTTTTCGTATAAAGTTATTGCTTCTAATCCTTTAATCATTCTTGCGCTGTTGTACAGAAATTTAAAACCACTTTCTCCTCTATTCTTAAGGTCAACTTGCCCGTCATCACCACATATAATCATTTTTGAACGAAGACCTATTCTTGTCGCAATCATTTCCATTTGATTCATCGTAACATTTTGAGCTTCATCAACAATAATACAAGAATCTAAGAAAGTTCGACCTCTCATAAAAGAAAGAGGTACAATTTCTATCAGCCCTTCTTGTATACATTTTGCTATTTTATCTTTATTATACAAAAGATACATGTTTTGGTGAATTGGTTGAACCCAAGGGTCCATTTTTTGATGAAGATCACCGGGCAAAAAACCTATTTCTTCCTTAGATACAGTAGGTCTTGTAATTATAATTTTATCATATTCTCTAGTAAATAATCCGTTTAAAGCTATTTGACATGCCAGTAAAGTTTTACCACTCCCAGCCTTACCTGCTAAAATTGAAATCGTGTTATTTAGTATTTTTTCTTTTGCTTCTTTTTGTTCTTCGTTTAACGATAAGTTAAATTTAATCGGGTTTTTTGGTTTTCTTTTTCCTGAGTTTTCTGGCATAAATGTTATTTATTTTAAGGCTTGTACCTAACTTTTTTGCTAGGTTGAGGCGCAGTTGCCTTTTGTACTTCTGTAGTTTTCACCTCATTAGTTACTATAACCTTTTTTTTAACCGGGTTTGGTTTGGGTTTAGATTGATTAAGTTCGTTAATAGGTTGAGTTTCTAGTTCGGTAATAGCATCAATCCCGAATGTATTGTAGGGTACTTCTGTTATTGAAGTTGCTGTTGTAGTCCCTGAACCGTTAATAAGATAGGATACCTTTTTCTCTGGTGGAGTTACAGGTGGCGTAACTTCTTCAGGTATTTCTGTAAGTTGTGATACGGGATCACTAGCTAATTCCTCAAGACCTGTCTGACCCCCCAATAACTCGATAGTCTTATTTCCGTTTTCTTCAGTTTTAAGAATTTCTTTTTCAGGTTTAATATAATCAGTCAAAGATTTTATAAAACCTAATGCGACCAATGGCAAAATTGCCCCACTTACTATTGAAAGAATCCGTTTTTGCATCATAGGTTCTTCTTCTATTAAACCAAACAACTCAACCCAAGGTGTATACGCCTCAAGATTAATATATGCATGGAATGTATTTGCCATCATTTGAAAAAGAGTAAGAGTAACAAATAAACCCCAAACCATGATCTTATTTGTTTTATCAAGTATGAGTATTGCTGCAAGGGAGGCGGCTGCACCTAATTCAAATCCTATTGCTAGAGTCCAGGACATGAAAATGTTATGGCTAAGATCAAAAAAGGCAACAGAATTAATCATTGATGTTGTTGCTACTAAAACATAAAGTGACAAGAAAACGCCTATTATAAATCTATGTACTATTTTATTATCCATTATTTTATTTATATTTTATTCGCAATTAGTATTAATGTTTTTATGAATTTTAGATTCTAAAATCTTTGCAACGTTTAAACAGGAAATTCCATAAATTTCTTCTTTGCCGCTAACTAATTCTGTTAATCGTATTTCTGCAAAAATATTTGCAGGTGATGTTGCCGTGCAGGTTTTACTTAAACATATTTTCACAAGTCCTTTTTTTGTATATATACCAGCGTTTAATGTCTGTAAAACGTCAATAATTGCCCCAGTTTTACCTGATGGTACGGCAGGGTGCCAAAAGTTTATTATCCCACAATCCAATTCATTGTATAATAAAATTTGTATTTCGGTGAATCTGTCAATGTCTAAAGGCAAACCGTCCTTGCCGAAAAACTGTATCTCCATACAGCCTGTTGCGCCTTGTAGTATATTTGTGACACAACTTACTTGTGCTATTATCTTAGTACATGTGGAAAGTACACAGGTTAAATCACCTTTCTCGATTGCCATGTTATTGTGTTTTTTCTTCTAACGCATTTATTGAAATTCTTTCTTTATCAGAAATTTCTTCAATTCTTAGTGTTTTCCATGCAGGCGTTTCTTTAATTATTTCAACCATTTTTTCTTGAGTAATAATCAATTTACTTAAACTGTCCAATTCTGCGTTTAAACTGGATAACATTTGCGTTTGTTTTTTTTCTGCTTTATGTATTACTGTTTTAACGCCACATGTTTGCATTAATATTAAAATTAAAAATATTGAGGATGTAGTGTTAAAATAAAGTTGTTTGTCGTTTTTCATAATTTACTTTTTAATTTTTGGTGCTCTATGATAGTTCTGCGTTGACCAATAATCGTCGTCTGCACAAATGCAATCCTTTTCATGCTCGCCGCATCTTGCACAGTTTTCCCTTTCTTTATTTAGATATGAATTAACTTTTGATTCAGCGTCTTTGTCAATAGTTTCATTATCAATGTCTTCGCCTGCGTGTTTAATTGATTTGTCTTTAGCTTCTAAAATAAATCTTTTATAACTTTTTATAAACATTTTTAATTTTATTTAAAATATATTCCACCGTGTCGCTGCTCTTTAGTTTTTATGGCTGAATACTTTTTAGGTTTTTTTGTAACTATAAAAACCTTAGATGGTGAAACGCTTACCCCTATTGCCTCCATAAGTTTTCTATTCACTAAGAATTTTGTCGATTTAGTAGTCCTATTGTCTAATGAAATTGGAACGTTTTTAAATAAATTTCCCATAAAAGAAACATTCATTTCTATGACAGGTCTTTTTTCAATAATATTCCCTACTTCCGTGTTTGAGAATTGAACTATTTTGTTACTAAACCGTTTACTCCCAATCTCCCACTTTACAGTATCACCATTTACAGTATATTTATCGGCGTGGAGAGCTGATGCAATTGACCCATTGCCTGTATCGAATTTTGCAACAACATCACCTATCCCATCAATATGGATCATTTCTCTAAAACCTATTGAATGCTTTTCACTTATCCAATTGTTTTGATCTAGAACAAAATCAGCAACAGACCCTAATACGTCAATTCCAGTTGCTTTTTTTAAACCTATAGTACCGGGTGATGCATTTATTTCAAGTATGTAATTTTTACCTGTTTCTTTATCTTCTATAATATCAACCCCACACCAATTACAACCCATTACTTTTGACGCAGCTATACAGAGTTCAGCCTGTTCATCTGTAACTTCTGTTTTTTCAACAGTGCCGCCTAATGAATGATTAGTTCTAAAATCATTGTCTATTTTGTTTCTTCTCATATAACCTAAAAGAACTGAATTTGTAGGGTCTTCGTCGTTTATTGGATGATTAAATTTTTTAGTTAATATATGAATTCTTAAATCAGAATCAGCTTCAATTTTTTCTTGTAAAATTACCTCTATTCCTGGTTTAAGTTTCCATATAGTTTGTAATACTGATTTTAGAGATTCTAACGAATCTACTATAGAAACCCCAATCCCATGCGATCCTGATAATGTTTTAATTATCAAAGGAAACGATCCTCCTATTTCGGCTAACGCGGAATCTATATCGGCCACATCGTCAAGTAACGCAGTGGCCGGTGTAGGCAATCCTGCTTCTTTCAATTTTCTATATGTTGACCATTTACATTCGCAGTTAAGAATTGATGCTAACGAATTAAATATGTAAAATCCTTTACGTTCAAGATCAACTACTAAATTTTTAGTTTTTGTGTTTTTTATTACGCCTCTTCTAGTTAATATAACAGTATTGTCTCTATTTAATTTCACAGTCTTGTTGACACCATCCGACAATTCTATTGTACCTTTACTTAAAGTTTTAAGTTTTGCTTTGTTAATATTTATAGGGTAAAATAATTTAGTTTTCTTTTTAAATGATTTTTCAAAATCATTTGCAGTATGAGATTCTGCATCAAAATTAGATAATAAGACTACTTTAATTTCTGTAGGTTTTAAATTTTCATTCGTAAAGAAAAAATCATTATAAGTTTTTAAACTACTCTTGTTTGGCATTGTACAATTGTTTTTTTATATATTAGTTATGCATAACGTACTTATGAAACTTATCAACCATTACCAAAAATTCTTTACCGTGTTTTTTAATATCTTCTACATCTAATTTAAAAATTTGAGGTGAAGAATCAATTTCATTGCTAATCCAAATTTCACCACCCGCTGGTTGTTTACCTGTCATTTCCCAGTATGCAATATAATACGCAGATATTTGTTGCTTATAACCTGTAATCCAATCATCTCTTTTAGGTTTTTTTGAAGATTTGAAATCAAGAATAATCAACTTGTCATTATTATCTAAAAAAATTGCATCAACCCTACCAGCATAACCTCCCATTTTTGTAGAATAAAGTGTTTCTTCAACTGAAACAATTTTTTTAATTCTATTGAATGATTGTGTGTTATAAAAATTATAAAATAATCGCCTACCTAAAACATATTCACTTTCAGTAAACCCTTCAGCTTCACAAAAAGGTATTATTTGTATTTGTGCCGCTTTAAGTTTTTGCCAAGGGCTGCCTTCAGCTAACATATAGTATTCACACATCTGATGCATAACAGTACCTCTGTTTGCAGAAAATTTCGAGTCCCTATCAGCTTCAACCCTTCCTACTCGCTTTCTCCATGCGTCTAATCCGGATTTGTCACTAAATTTTCCTAAAATAGTAGTGACACTTGGTAATAAATAATCTTTTGAGATTTCATAATATCTCATCCCCTTTATTTTTATGGTCTGGTTAAGTGATTGGTTAGTTGCCATTTACTATTATATTTATTAAATTGTTAAAAAAACTTATAATTGGTTCTGATGTAGCCCACAAATATAAGATTCTTGCTAATAAAAGTACTAAAAATGTTTTGCTAAAAAATTTAATTATTTCCCATAATCTAAAATAGTTTCTGTCAGGAGAAATTACAAGCAAGTATGCGCCCGTGTTTGGGATTTTACTAATCTCAGGCGTTATATAATCCGCAATACCTATATCTAAAAATACAGGAGAAAGTTCTTGTATTTTCAAATACACATATGATTCGTCAGTAACAGCAGATGTAAGGACTTCGTCTGGGATATTAATAACGGTGTAGATTCTACCAATCCAATCTAATCGAAATCCTTTCTCTGATAATACTTTTGAATTCTCAATTCCAATTCGACGAATCTTAAGCCAAATTTTAAACTCTTTGTAAATATTAAATAACAGCATTAAATAATTTTGTTTTTTCTAATTTATTTTTAATAATTTTTTTACCTCTAAATATTCTGTTCTTAACTGTTTGTAAAGAGATACCTTTTTCATCGTTGGACATAATTTCCAATATGTCATTGTATGATTTGTTGTTCAAAAAACGTTCAATCATATACCTTTTATATAATATGGGCAACTTGTGTATTTCGCTTACAGTAGTATCAAACCTTTCTTGGAAAATATTATCAGCTTCAACAAGATCTGATTCAGTTATTGGTATATCTCTGTCCAACGTATCGTTCCCATACATTGATGGTGGTTCAATACCTTTGTCAGTAAAAACATTCATAGAAATCTTTTTCTTTTGTTTATTAAGATACCCTAAGGCATCGTTATATGCTATTTTATATGCCCATGTAGTTATCTGATAATCTGGATTGTAATCGTCGATAAGATTATAAATTTTAGTTAAGGTAACGCTAAAAATATCGTCAGCTGCGTCAGGACATTTTACAATTCTTGAAATATAACCCCATAAACCTGGTTTCATTTTTTCATATAATTGTTTAAAGGTTTTTTGGGATTTAGTGTTTTGAAAATCTAAAGCTAATTCTTTATAAGTTCTTTTCATTTTTTACTGTTTCTAATATATTTTTTAGTAATGATAATTTTATAGGGGCATAATTCCAAAAATCGCAACAAACATTGATGCGTTTCATAATATCTAAATTTGTCTTTAAGTCATACACACAATGCCCATGTGCATGGATAGTGCCTACAGCCTTACCGTTCCAACGTTCTAACGGATAATGAGATACTACCAAATCGTATTTATAACTTTCTAATTCAATATCAAGAATATCTACAGGTAAGATCATACAATTATCAAAAGTTTCTATAACTTCTTCTAATGCAAAATCAGAATTTCCTAAAATAAAAAATATCTTTCCGTTGAGTTGTTCAAGCACACCCGCAGCAGTAACCGGGTCCCACGCAAAGTTACCAAGATGAAATACTACATCAGTATTTTTTACTTTTTTATTCCACATTTTTACCAAATGCGCATTCATTTCTTGAATGTTCTTAAAGTTTCTATTTGAAATTTTAAGAATTTCATTACGACCAAACCATGTATCTGAAGTTATAAAAAAATCTTCGGGGATATCAATTGTTTCTACCATTATAATAAATAAATTCTACGAAAAAGGATTAAGTTTGAAATGGTATTCATTAATAAAAACAATATACCTAGTGGAGACAAAACAGGGTTCCCCCAAAAGCCTATCCAAGAAATAATTATTACACCTATCAAATATCTACTTCTATATAATTCTGACATTCGTTTATTTTAAATGGTTGAGATAATAAGTTTATTTATAATAATAATAACAGGAATTAGTTATATTTGAAAGTTTATTAACAATTAAAGTATACTGCTATTATTCAGCAGTTTAACCTAACAGGATTCAGTATGAATGAGAGTTCCCAATAGTTGTGTCTAAATCCTTCATGGCTTCAGAATCCTTTTGCGTTTTACCAAAGTAAACCCTAAGCTTATCAGAGTCAACTACATTAAACTTAGATTTTCCAAAATAGTATATAAGATCTTCGCGGTGTATACATGCCCATCGTTTTTCTTCTGGTCTATACTGTGATTGGTGATATATATAGTCGTAATCGTTTCCAGATTTAGTTTTCATTTTCATACTTATTTATTTTAAAGGTAGCGTTTCGTGGATATTAATAGTACTCCATGAATTTATCCAATTAAAAAGATGAGTTGTATATTTACTATTAGATTTAAGTACAACATCCTTTTTTAATTGCTTGGTATTTTCTGTCGGGTACCCAGTTTTGAGTATTAAGTCATCTCGCAATGGTGGAAACTTCATTTCAGTAAATTTGCAGTCAAGCATATTATTGACAAGTTTAAGATTTTTTTCATATATGTGTAAGCTATTTACAAAATGCGTGTACATCCCTAATCTTAGCTTAGGATATTTCTTTAAAAGATATTTGTGCATTTGTTGTTGTAAAAGACAAAAGAAAGCAACATCTGTTGGTGTTCCCAGTACAAGATCATTACTTCTCATGTGGACAGTAAAGTTCAATTGATTATTTCTTATCTGAAATATGCCATACATTGTACAAACAAAATCTTTAACATCTTTATACTGGTGCGTAGGTTTATTGAAATGTAGAACTGCTTGTCGTGTATCTTTATCATTTAATAAAGATTCTAGAGCCCATGCCCATTGGGTATATCCATTTTCTCGTTCTGTAAAAATTAAATTACCATATGCTGAATTGCAAGTGTTATCTTTATTCTTAATTCTTTGCCAGAAATTAGAATATAGAGAAATAAAACTACAATCATTCATACCATTAAAGTACCATATGAGTTCACCTGCGATGTATTTAAACTGACTTGATCTTTTTTTATTTTCGTATAATGGAAATAACGGGTCAAATGTCAAACTTACATCTGTCAGTTCGTTTATTTTTAAGTTTCTTGGTTGGATTACGTAATCAGGGGACATGACTGTATCCCGTAAAACTTGTTCGTATACCTCTGAGAAGGTATCCCCTTCGTAATTTGTCATAAATCTAAATTTAATTGATTATTTAATACTGTATTTGTTGTTTGTAAGAAATCTTTTATTACAGTACTCACCTCAAATGCTGTCATACTTCCTACATTTAATAAAAGTTTATTTTTTATCTTGCTTTTTCTATGCGCCCTAGTAAAGCCGTCAATCTCTGCACGTAAACTTTCTTCAAGCCCATCATATAGAGAATTCCCATCGTCCCTTTCAATAAGTGTTTTTGTATCATTTACTAAAGTTATCAAATAAAGATTTTCTCTTAAAGAGCTAGCATATCTTCTTTCAATATCAAAAACATAATCTCCACTATACCCTCTGTATAGCGGGGCATATATACTTTCACCTAAATGTGATCGGTTAAAGATAATATTAATGTTTTTATCTTTAAGAGCTGACATTATATTAAACATGTCAGTATACATTCTTGCAGAATATGTAGCTGCAGCTTCACCCTTAAATGGCACTGAAGTATAGTGCAGCTTATGAAACGCTTTGTTATGAGAGTTCTTTATAATCATATCCTGTTGAGTATCCTTACCTACTCTATCAGGACCTTCTATTATAACAAATTTTGATTTCATCTTTGTGATTTTAGTTTCTGGATGTAAAGGATTGCATCCATCAGTTCTTCTTGTAAATGATTTAAAAAATCGTCAGTATTATTTTCTTCTAAAGTAGTACCGTATTTTTTAATACCTACGCTTGATCTGCTACTAAACTTATTCATTACGGATTCAACTATAGGGTCCCGTGTTAACTTATTCATTTTTTAAGATGTTTATTTGTTCTAGTAATTCATCAATTAATATTTTTCTTAGGTGTATATTTGAATCTTTCATTAGTCAAGTAAAAGTTTTGTAAATGAATAATTATTTTTAATGTTTTGTGAAAAGTATTTGCCATGCGATTCAGCTTCACACAAAGATTGATATACATTTGCATCAACACCTTCATATTCATAAACTTGACCACTTTGAAATGTAATTTTAAGTTTTTTATCAACTGCATTATAAAACCAGTTTTTGATAACTGATGAATTAGTATTATGATTTTCTAGTAACATAGTTTTATTTTTTATATAAATTAAATGAAATTTGTTTTACTTTTTTAAAGACTTTTTTAATTCATTTAAATCAGAAAGGTACATGTTCTTTATCTTTAGTGATTCAATTTTTTCTAATTCAGCACGTTTAAATTCTAATTGCTTTAAAAGCTCCTCATATCTTTCTTTCGTCAATGTATATATTGGTAAATTTAAAAGATAGTTAAATGATCCGTCAAGTTTATCATAAAAGTAAGTTTCAAGATAAGAAATTATTTCTTTTTTAGGTACATTATTAACTATAAGATAACCTTCAATTATATTTTTTATAAATCTTGCCTTATTGCCCATTACAAGTAATTCTTTCTTTAGTTTTTGTATAAGATAAGTCTTCCTTGTTTGGTACCATCTAAGTCTAATGTTCACAAAGTACTTTACTATATCCTCTGCTCTTTCAAATATTAGAACATTACCTGTCTCGTCTATTGTTGTTAAGTTTTCAGTTTCTGACGATTCTATTCTTAGGACATAATTTAGCTTATTCTTTTTTATGTATTCAGCAAGCTGTGCCCTATTGAATTTTAAAATGTACTCAATCTTATCAGAAGAATTATCTTCATAACTTATAATCCATTTTTTGCTTACTAAATTATTCAAATGATTTTCATACTTCTCATATGTTAGGTTTGGTGGAATTTCTGTAACTTTAACTGTTGTTGTGTTTTTTACTTCGTACCTACCTAAAATTTTCCAAGCTTTTGGATTTACCGGGTCCCTAGTAAAGGTTCCATTAAACTCATTCAACCAAGGTGATAATGTTTTAATAGGTTTACCTGAAAGCTCGTCTACACAAGCGTTTACAACGTCTAATGGGTTTCTGTTTAGTATGTTTGTAGAAAACCCAACAGCTATACCTGAGGAACCGTTTAAAATAACAGTAGGTATGATTGGCAAAAAGAAGTTAGGTTCTATTTCTTCACCTTCTTCTATGTTAGGTGTAAGTAATTCAAAGTCTTTATAAATTGACCTAAAATTAGAATGCAGTTTTGCACTAATATAGCGAGGCGCACCTGCTGAAGGTGATCTGAGAGAACCGAATTGACCTATGCCATCAAGGAGAGGTAGTGAGTTTTTAAATTTTTGAGCCATTCCAACCATTGCATTTTCGAGGCTAGTATTGCCGTGATGATAATAAGCTTCAGAAGCAACACGGCCTGCTAATTGAAAAAGTTTCATAGGTTTTTCCTTTCCACCTTTCCATATTTTATTTGCAACAAACACAACCTTTCTCTGTGTAGGTTTAAGCCCATCAATACAACTTGGTATTGCTCTATTTTTAACAACATATTGCGCGTACTCTAAGTACTCATTGTCAAAAAAATCTGTAACGTTCTTATTCATTAAAATAATGATTTACCTGATTTAGTAATTATTTCCTTTTGCCCAAGAATTTTTATCTTACGTGGGTTTGAATCTTTAGAGAACCAAGTTTCTAGTGTAAGGTTAAAATATTTATCTTTAACTAATGTAAATGTTTTTGGGTTTTTAATTATCTCTTCATACTCCTTATCTTCCAATGCAGCAAGACCTTTTTTGTATTCGATGTTCCACCCATTCAAATTTCTTTGCGTACTTTCCCATTCTTTGAATTCTGAATCAGTATAAAAGTTTAAACTTTTCTTTCCTTTTTTTGCAACCATGAGAGGGGTGTCAACTTTCCTCACAATACCTCTTTCAAAAAGCTCAGGCCAAAATTTTCCAAAGAAATTTATAAGCAAACCTGAAATACTATTCCCATCAACATCTGCATCAGTATATAAAAGTATTTGACCATACCTAAGGTTGTTAGGCTCGTGACCTATCTTTAATCCTATTGCAGCCATTAACTCTTGTACTTCTTTGTTTTGTACAACCTTGCTTGGTACCATTTCCCTCACGTTAACAAACTTACCTCTTAACGGATATGCGCCTTGTGTTTGTGGATTTCTATAACGACGAAATGCAGATGATGCAGAATCACCTTCAAAAATCGCAAGAGTACACATTTCCCGTTTAGTTCTTTTCTTAGCATCAATTAATTTTAATACTTTTGTCTTATCAAGACCTTTATTTAATTTGCGAAGCTTTGCCCTTTCTTCAGCTGCTTGCTTTGTTTCGATCCAATCTAAAACCGACTGAATTATTTCAGATCCTAGAATTTGTTTTAAAACTTTTTCTGAAAGTTTATGAGTACACCCAAAATCTTTTGATTCAGTTATCAGTTTTTCTTTTGTCTGTGAAGAGAACGCAGGATTGATAATTACACAATCAATAAAAAGAAACATATGTCTTTTAAGTTCTGCAGGTTTTACATCAACTCTATACTTTCTTTTTATTTTTTCTCTTAGGTAAGATATTATTTGCCAAGAAATATTATTCACATGGCTCCCGCCATCTTTTGTTTCAACAGAGTTTACAAATGATATTGCCTTGAAACCGTTTTTAGAATGTCCTATGCCTACTTTCCAATTTTTAGATTCTTCATAAAAGACAGGCATAGTGTACCTTTCTGCATACTCTTTAAAATTTCTAAACCCTAAAGATTCACCATTAAAGGTTATTTTAAGTTTTGGGTTACATGCAGATATATCATATAACCTTTTTTTCATCATCAAAATAGAGTTTTTATCAACACAATCTAACCCAAATCTTTCAAAATCAGTTAAGTATGATATTTTTGTAAACCCTTTTCTTTTTGATGTAATTTTAGGTTCTGTTCTGACTGACATATTATTACAATACGATTGCTCGAACAGTTTTTTCCCATCGCAAGTTTCAACCTTAAATTCTTTTGAGTAAATATTCGTAAGGGTACTACCGACACCATTTGTTCCTACAACAGTTCTTTCTTCAGTATCATCAAAGTTTATACCTGTTTTTAAATTTGAAAAAACCATCTCAGGAATATATTGATTATATTCCTTATGAACTTGAACTGGGATACCACCATTATCGTGAACAGTTATCCAATAGTCATCTACTGTTATATCAATTTTATTAAGTTTAGGATTTCTTTTATGTTCATCAACTGAATTTGACACAATCTCATCAAAGAGTTTAAGAAACCCAGGGTTGTAAGTTATTTCAGTTAGTTTAAATTTACCGTCTTTACCAGTGGGAAGGTACACTTCTTCCTTATGCGGTTTAATTGAACCTATGTACATTCCTGGTCTTAAAAGTACATGTTCAACGTCACTCAGTTTACGGTATTTTTTCTCTAATGATTTCATATGCTAATGCAATTTTTTGCAATTACGTAAAGTTTCAATAATTTAATGTTATCAGAATCAGCACGAGAAACTGCCTCATCTAAATCATTATCACAAATTGCTCGAACAAAACTCCCGCCTGGATAACTTATGTTGTCGCGAGTGCAAATTATACTAGTGATCATTTCTGTAATTTCTTGTTCAGTCATACGACTGTTATGGGATTCTGCCATAGTTAAATTTCCCTCTAACCATTTTGAACAGATTTCGTAAATTCTTTCTCGTGATTTCATACATTTATTTTTATATAATAACTTTGATTTTTGTTTAATATTTCCACCGTTCAATTAAATAAATTATTCTTCCTGGATAATTTTCTGAATTGTTATAACCACAGCCAGCAATGAGTTTTGCCCACTGCTTATAGTCTTTCTTATCAAGGGTTCTTAAAACTTGGTATCTTTTTGTTGTCATTAAAAGTCTACCAAAATCTCGAAAGCTTTCTTTTTTGTTTTTGTAAACTTTCCAAGACCAGTTTTTATCTGCGGTTTTTACGGAAAAATCCTTCATACCAAAAAAGTTATTACGGTTCTTACAATTGTAAGATCTCCCAAACCCACTCTCATAAGAAGAAATACCTAATGTAACTGCCACAGGAACTCCAAACTCTTTTTCAATTTCCTTAGCTATTGGTGTATATTCGTTGATAAAGTCTTGGACGTGTTCAGGGACCTGAGAAGTTGCCCACGTGCTTAATAATAAAAATAAAAATTTCATGGATAAATGTTTAGTTAAAAAATATAGGCCCTTATCAGTTACGTTAATTTAATGTACGAGCCTAATACAACTGCAGATTTTTAATGTTAACCCGGGTACTTTATAAAAACCCTTAATGCAGCTTAAACTTTTTGTGGTGGAGGTGGAGGGAATCGAACCCTCGTCCAGTGAATTTTCCATAAAGAGGTTTACAGCAATTTGGATAAGTTTTTCTAAACTTCCAAAACTGATACGATTTTTAAACATTAAGAATGCTTTACGGTTTTTGTATCAATACCTTATCATACTATCTGCTTCCTTTTACATCTTATTCAACTACAAACATACTTGCTGATATGATGTGCAAAACTACTAGTCTAACTAGGCAGCCATTGCATAAGAAGTGTTGCCACTTAAAAGGTTAATGGTTGGTCATCACCCGTGCTGAACTCTAAACTTCCGAAACCTGTCAATTCCAGTCACCCCCCTAACTTTTAAATCGAATCACCTAACTTAAAATCCGGATTATGCGAAACCGCTACCACGAATTTTCCTAGCTTAGGATCAAAGATTGCAATTGCCCCGCATAGATGTGATAAAGTATGTGCAAGAACAAACGCTACAGGTAATGATGCCGGGCCTGTTATTTTTAATAGAGGTCCCATTATCTTGTCCTTTACTGCATTTATTTCAGCTTCTGCATCCTTTACTAATTCTACATTTGTTGCAGGTTTTTCCGGATTAAATCCGATCTTTAATGTTGATGTTTCTTTGTCAAAGTTAATTTTAAATGTTGTCATTTTTTTGGTTTTAATAGTTATACAATCCTACTTTGAGTGGAACGGTAAGTCAAAGCAATCTTACCGGCGTTTAAAATGTTTATTCTTTATTTCATTAATGTTTTTTTCAACTTCTTCAGCTATTTTAATTGAATTTTTTAATTCTTCTTTAAGAATTCTGAATCGTAATTTTAATTCTTCGTCCTTTTCAGTATCTCTTACATAAACAATTCTTCTAATCCTTCCCATCTTTATTTAGTTTTAGTATAAGTATTATTTTCCCCCTCCCAATTTTCATATCCCATAGCCATAGCGATACATAAAAATTTGCTTCTACCATTGTATTGTTGCATGATTGATAATGCACCATTAAAAACCTCAATCTTTTTATCTTTTGTTAGGTTATTAAATTCTGTCTGTATTTGTTCACTTGTGTAATTTTCCATTGGTTTGTTTTTTGATTCAATAATATAATAAAACAACTGATAGAAATTTGAAAGTTTTAGTAAAAAAATATGCGGAAGGAGAGGGGATCGAACCCTCGCATCCGAAGATGTACAGCTTAGCAGGCTGCTGCATTACCACTCTGCCACCCTTCCTAAAATAATCCTATAATGATAGGAGATACTTTGTAGCCTACAAACGCGCCTATGGCAGTAGGAACTGGGAAGACTATAAACTTACCTATATTTGTAACATATTTTGGTCTGTTTATAACCTTTCCTAAGAAAAAATAATATGCTAAGTATGTTATCAACACAGGTAAATCATGCCCTAACTTAATACTTACTATTATACTTGCACCCAACAAACCATAAATAAAGTTACTTGTGGCATGTTTAAACACTTCAGACCAAAACATTTTATCTTTATTTACCATTAAAAAATTATGAAATTTGAACGTTCTTCCAATTTATTTTATGAATGAGTGAGTCGGCTGCCACGGTTGCAAACAATTCATCTGGCTTACTTGATACTTCATACCCTAACCCTTTAAACATACCTTCTGCACCTGCAATAAGTCTACAAGATTTAAACCCTGACTTTGAATTTATTTCTTTTTTATTAAAGTCAAGATCAACGCAATTGATGAGAATACCGTTACTCCTTAAAAATTCCGAAACCTCTAATGTGAGATTTGCTTCTTTCCATAATCGTAAGAAGTTATCAGTTACTCTTTTTAATTTTTTTTCTTTATAAATTACGTGAACCCCTCTCCCACAAAAAATGTTATCGTCAATTGTTCCAATATGAAAAGCAATGGCGGTGACGTAACCTGTCATCTTTCGGTATCTTAAATTTTGACTATCCGTGCCTATATAAATTCTGATATCAGAATCAGCGTTTTCAGATAAAAATTTTCTTATGTAAGGTATTAAAGGAAACCTTGGTCCTTTTTCACATCGCCACCCTTTTGCTATCATTTTTCTCTAAGTTGTTTTAATTTATCAAAAATACGTCTAAGAATTTTACCTTTTATACTCCATGCATAGCTTGGACCATCTTGCCTAGCAATTGCCATGTATTCTCGTTTATGATTTGTATAATCAATTTCTAATTGGTCAATTTCTTTATTGCTCATCTATCTTAGTTTTAGTATCAGAATATAAGTCAGTTATTGCATCCGAGTGATGCTTAATAGTTTTCTTTAATTTTTTCAATTCATTACTCATTGAAATTACAACAATGCATAACACAAAAAAACAAACAATAAGTAAAAATGCTGTATCTGATGATATTATCATTGTACTCTTTTATTTATTTATTGTTTGTTATTGTGCTCCGAACGAGACTCGAACTCGTACTTGATGGATTTTAAGTCCATTGCCTCTTCCAATTGGGCTACCGGAGCAATACCGACAAGAACGGGAATATATGGCATCTTTTTACCTACTGCCTTTTTCGTTCTTGTCTAATGTTGCAACATTTGTACACCCAATAGGAGTCGAACCTATGACCTCTTATTTGTAAGACAAGCGCTCTAAACCAACTGAGCTATGGGTGTATATGAGTGGTCCCACTTGGACTCGAACCAAGGACCAACGGGTTATGAGTCCGTTGCTCTAACCAACTGAGCTATGAGACCTATTGTCGGGGTTACAGGATTTGAACCTGTGGCTTCTACATCCCAAATGTAGTACTCTGACCTGACTGAGCTAAACCCCGTTTTGTGGTAATGGTAGGGATCGAACCTACGACTCACGGTGCTTCAAACCGATGCTCTACCAACTGAGCTACATTACCATTATGTTGTCTTAATCAGATTTGAACTGATGACCTTTCGCTTATCAGGCGAACGCTCTAACCAACTGAGCTATAAGACAATAAAGCAGCCATGACGGGAGTTGAACCCGCTCCGAACTCCGTGACAGGGAGACATCTTAACCGTTTGACCTCATGGCTTTATTGCGGAAGAAGTGAGACTCGAACTCACAATACAAATGTATTACTGCTTTTCAAGAGCAGCCCCTCATCCTGCCGGATTCCTTCCTTAATATCGAGATAATATTCTCAAAACTCATAGTCATTGATGTAGTTCCATCAACAATATTTTTTATACTAAAATTTTCATTTAAATTATCTCTATCCTTCCAAAACCCTATTCTATGAGTGTTGTTGGTATTAACATAATACTCAACTTCTTCTGTTGCGTCATTGCCGCTACCCCATAATTCAAGATAAGCAAATTCAGTTTTACTGTAACTAAACCCAAGTAAATGCAATATATTTTTTTCTTTATTCATATTTGTTTGTTTTAATTTTTGTGCAGGTACTCGGACTCGAACCGAGAGCCACAGATTGGAAGTCTTAGATGTTGCCATTACACCATACCTGCTTAATTGGGAGAGAAAAGAGAATCGAACTCTTTACACTGCAGATAAACCTCAGTAGCGAGGCCGTGCCATCCAGGCCCTCTCCATATTGTGGAGCTATCCGGATTTGAACCGGAAATAATAGAATGCAAATCTATCGTGATACCAATTTCACCATAGCCCCGTTTTTTCTTATAATCGTACAAATGTGCTATCTTTAAGAGCCTTTCTAATATAACGCATCATAATTATAGCTTTATCTTCATTTAAAAAAGTAGCTTCTCCAATATCTTGAATTGGAACTGGAAAACTATACTTTTCAGAATTTTTAAGTGTAACTGTATAATACAAATGCCCTGCTCTATAATAACTAAAATAAACTTTGTTATTTTTTACAATTTCTTTTAATGTCATTTTTAAATATATTTAGTTTAAAATAATATGAGGTCGGTGTAGGAATCGAACCTACTTCAAAAGGGTTGCAACCTTTCACCTAGCCATTCGGACAACCGACCATTATGTGGAAGTGGAGAGATTCGAACCCCCGAAACCATAGGTAACAGATTTACAGTCTGCCTGCTTTGAGCCAC
>TARA_R110001592_G_scaffold348208_1_pt1 | contig 25204 bp, 28 predicted proteins | sample TARA_R110001592 | Tara Oceans TARA_R110001592 (sample SAMEA4398387) | marine metagenome | biome: Polar Biome; feature: [SRF] surface water layer (ENVO:00010504); material: water (ENVO:00002006), including particulate matter (ENVO:01000060) such as... | depth 5 m | reverse complement strand
CTGAAACGAATTTGACCTGACATCTGCATTCTCCTTGCTTCTAAAATCACCAAGCAAGGCGTCTACAAATCTAGAGGCATCTCAACTTCAAGGAAATAAACACAGGGCAAGCCAACGCGTCAATCGAAGACCGAGACACGGAATGGGCAACCATGGTCAGTGTAAAAATTGTGCCTTGCCGCTCATTAGCAATGGAGCATCAGAGGGTCATCGCCAAAGATTTATTATGCCAGATCATAAGAGATTGATTGAAATAGAAAACTGGGATGAGGTCTCAAAATATGTGCCTGATGTTGAGAAGCTTTCGACCGGTGAGAAATGATTGGGGCTGACAGGACGCATTTCCGCTAAATATACAGGTTGATAAGATAAACGTGAGTGCAATTTTCTCAGTCCTATCAAAAAATTAGTGTGAATTGCATGACAGGGCCCCATATTGTATAAAGAAGGGCCCTGTTGAGTCGGTCGAAAGGATTTTTAAGAGCCATGATCGGGAAGAAATCGAAATCAAAAGCGCGTGAAAAAAATAAAAATATGCTCGTTTTGGATGACGTCAGAGCAGAAATAGTGGTATCGTCAATTGGCGCCTCGCCAAACATTCTAACGGATGTTCTGACTGACTCTGTTTGGGTTGCCAAAGTAGCTAAGGACAAATTTTATCGCTTAATTAAATCGGCTGTCGAGCGCCCTCAAGTGATCGCCCATCGCGATGATGGGAATATGGTTTTGATGACTGAGGAGGCATATAAGCAGTTGCGTGATGGATGGGAGATCGCCATGAAGCCAAAGACATTAGCCGAACATTTCCGGGGTTCTCGCATTACCCATCCAATTGAGCGGCCGAATAAGCTTAGGCAAAAGCGGCCGAGGGCGTTGGATATAGCAGAACGTATTGATCACTCTGGGCGTGAACGACATTTGACATCTTCATCCTCAGAGTGATCAGGCCGGACCAGTGAGCTATTTACTGAGTACCGACGCGTGGCTTTATATCATGACATCGGACAGTGCCTATCCAGCAAAATCGGATGGCCCCTCAAAGGGGTTGGCGGCGGTGGCAACGCGCAAGTGGGCCGAAGATGTGGATATGAATTTAGTGCATATAAGCATCATCACTTATGGTGAAATTTTAGTTATTCACAGAGCGTCTCGTTCGAATCTTGCTCTTCAGTATGAACTTAAAAGTGCGATTGATTCTTTAGAAACAAGTTCTGGCGAAGAACTTATTCTCAATCTTACCAGCGAGGATATGTCTCATTGGGCCAGCATTTATGGGTCATTGGACGCTAATTCCGATTTAGCACTCGAGGATTCGTTCGTTTTAGCGCAGGCATTGTGTCAGGGATTTACATACGTTGGGCAACGGACGGACGTTATAGACACGATTGAAGGCATTGGCCTTAATTTTCTGGATCCTGAAGAATGGCAGAGCGCCCAAAGCAGCAAATAACAAGACAACGTGGTCCATTTAGGATTTTGAGTCTTAGTGGAGGTGGCTACAGGGGACTCTATTCACTTCACATTTTGGCTTGGCTGGAAGAACAGCTTAAGCGGCCTCTGCATGAGTGCTTCGATTTGATTGCTGGAACTTCGATCGGCGGGATATTGGCAATTGGAGTGGCTACAGGAAAGCCAACGAGTGATTTGTTGGTAGCGTTTTCCAAACATGGACCAAAGATTTTTGGGAAAGACAGAAAACCGAAAGGGAAGATAAAAAAGTACGGTGAACAAGCCCGAAAGATAATGAGTGCCAGGTACTCGCAAGAGCCGTTGAGGGCGGCCATTATAGATATGATTGGAGAGGACGCGACTTGGAATGATCTTAAGACCAAGCTTCTTGTCCCCGCAGTTTGTCTTCAGTCAGGCGGACCACAATTTTTCCGAAGCTATAAAATTGCGAACGATATCAAGAAAAGCACATTGACGGAATTAGCTTTGGCGACGTCGGCGGCGCCCACCTATTTCCCGACTTCGATCGTTGGCGCAAGGTCTTTTGTCGATGGGGGACTTGTCGCGAATGCACCAGATGTTGCGGCAATTATTGACGCTGAAAAAATGATTGGTGCGTCGCGGGATAGAATTCATGTATTGGCTGTAGGAACCACCCATCCGCAACTCGGTGAAGCCTTGGTTGAGTTAGAAAACAGAGGGATATACGATTGGGAGGGAGGCGCGAAAGTCGTTGATTTGACGCTGTCTAGTCAGGAAGCGCTGACCCGGGAGATGGCAGAGACTCTGCTAGGATCCAAAAGATACTTTTATATAGATCAGGCGCAATCCACAGACCAGCAGGCGGAAATTGCGTTGGATTGCGCCTCGCCGCAGGCGACAGCTAGTCTCAATGCGCTTGCTGCAAATACCATAGATAATTTAAGCGTTCCTACATGGTTAAAGTCGATTTCAAAATAACAATCCGGCAAGACCACTATGTCAATAAACCGCCTGATTGCTAGAGTGCCATGCTGATTTTAGAATCTTAACAACACTATCACCCCGCCGATGCGGCTCTCTCACATCCCTCTTTGATCAAACTCTCTTTCCAAAAATCGAAATTTGTCAAAAAACCATAACGATAAAGGCTTAATTTCGCGGGATAAGTGCTTGTTGTGGTTACCTCCGAAAGACCGTTGATTTCGAAATTATCTGCCAGAAGGCTGCTGCAAAAAATATCACCGCTGGGCAGCTCAGTACAGTAGGGCTTTCCGCTTTTTTGTAACTTTCCCAAGTTAGCATTCTGGTCAATAGACAAACCGGTGACGTTACCTTTTTTGAATGTGTAGTTAAACGCGGTCCCTTCCCCATCCTTGCACGAATGGTAGGTTCCACTGGGCAGTTCAAAGGTTTTCGGAATTTGCAAAGCACTATTCTTCTTATCCTTACAACCAGCCGGTTTCTCATTCAGGGTCTGACACTCGCCAATGCTGGTAATATGCTCGGTATCTCCCCAGAGAGAACCGCGTAGAATTTCCCCTATCGGCGATAACGATGCCGGTAAAATGAGCCCACCAACAAAACCAATGACAGCAATAATAGCTTTGAACGTAAAATCTCTCATAGCCCCCCCGATCAGCTAGACGAATTTAGTCATTAATTTGTGCCCAAGCTTAAATTCAACGCGCGATAGTTTGCCGTTTTAGTTTTCTGCTATACAGGAGTATAAAATATTTTGAAGTATTAAGGATACTATTTTTTGCCAAATAAAATTGTGATGATATTTGACTTGAGCGTTGGTGCCTTATTCTCAGTGACATCATAAAAATCACCTCAACACCCAAGCATACTGTTCAGTAAAAAATCCAAGATCTGTGTTTTATTGGGGTTAAGTTCTACCATCCAGCATTTCATGCTAAGCAAAAAATAAAACCGTTATTTACTTAGCATGTCGATCAACTGCTGTGGATGCCGACGAATAAGAGAGAGATACGCTCTCTCTACGATGCTAGGCTCCTCAATTCCCTTTTCCCACGCGCAAATCTTGTCTAAGAGAATTGTAAAAGTATTTGAAAATTCCGCTTTGGTCATGCCGGTCGCAAGGCGCGCCTTAGTCGGTAAAAATGCCTTGCGACCACATTCAAACTCTACGTCGGTCAAAGGTATATCTGCTGTCGCGTCACCCAGGACTTCCATGTGTTATCCTCCATATTATGAGTGAATTGCATCGTAACGGCATTTTTCGTTGCATAGGCTATCGATTACATTTCTTCCCACGTAAGCCCAAGTCGGCCATCGATTATCAGGTTAACTCTTCAAATATTCAAACTCCGATAGATTTGAATAAAAATATTCAGTGGCGTCAAAAAACAGAAGGGATTTAATTTAACTCATTTTTGTCTTTGATAACATGGTAAGCCTTCGCTGTAGGCGCTGGGGAGATGAACGGTTACTTTAGTTGCGGAGACAAAAAGATCGTCTTTTTGTTTTGGTGGACAGTGCCTTCTGAACACACCGCCCGCGTGGTGAAGCTATCAGGGGCGCTCTCAAGGATTTTGGGAATAACTAATAATCTTCAAGGACCCAATTAATATTAGTATTTTTCAATCTCGATTATAGGCGCGATGCCGCCCGCCCATGTGAGCCGATATCGCGTGCTCTTTCGAACGTTGCTAACGAGCGCCGGGCGAAAACAAGAAAGGCAGATACCGTCGGTGTGTCGCACGCTTGGATATATGACGCCGGGAGCACCTTCAGCGAGAAGCCGCTCTGCGAGTCCTTGAGAGGCAACATAGCTATCCGGGTTCAGGCAATACGAGAAGTCATCATCCCCTCTGATGTCATGATATTCACCGCCGAAGTCAGCTAGGTAATCATCATAAGTCACGCTTTCAGTGAACCAATCGATCTCGGCAAGTTCGACTGACTTGTGCCAGGCGACCTCTGCTTGGGAAGTTTCCAACGCGAACCCGGCGTACCATGCGCCCCGATCGGGGCCATTAAACCGGCTTCCCAGGGGGTGGGCGTGCGTAAAAGCGGCGTTGATGATCCGATAGGATGAAACACCGAATACCAACTCATCAACACCAATGCCGGGAAGCAGGTCATTCTCCGACAACAACCGGTCGTTTGTCGCGTGATCGAGATCGAAGATATCTTGAAGGTGATCGTCGTCATCGGCAATACGAGCGAGGACACTGTCCCCACCCTCGCTGTAATTCGACGGAATCAGCCGATGTGTATCGAGTTGACGGATGCTAGATGTAACGGGAAAGCTCAATGGCCGCCGCGGCGCGCATCGAGAAGCTTTCTCACCGTAGCAAACGCCGGAAGACCGCCACGCACTAAATATTCGATGGGAGTCATTCCTTTGAAGATCCTGTTCTTGTTCGGAAGCTGCATCCAGCGATCCGCAAGCTCTTCGCTGTAGATGATGTTCAGCGCCTTAAAGATGCCGACCAAATAAGAGATCCGGCGCAGCTTGTCTTCGTCCAACGCACGGTCCCTGCTTTTCTTTAGCGCATAAAAAGCACCATTAGACATGCCACCAAGCAACTGGCGCGCGGTTTCATCGACGACCCCCCAACGATCCATGGCATTAAAAAACGCCCGAATAGCGCTCGAGCTAAGGCGATCGCGCTCCGCTCGATCAGATAGATCAATCAAAGGCGCGACTTCATGCCGCGTGGCTGGATAGGCATGGGAGAGGGTCATATCATTTACTCCATTAATGTAATAAATATACCTACAAATATGGAGTAAATCAAGATCAATAACTGTGAGCCACAAAGCTGATAAGTATATGATATGACCTGAGACAACTTTTAGAAAATTGCATAATTCGCTAGGGACAAGCGTTTTGGGAATTGAATCAAAAGTAGACACGCGACCAAAAAATTAGAAACAAAGATAGTTCCTGAGAGCGGCTGGCATTTTTCTACATTAGAATTTGCATACCCATGCTGGAAGTGGATTCACGTGTTTCGTACGGACACCCTTTTTGATGGACAAAACTTCCAAGAACGGCTGCTCAAGGCTCGAATTATCAAGAACTCGCACCTGATCACAAAGTGGTATGGCTTTTTTAACATTATCCAACATGCGAGGAATTCGAGATATAACCTTCTCGCTCGGAACGTTGTGTCCGCCTTCTTGTACGCGCTGGCTTATTCGAGCCAAATTTAATTCAGAGGACTGAACATGTATGACAACAAGGATGATTTCGTATCTTAAAGCCTTTGCCTCAGCAATAAAATCAATCTTAGAGGGATGAGAAAACACGGTCTCAAAGCAAAAGCTCGAGCCTTTAATAAGTTGTTCTTCTCTCATGGCCTCGGCGAGTTTCGCCGCTTGATAACTTAGGCCCTCAGGATCATTTGGGAACACTTCCTTTGCAATGACATCGGCATTGATGAATGGCAGACCAAGAGGTCTGAGCATGGTCTCATAAAAGGTCGTCTTTCCAGCGCCATTGCCGCCGACGAGAACCCATAACTGCTTCATACGTCGTCGACGCGCTTAAAATCACCGTTGATGAATTGCCCGACTTGAACGCTTCCGTCTGGAAGAATCATCTCCAACATGCCCGGATGGCTTTGTGATGCCTGATATCGCAGATTTCCATTAGCAATGATGGCGGAGAGACTTCCGTCCTCTCTTTTGCGCCCCACATTTGCTAAAACTTCGTCAGCATTAATGTCTTTTGGCTTCACTTCTTCAACAGAAAGGATCGCTAAGCCCGCTTTTATATCTAAAAGGACGCTTGGAGTTATAATACCAGAAAGCTTGCGCCCTATGTCGGCCCAATACTCGATTTGCTCCGCGCCGCTTCGATGAAATGCTGCACCCGTTGCCTTGGCGGACTCCATGAGATCGCGCTGTAGTCGCACGGGGGAAGATGCTTTGGTCAAGAGTTTACGCCTCCCAGAAAAGGTCTCAGCTTTATTTGTAGCAGAATGCTACAATTGTCAAGGCTGGGGAAGAGAGTGATCGTCGATGTGCGGTTCATGATCTTCAAAGGTTTGCGGAACACCATTACGCACCTGGCCTTAGGATCATCACGAAAACATTGGCTCCGTTCCAAAACCCGTCCTTAACGTCCTCTCGTAGCGAGGACCAAGCCGAAGCCAAACCACCTTCCGGCGAGGTGTCACACGCAAGCAGGCAAGCATAGTCGTAGTCCCAAGGTATGCCGCTTGAGTTTTCTTCGGCTGGTGGTTGCGCTCGGTAAAAGAACGCTTGATAGGAAGTTTCGACCAAGTGCTTCTCTCCTGCGGTGCGACCACCACGAGGAAAATATTTGCCCTCGAACAAAATACGGTGGGCAAAGGGAGAACGTAATGCAAAGTCTGGACACGGTTGATTGAGGCGTGCACCTCCTTTCAAACCCTGCCAACGGTCCATAATCTCGTTGGAACTCGTGAACAGCTTACCGAACGGATTACCATATTTCATAGCTCGGGCTGGAGACCCAGAGCACATTTCCGGCATGTTCCTGTAGAACTCAGATAGCAGACTGGACTTGGCCCCATCCTCTCCAAGGGCATTAGTCTGGCAGAGCAAGTCAAAGACGATGGGGATAGCGTAGTGATGCAGGAACGCGTCTTCAGGCGTCCGCTTGTGTTTCCAGTCGTCACGACCTTTAGCCTCAAGGACGATTGATGGAACCTCTCGGCTGATTTGCTGCCAATCGGGCAACTTCTCATTCAAGTGGGTGGTGAGGTCGTCCAGAAACGTTTTGGCTGCCTGCTTCTCTTCTTTCACGCTGCTTCCTAATTATGAGTATCGAGTGGGGCCTAGCAAGCGTTATCCTCGCGCATTTTTGTTCGGTATGTAACAGAAATCTGTTACAGTAAAACCATCGCACGGAGGCGGTTCGAGGTGGCACGGCGGACGCTCACTTTCCGGCGGAGGAGGCCTATATCCAAGGGCTGAATGAGGCCACTTCGTATTGTAGTGTTTTCGCCATTGCTCGATGGTGATTTGTGCTTCACGGAGAGAATAGAAGACCTCCACCATTTAGCAATTCGTCACGAAAGCGACCATTGAAGCTCTCGCAAAGCCGTTCTCCCAAGGTGATCCTGGTTCGATCAATGCCGTCTTCGCTCACGTTGCCGAGGCTCTCATTGTATCGACGATTGTTATAGTGCTAGATGAAGTGCCGATCTCCGCTTCGACGCCGGGTCTCGATTAGTAGATAACTGGGTGATGTCACTTTTTTACAGGGTTTATCCTCAGAACGACCCGGATGCGGCGTCCTGCTCTGAACATCGTTGATTCAATGATGTTGCGTCTTTTAATCTCATCCAGAACGGCAGTCAGCGGTTTGCTGACGTCGTAAGACCTGATGGCCATCTCCCCGATGTTTAAGCCCAGGTATTTGCGAGCCAACTTTCGAGCGAACGTCTCTCTTAAATCCCGCCATGCTGATCCAAATTCAGTGTTATTCCCAATTGTCATTGAGGACCTCGTATTTATAGAAGGCGGACTCTAGATAACGAGTATGGCGTTTATATATTTTCTTTTCGGTAGGCCCAGTAAGGTCGTATGCGCGCACGTAAAAGCGGCATTCATTTTTCTCAGACCACTGAAAGATGGGGTCGGCCTTACGAATGAACTCACGGGGGCTAAGGGTTTTATCATAAGGAATGGCGTCAATGGGAAGCTGTCTGGCTTTTGCCCAGGGCGGCGTCGCAGAATGTCGAATAATGATGCCGTCGCTAGTTAGCCCAGCGTTATAGATGTAAATCGCCTTGCCAGTCTTTTCATCGGCCCAGCACGCCGGTTTTTCGGTGCCTTTGCCGAAGCGACCCAAGGTCCGTTTCATATTGGCAATCTGTCCGTCTTTTTGAGAAAGCCCCTGCTCCGCATCCTCTAAGTCCTGGGCCATTTGTTCTTTCTCATTCTTGGCATATTCCAGTGCTTTATCTGCTTTTACGATCTCGGCCTGAGCGTCTTTCACGCGGTTCAGGGCACTTTCCAGTTCTTTCGGCTCTGGAGGGAACCCGGCATTATCTAAAGTTTTCGCGACTTCGTTTAGTTTTGTGGTCTTTTCAAATAGCTGGTCTAGGCGCTCCGCTGCTGGGGTATTCTCATCAATCTCCAGGCGATCTAATAGAAGGGCTATCTGCTGTTCCTGCTCTTTGAGTCGGACAAGCTCCTTCTTCATTGAACTCAGATCAGATCGGGAGAGTGTGGCCATTAATATTTTAAGTTTATCTTCGTTTATTCTGAGCTCTTCGGCGTATTTGTCTCGCTCAATTCGGATGTTATCCATCTTCTTCTCTTGATCTAAAGAGAGCGCCGCAAGGGCGAGCAGCAATGAAAAAAGAAGTAGAAGAATAATTTCAGCCATTGTGAGGCCAAGGATCAGGCCGCGTTTATAGGCCTTTTCGCTTTGAAGGACGTTATTTGGCCTCATTTTATTTTTAGCCCACCGCTTTGACTAGAGCGCGTGCCATATCGGCGAGGTTTTTCTCAACCTCTGCAAGCATTTCCCGATTTTGCTTAAGGGCATCTGCTAGCTCTGAATTGTGCGTCCTGATAAGTTGGACGGACTCAGATGTTAGCGAGTTGAACTCACCAAGCTTATCTTTCTGGGTAGTAACTTCTCGAGTGAAATTGATTGAAAGGCTTTCGATATCCTTTCCGATCGTTCCCAGGCTCTTCGTAGTGGCGTTCAGGTTGTCGACAACGGCGCCAAGAGGGCTGCCCTCGCCCGAAAGCTTCGAAAGGTCCTCAGAGACACGCTGAATGGCTTCTGATGCTGCGGTGATAGATGACTGAGTCGCCTGGCGCTGTTGCTCTGTCATTCGATATATTTTCTCGGACTCCTCTCTGAGCCGTTCCATCGAAGTGACTGTTTTCTCGAATGCGTCGTGTATTAATTCGTTTGGTGGCCTTACTCGTTCCATACTTTCGACGAGGGATTCCAGAGAAGAAACAGAGCGTTGTGTTAGGTCATTGAAACGATCAAATCGTTCGCCCAGTTGTTCATTTCGTTCAGCGATCTCTTGATTGATGTTTCTTGCAGCCTCCGATAGTTCCTCAGCCGCACGCAGGATGGATTCCTTAGATTTTTCATTCACTTCCTCAAAAGACTGAGCAATAGACTGCTGCAGCAGTTCCCTAAAGGAATTCATGTCTCGGACAGAGGCATATAGCTCGTTCTTAAGCATCGCAGATGCCTGAGCTAGCTCATATCTAGATTGTTCTTCCACCTCAATAGGGTCTTCACGCATTTGAGATAGAAGGACACGTAGAAGGACGCCCAGGATTGTTGAAGCCAAGGCGACGCCAAAATTTGAGACGATCGTTGATATCTCGACCTCTAGGCCCCGGAAGTCGTAAAGAGCGATTGATAACGCCGTAAGAGTGAACAGAAACCCGAGGTAGTAGCAGTTATCTCCAAGTTGGTCGAAACGCAGACGAAACCTTCGATAGAGCGAAGCCGTGGCGAGATACAATAGTAGAACGATCACGGGACCAGCGATGATAAAAATGGTGTTCTTTGTGAACGCATGAGCGGTTATTTCACATAGGATTCCTAGCGTCGCGAAAGCCATAAAAATTACAGCATCACCGGACCTGCCGGTTGATGAGACCAGTTTCGGCAAGGTGATACCAAATGCCTTTGGATTTGCTGGGCTATCCCAGGGACCCGGGCGTTGTTCTGCCTCGTTCTGCTTCTGAGTCGCTTCTGACATAATCTTTACCCACTTATCGTGTAAATTCTGCGCACGCTCCCGCCTTGCTCCTGAATAAGGCGCATCCAGAAAGCTCGATGCTCATTGTTTTGAAGGGCATTCTGAGTATCCCGGTACAAGTAGAGTAGGTCGACGTCGACATCTCTTAAGTCTGCACTGAGTTTATGAAAGGCTTGGCTTTGTACGAAGCTATCAGCGTCGTATTTCCGCCCGTAATGCGACAGTGCGCCAGAGTGTTGGAGTAGATCGCTTATGACGATCAGTTCCTTACCGTGATTGTCCATGTTTGCTGGCCCAAACTCCGACACCACAACGGCTTGGATCGTCTCAATAATAGGTGAATTCTCGGATGACATGGGCTGTAGGACGTCTTTCATCACCGCTTTCATCGGGGTGTCGAAAGAATTCTTCCATTGCCGGGCAACCTTAACGGATGACTCAACGAGTTGATTAACGTCATCCTCATTTCCAGGGTTGCAGGCTCTGATTACAGGTGTCGGAATGCCCTGTGACCCTGGCCGAATCGTATAAACGACGAGTTCCCCATAGCGCGGCACACTCTTTTGGTACTCTTCGAATTTGTTCTGAATATCAATTACTTGAACCGGTGAGAACGTATCGGTTTGATCAATTAAGATCACGGTCCGAGATGCCGGGCCGTCTTTAGGGCAGCCTGTATCTTTGTCTATCTCAATGCGTTCGTTAAAGAAGGAGCCATAAGTCACCAAACCGCCAATTACACCAATGATAGATATAATACCAAGGATCATGGCAGCCTTGGTCCATGGCCCGGGCCCAGAGCGTGAACTCGTTTTTAAGGACGGCCGGGACCTACGCGCCATCGCGCTTACCCTCCTCTTCCGAGACCTCCGCCGCTATTTCTTCCAGCCTACTCTTGTCAAGAACTTGGGATATTAGATCGTAACGTCGAAACGCGTCGCGATGTGCTTTGTCGACATCATCGATCGACTTATGGATGAGGTCTTTAGCCTCTTCAATAAGGCTTTCTACCTTATCTTTTGGGTATATCGAACCGATGTTTGGGGAGGGGATGTGGGCTTCGATAAGCTCGAAGTCACGCTTAAAGTGCTTTGGTACGCCTTTAGAGCGCGCTTTTTTGTTCGCATCTCGGTAGATGTTCAATAGCCGCTGAGCGCTGCTTTGGAGCTGCCTTTCATGAGATTTAAACCGGGAAATCAATCTATCGATTGTCTCCATGATTCCAAAATATTCAGTCCGGCGAAACCCGAGTTCCATCGCGACTTCTTGAAGGGTTTTTTTAATCTCGTTACGAAGTTCTGTGAGTTGATCTCCCAGGTCCGCAAAGTGATTAGCATAGGTGGCTTCCGTATCGTCACGAAGCCGCGATTGGCGGCCATAATCGGGATACGGATCATCACTTGTGAAACCTTTGTAGAAAGCAATCAGGCTGAATGCGATACCAATAATCAGCATTAAAGGTGCCTGATAGTCCTGAAAATCAAATGATAAGCTCAAGACCTTTGACCAGACTTGATTCAGAGCCTGTTCAAACCCGCCTGATTGCATGGCATCGCGAACGTGGGCGATATAGAGGTTGAAGAAAAAAACACCTATCAAGTAGGCCACAACAAGGAACATCCCCCAGAGTTTGTGAGACAGTTCTTTGTGGTATGCGGATGTTAAACCAAAGCTCCCTGCTCCATATCCTGCGGCTACGTTAATGAACGATAACGTTACGGCCAGTGTGTAAGCGCCTATGTAACCAGACTCATGCGCCGCACCGATTAGACCGGCGTTTCCGAACGTCTCGATCATGAAAACCGACAGCAAAATGAGAACTGTATAGAGGCCGTTCGCCTTTTTATGGGCGGGCCGGTTGAGATCGTGATCTTTTTTGAAGCGCTCGAGCGCATCCGTTGCGTCAATAAGCTCTCGACGAAGCTGGAAAAGCGTATTGAGACCATTCCGGCCTTCTTGTTCAAAATCTGCAACGGTCGCTGATGTCTCCGACTTTACATCAATAACCATGGAATCAAATTGAAGACGCCGCAGACGCTCGGAGCAAATATCCAACTGTCCTGTTAGCTGCTCAACGGCCGCCTGTTGAGCACCCTGGACCTTATCAACGACCTCTTTTTCGATACTATCCAAGGTGGTCGAGCCACTAAGTGGTTCCCCCACAGCTCCACGCTCAGTTCCTTGTTTCTCCAATGCAATATCAGAGGCGATCTGATCCACATCTAATGGTGAAAACTCGAGGAGTGTCGGCTGGTTTTGGCTTCTATTCCCTTGCGCAAGGTCTCTCAATCGCGATAAAGCGCTGCTCATACTCCCCCCTCGTCCTGGTCCACCTAAATTCCATCGTATGGTGTATGAGCGGCCCCTACAAATCGCATTGTGATTAATCCTTCTGATAAAGGTCTATGGAAGTTCTAGCGTTCTTTTTTACAATCGGTTCAAATATTTTTCCTGGCGCGATATGTTCAGGCTACCTTTTAGATCTTCTCCATCCCGCTGCTGCTGCATCATCTTCAGAACAGAAATATCGCTCGCCTTTGTCCGGGCTAATTTTCGTTCTTGAGTGATATTGCCCACCGGGGACGTGATAGATACGTTCCCCGGACCGGCTGATATTGCCTTTGATTGTACAGGCCGCGTTGTCGTTTGCAGGTGCGGTATTCAGACGTTTTCCGGCGCGCCAGTCCCAAGGCGGGACAAATTGCCCGGACCACATACCCAATTTGGAGGCTTTTGCACCAGCTTCCGCATCAACATAATCCTTTGAATACCTGCGATATGCCAATGCTAAGCCTTGAGATACCAGGGCTTCGCCGATGTCACGGCCGTCAGCTACACAACGTCCTACAATCCTGCCATAGCGATCAGTATCAATCGCTTCACAGGCAACCTTCGAACGTCCAACTATGGCGCGCATGGCTTTGCTGGCTTCTTGGCCGCACAGCCACTCCATCCCGCCCTTTTGACATGTTTGCCGACTTTCAGGCGCGTCAACTCCATGGATGCGGATCTTCTGCCCAGAAACCTCTATCGTGTCCCCATCGATTACTCGAGGCTCTCCAGTGATTGTGTCGGATTTTGCGACGGCAACTGATGATATCAAAGCCCCAACGATAAGAGGCAAGAGAAAGGCTGTGCTAAAGAAGAACGAGATCTGAGCCAAATTTGACGTCCTTGCCATGTATTTTTTCGATCAAACCTTATGGCTTGGTCACCGGAGGTGGCGGACCCCAGCTACTAGTTTGGTTCGAAGAACTTTGAGGGCTGCCCTTTTTGTCGGCCATGATCTTTCCGGCAAGTTCACGGTCTGCAAACATTGGATTTGTATCAAGCAGGTTTTCAAGCCCTGCGACTGTCATGCGGGGATACAGAATTTGATTCCAACGCTCAATTATTGGGCGAGGGTTGTTGATAATTCTTTTGATGTTTCGGACGCGCTGGGCCGATAGAGGGTGGCGGGTGTCGAGGTAAACTTTACTCAGCGCATCTTGAACTGCATCAACTTCGGCAAAATATTCTGCCATTTGATAGGCGGTTCCTTGTGAGCCAGTCAGGTGCAGCATCACAACGGCGAATTCATCAACTAATTCTTCATTGGCGTTGCCTGGAATGTTCCACAGACTCAAAAGACTGTGGCCGATTTCATGAAAAATTATGCCCGAGATTGACCCGTTCCGTTTGTTGCGAATTTCTTGAATGAACAGCTCTGAACAAATGACGATGTCGCCAGTATCTGACCGTGAATAAGCATTTACGCTGCCGCAAGGCTTGATCCCGATATCAAATTCTGGGGCTTCGAAAGTCCTTTGAATTAGGGCGGAAATGTCTGACATAGCTTTTTTTATAACTGCGCGTCGACCTGGCTCTAATGTATCAACTACCACGACCTCGTAATTGACTTTCTTGGTCAGCATTATGCTGAAGCTGTTATTAAATAAGAGATGGTTGCCGCCTGCGCCACGACCCGGGGCCTCGAAAGAGAAATTGTCGCGTCCTCTTTGGACGCCTTGGCAACGAAAGCTCTGTCCGGACTTAAACTCTTTTAGACCGCGATCGTCGCAAACATAGACATCCATGTCGTCGTAACGTTTATTCAGGACATCAATATGAACTTCAAATTTATCGACGCCGCTCGGCAATGGGATGTGTTGATACTGGCCAGCCCTCACTTCCACATATCCGGCGTCGTGGACAAACCGGACTTTCTCGGAAACGAAACCGGCAGCACTGGCTTGTGAAGGCAACAGCATTAAAGCTGCTATAAGATAAAGTACTCGCATACGAAATTGTGGCGCATCAATATACCACTAGCAAGGGGCGTATGATGAAGTTTTATCAGGTCAAAACCGATCCTTTATCTTTTTACACAGGCCAATTAAACCGGCCCAATTCTTTTATAGGGACTTAACTATATAGATAAGGGTGGGTAAGGTCAGTTTTGTGCAGTGGTGGCTAGTTGTATTCGGTGTGACGTTGCCCCCTGAATTCCCACCGATTTGAATTTAAAATCTGTTTCGGATTGAAGGAGATAGATGATGAAGCGCAGCAGGTTCACGGAAAAACAGATCATCGGGATATTGAAAAAGCATCAGGCAGGACTGTCTGCGGCCGATCTTTGCCGGAAGCATGGCATCTTGGACGCGACGTTTTACAAGTGGCGTTCGAAGTTTGGCAGCATGATCAGCAATCGGAATACACCTTAACTGCGCTGCCAAACTGTCCAACAATGTGGGACCACCTCAATGGACGTGTCTACGCTGAAAGAGATGCTCGGAATTGAGGGTCACCAGAAGAATCACGTCGCCAAGACATACTGATTTAAGATACTTTTGATTCAACTTAATTCTGGGTTTCGACACGAATTGTGGAAACTCGCTAAAGGCTGAACTGCGCACCACCTCAGAGCCATCCACACGCTAAACATTTTACTGCTATACACAAACGACTGCACTAAATCGCGGAGCTACCTGCTCATTAGTGTTTTAAGTCTCGGCGTGATGTTGGCGACCAGTTTTTCCAATCCCTCGTCATTGTTCAGGTACTGAATATAGCGATGATGGTTCAGGTCGAACGGGATATCGTCAGGATGCTGTACGATCGGAATCACTTCGCGCCCCAAGGAATGGGCGATCCCGGCTTCATAGAAGACGTTCGGGTTCTTGTTGCTGAAGTCGCAGATCACGACTTTTGAGCGATAGATGAGGGAGTAGATGTCTTGTATGACCGTGCTATCCTCCCAGATATCATCTGCCCGTTTGCACTCTAAATCCGACTTCGAACAGGCGGCGTGCAGTGCTTCATAGACCGCTGTGAATGAGGAACTGAAAGGCATCATCACAGACACAAGGTTGCTCTGAACGGAATCCGTCGGCGTCACAAAAACGGACGGCTGAGTACTCTCAAGCACACCCGCCTGACACAGGGTCTGGAACACATCCCCTTCCATAATCGCCCAATGACTATGCTGCATGTTACCAACGCCAGTCGGGCGATTGGTCAGCCCCAGAGCATCGGCTATTCGGTCGGCAGGCATTGGCACAATCCCAGATGGCAACGTATAGCTCAGCCTAAAATCTCTACCATGTGGAACAATATTAGTAATCCAGCCGATTCGAGCCATCGGCACATAGTTAGAGCTAATTTCGTCCGCAAACACCGTTGGAATGCCCATACAAAACGATCTCAGACCGGCGTCGCTTGGGGTTTGTCCTTTGTATTCCGTGAGAATGTCTTTCGGAGGATAGAAACGGCTTGCACGTACGGTCGATGTCCCGCTGCCATCAAAAAAGCCGATAATAGTATTGTAATGGGCCACTTCTATATCTCCGCCGTAATCTCAATTAGATGTAGGAATGCAAGGCGTTGTCATCGATGTCAACAGCCCTGCATACATTCACAAAGCGGTCACTCTGGTAAAGTATCGTAAACCCCTATGCGAGGAATCAAGGCTTCAATTAAGTGTTTTGCGAAGCGTTGGGCCTTAGCAAGTTTTATAAACAAATGAAATAATTGAAGATTGATTTCACTCTTTAACGAGTTTCGACACAGACACATAATTTGAAACGATGGACTCAAAGTTTGAAACTGAATCAACATAGAGTACGGGATTAAAATCGCTGATGAACGGCGTCCGTCTTTGTTAGACACCTTCCACATTCACTTTATGCTGCCGTTCGAACTCGACGGGTGACAGCATCCCGCTGTTAGGGTGCTTGCGCTTCGGAAAGTAGATGGACCGTGAATATCTTAGCTTACGATGTCCGTTCTCTGTGCATTGGCGATCATGTTGGCAATACTGTCGGGTACTCCAGCTTCTTTGGCGAAGTCTTGCCATTTTAAAACCGCATCATGAACCTGCTTGAGAATTTCCTCTGCCTTTCCACGCTTCATAGAAGCATTTTTTGCACAGGACTTAAAATCCTCTAGCTCGAAACTGTCTCGTTTCCCGTTTAGTGACATTTGATGATTGCTGGTCCAAAGGCCACTTGGATTGTAGCTGTAGGTCATGTCGAAAGCCGGGGATAATGACCATGCCCCAGATTGGTTCATCAAAAAGGCGATGTTCTTGACGTGATCATCCTGATTTCGCCCGACGATATTGAACGCCATACGGCGAAACTGCTCCTCAACGCTTTCCATCGGCAAGTCGAGCTTACGAATGGTGCGTAATGCCTGTTCGTAAGAGTAGGCCCCTGCTTTTTTGAAATCGAAATGCTCCATTGCACAGAAGGATTGCATGTGGATTTTCTGTCCGCGATCTGTGCGGTCAAAACGACGTGTCATAAAATGGTTGCGGCCATTTTCCTCGAGTAAACGACATTCCTTCATCTCAATACCGGCCGCGAGGGCCATTTTGTAATAAGCGTATTCGATCAGGCCGTAGCCAGCCGGATCTTCTAGCTCTTTATCTTTGTTACCCGAAACGCCATCAAATTTAAGGAGCCAATAGGAAAAACCACTTCCAGTTTTGATCTGACCTGAACGAACTTCATTTGTCTCCGGATTCCAGGCGATGATGGCCTTTGCGCGCGCACCACCTGCCGATGTTCCAACGCGGAGAATATCCTGCAAGGCGTTTGCACGGTCCACTGGTGCGAACGAACCTTGAAGGTCGTTACGCTTAGTCAGAATTTCACTGGCGAGTTCGACAAGCGCGCTCACATCAATCTGATCTCCATTGTTTCCTGAAGGACCTTCAGACGGAACGTATTCAAGAGCACCCATGCCGCGATCGCCAGTATAGCACAGCCTTTCGACCGGATTAAAACTTCCGGGCTCCCGCCCCTCTTTGGCGAGCCATGCATTAATTAGGGCGTTGCCAAAATCATCGGGCAGAGAGTCGGCGAGCAATCCAGGGAGGCCTTGAAACGTCTCACGGGGCAACGCCGGGAAGGTGTAAATCTGGTCGGAGAGTGGCATGGTGAGCGGCGCGACTTCGATACCGCTCTCTCTGAATTCGGGATCATATTCAAAGCTCGCGAGGCCGGTATCTTCGTTCCAACTCACTGCTCCGATTGTTTTACCCCAAAGCCGTACCTCTGCGACGGTCATTCACTCCTCCCCTCGGCATTATCCCCCCACGACCAGGGCGCATCGGGTTTTGTTTTTTCAGAAGGTGAGGAGGCACGCTTTCTCTTCTTCCCTTGCATTTTAACCTGCTGAATCGGACTGATTGCGGGTTGGGGAATAAGGGCTTCCAGATTTTCGAGAAGCTTCAAAGCACGCAATATGCGGATCAGAGTCGAAAGCTGAGTGGAGTTGCCACGTTCAACTCGGTGAATGGTTAGAGGTGATACGCCAACCTCTTTGGCCAGCGCACTCTGCGTCATATTCTTGTTGAGACGGTACTGGGTAATTCGCTCCCCCATCTCCTGCAACACCGCTGCGTCCGACATGTCCTGAAATTTCTTCATAATCCATACTTCTTGATAGGTTATATCCAGTAGTGGCGGATAATATATCATTTTTGATGAATTATTTCAACATATATTTATGTTGGTATTTATCTTTTATGATAAATAAAGTGCAAAAAGTACATATTATATAACATTTGTGATAAATTAAATCATCGGGAGATCACCGAGGGTCAAACTATGTGCTTCACAGTAAAGGGCATAATTTGAAATTATAATTTTTAAACGAATGCTTATGCGTTAAGTGGAATTCATTTTTTGTCTGTTTGCAGGCCGCCAATATAGAGGTTATCGATTTTTCACGATAGCCTCTGGAAGATCTATGGTGGCTCCCAACCCTTTTCGTCGACACGTGATTTTGAACACTCATCCACAACTGTATTAACGTCGTTTGCTCCGAAATTTTCCGTATACGGGACGCCCAGGATTGCGCTTTGGCATCGGCGCCCCAGTAATCTTTACTGGCACACGTCGTGCGCCAAGTATACGTCCATGGTGACGGACAACACAGTCCATATAGTGTGTGCCTAAATATGCTGATCGCTCGCTCGTAACCGCACCGTTCCCGGCGGGATGGCCTAGATCATTTACATATTCAGCCTCACCACCCTCGTTGCGGACCGTCCACTCAACCACAGCATCAGAGGGAAAGGCATTCATATTGGTGATCCAAAAGGTGATCTCACAATCACGAGGAATTCCCGCCAATTGATTGGTGCCTTCGAATACCCGATTCTCATTGAGGCGAGGTGTTGCGCGAACCTTAATCTCTAGCGTGGTTATCTTTGCGACGGCATATCTGCTATCAGCTACTTTCTGAAGATCTTCGACTTCAGGCAGCGGGAAGAAATGTTGGAATATCTTTCCCCAGAGGTCCGCGGCATCCAGAAGCCCTTCAGCCTCAATTGCCTTATCGGCTGCGACAACGAGATCGTCCAATTTTTCCAGAAAATTATCAAAATCACCTTCATCCATCCTGTCGGTGAGAACTTCATCACGGTCGACTGGATTTCTTACTTCTGGATCATTTCGAAGTCGCAAGTTGATTGCCTGGGCAACTTCGAAGAAAGCGCTGTCATCAGAGTCAATAACGTTCGCCGACAGCTTCGAAAGAACTTCACCGACCAGGACCGTAAGAAGGATCGATGAAGGTCCCGTTTTATCTTCAAAGGTTAAGGCACTCCAACACTTAAGATATTGGATAACTCTTCGGGCGATAGCCCGGCGCTGGTCGTCGAACTTATTGACGAACCAAACGTAGATTGCTTTGGGGTCGCTGTATTCCCATGTATTGCCTTCAACTGCGAGTCGCCTCAGGTCACGTCCGGACTCAAGGTGATAAACCGGGATGTCGATATGGAAGTTCCCATCAAACCGCATGCGAATACAACGTGGCTTAGGTGGATCGATGACTTCAATGACTTCGGTGTGCTCATAAAACTCAGCTCTTTCTTGGGTAAGGGCACGGATGTCGTCCGGTGAATGAGGTTTGCCGTAGGTGTTCGCCCCCTCCTTCCACTCAAAGTAAATACCAAGATCTATATCGAACTCCCTTACGCATCCCATCGGACGAACTTGGGTTCCAAACTTGTATGACCCCTGGAGCCATGTCCGGATCGAACACCCTGATATGTCCTTAAGAGCGGCGCGAAGATATTCTGCGACTGCATTCCAGCGCTCTTTTTGCTCCTCGTACTGTTCACCGGTAGGCGTGATACGCCGGTGGAGCGTCTGTTTGCCCGGGTCTTGTCGGTAGAAAAGATGGTTTGTTACCTCCACTATGCTGCGCCCCCATCCTTATCGGCAAACTTGCCGTAGAAGAATTTTGGATTTGGCGCCTGAGATTTCATGATCTGATTGACCTTGGGATTGTTCAGCACAGCCTGAACCGCACCACTAGCTAGTCCTCGGATCGTTTGCTGGGCATCCTTCGTAGCGACATCGAGACCAAGATCGCGCTCCTGCACGGCGGATTGAATGGTATCGATCCGGACGTAACGTTTACCAAGCCTGTGCTCGAGCATGTACACAGCCAGCATTTGCTGGGATGAGATGATCGTGGATGCAAGGTTGGATCCCCAACCCACGATCCCGAGATCGCGTTGCGTCACATGAGACATAGAGAATTGGGTGGTCGTCGTCCCAATGCTCAGTACGTTGATTTCTTCAATCGGAATTTCGAGGAAATATTCTGCTTCATGAACAGCCAACTGATCCGGCGCGTTGGCATAGAGTCCGCCGTCAGCGAACAACTCATCGCCGATTTCTGCCACCGGGAAATATGTTGGCGCAGCAGAAGTCGCCACAGCTACGTCTGAGACCTTAATTTTATGGTCGCGGCGGAAATCTTCGTGATGCGGTGTTTTGAACAATTGTGGCGTGCCTTTGGTTAGATTGACGGTCGGTATAATCACACGGTGCCTTAGGTCTCCGATCAGCATCTCCGTGTCGATCACTTCGGACACAGCTTTTCTCAATCCAGTGCCGTCGTATTTGGACGACCACATGGACCTATTGATATCCCAAAGCTTTCTTGGGCCTGACGTCGCCTGAGGACGACTGGAGAATATGCTCTCTCCGTTCCTCTCAAAGGCCCTCTTTATTTCTTCTGCCGGTTTATTTGCGGCAAGGCCAAGCGCAATGATCCCACCGATTGATGTGCCAGCCAAGAGGTCGAATTTAGATGCCAGTGGTTGTCCATACTGATCTTCGAGCTCGGCCAGCACCGTTGCCGTATACAGTCCCAGATAGCCACCACCACTCAAGGAGAGGATGTTGAATGCCATAATTTCTACCTACTTTATCTAGAAACAATGCCCTAAGCAGTGGACGCCCTCATCTAAACGATGCGATGCAGCCTTTTTCTTGAACAATCAGGTTCCGGTTATATTTTTCGATGCAATTTTGCCGCTGCAGATCGCACACTCAGCTCTCGGAATGACTTCAAACTCCTCCCATACCGGCGTTCTACTTTTGCCGCTAAAGCCGAGACGGGCAATTAGGCTGTCGGCGTTATCGTCCAGCAAGGCCTGCGTTGTCATGCGCACTGCATGCATGGTGACCTCTTGGAGATCAAACCCGGCGCCGGTAAACGTTGGATGCGTGCATCCTGCGGGGAAAACGTCCCCATCATCTTTAATCTCTGGCGACGGTATATGTTGAACGGAATCTTCTGCATCAGCATGCAAAGCGCATTGTAGACAATACCAGCAGCCGTGATGGCTGCCGGGCATGAATCGCCCAACCAATCCACCCGCAGCGCCATTTGTCGCAGATGCAAATATAAATGGCACCTCGAGTTCATTGGCGACCCCTTGCAGGAAATTCTGAACCCCGATCTCGGCTGAAAAATCGACGATGGCTCCGGTGCCTTCAAGTAAATCTGTCATCATTTGCAGGTATGGCTCAGTTCCGATGTTGACGTCGGCAAACCCAATATTGAGAGCGAATGGCAAAACTTCAGTGCGCGGATAGTGTAAATCGATGAAGCTTTTCAGTTCGAGACTCTTGGCGCCACCGACAGATGGCAAACCCAGTGCCCATCGGGGAGAAGTAGCGATGTCGAAGTAATCATAATCGTTGATCCGGAGTTGACGTACGCCGTTCCGCGCAAACTCTAGCACGGCCGGGGAGCCGATGGCTCCGGCACCGTTGAGTGTGATGGTTTTTCGACGTAATCCTTGGACCTGTGGAACGCGGCTCCCGATGTCATCGACACCGCCACGCTGTGCACGAATACGATATACATTCTCGCCGTTCGGCGTTTTGTCGATGACGAAGAACTGATAACCATGACCGGTCTTGCCAGGCGCGACCTCTTCCTTGAAGCATATACCCACCACGCATACCTTGCGCTTTTGAGGACCATTAACGAACTCAACCCAATGTCGTTCAAGTGCGCCGGGGTGCAAAGTTCCAATAGCCTTAAGCTGCTCACCAGGATCGCAAATAAAGACCGGCTTCGGGATAACCAGCAAGGGACAATGGAACGATGTGGGGTAACAGGGGGCATCTCTCAGGCGGTCATCAATTTTGCGGAAGGTCATTCTAGATCGAGGCTTTTTTATCTGGGATACAATACCCCTCACCCACTCGATGCCGCCGTTGTTACCGAGAACAATGCGCGCATTGACGGTCGCATCGAATACGCCTCCGGGAAGCAACCAGGCGCCATCCACGATGACCGTAGAAAAAGGATGATAATTAAAAAAGCCGGATATCGGCGCCGCCTGTCCGTCACGATATCCAACCTGATTATCGTTATCGGACAACAGTTCCGGCATCTGCCTCATTATAAGATCGGCGGCCGTTTCGAAGTCGTACCATTCGGCCGACCTATCCCCCGTCATGCAGAGGCGATTGTCGCCGGGATTCTGATGTATGCTGAAAGCTTCGCCCTCGGCGAAAATTTCCGGTTTGAACTCCGGGTACAGATGCGGATAAACAACTTCCAGACGGATTTCTCGCACGCCGGACCGATAAAGCACACGTGCGGCCATCTGCCCATATCGCGAAGTCTCGTCGAACTCGACCTCCATGTCCGAGGCGGCGAAACCCTGACGTTCTCTCTTGAAAACATCAGGGAATCTTTGCCACCAATGAGTTTGGAAGGAGAGCATTAGCCGACGCTGCCACCCGGGTCACCAACGGGCGGACGCTGAGGCCCTTGCCCATCATGCGGCGGACGGTTCGACGGCGGTCCCTTTGGGACATCCGGATGCTCGGGAGGACCAGCGTGGTCAGGTTTGTGATTGCGATTCATTACTGCATTTCCTTTTGTCTATGCGGCGTTAAAACAACGTAGTACGATACCGGAAAAACATGATCCTACGTAAAGGTTATCAGAAGAGGAAAATATGATACTATATGATAATCCTAATCAATTAACCTTAAATGGAACATAACTGGAACTGACGTTTATTGTCAACAATTAGTGTGTTCGGGGAGCAATATGCACAAACCATCGTTAATTAGAGGCGGCACTACGCGCTCAGATCTGATCGAAAAATTACCAGCCTCGCAGAAACGCAGGCTAGAAAGGTTGGATCTTCTGCTAACGTGGGATGGAAGTTTTTCCAGATCAGATCTCGTTGAATTTTTTCACATATCCCCTCCGCAAGCCTCGGCCGACATTTCAAAATATCGCGAAATAGCCCCCTCTGGGTGTTCATATGACCCAACGACTAAGGAGTATGTTAGAGGAGACGACTTTAAGCCTGCGCTCGTTGAGCCCAGTTCTCGACGCTATCTAGATCAACTCTTCGGCGTTAGAATGGGAATTCTCGATGCTGCGCGGGCATGGTTTAGGACGTCTCCGAAGTTTGAGGTAATTCCAACATTCGAAACGGAAATAGAACCGCTGGTCCTTCAGCGGCTTCTGGATGCCATTAAGCGCAATTGTGGTCTGAGGATTGAGTACCAACCCCTTTCCCGCGCTTCTAGTTGGCGCACAATTGCGCCGCACGCCCTGGCCTTTTCAGGGCGCCGATGGCACCTCCGAGGATGGTGCTTTAAGGATGAAGAATTTCGCGAATTCGTAATGACGCGAATCCTGGATGCTGGAGATTTCAAGGAAATAAACACAGGGCATGACGCCGCTTCAATCGAAGATCTCGATACGGAATGGGCAACCATGATCAATGTTAAAATAGTTCCTTGCCGGTCCCTAGCTACCGAACATCAGCGTGTCATCGCCAAAGATTTCAATATGACGGTTAATGGCCAAACTATTACAGTAAGAAAACCGATGGTAAAATTTTTCGTTGATACCCATCGATTGGATCTCAGAAGGTTCGTGATGCCAGATCATGAGAGATTGATTGAAATAGAAAATTGGGACGAAATTTCAGAGTACGTACCTGAGCCTCGAGAAATCACTAGCGAAATTTCTTAAACAAAAATACCTAGGTCATTCATTCCTGAGTAATTGGTATGCTTAACATCTAGATTGGAGTAGCCTAATGGTCCTTCGCGTAACCTTTGACACCAACGTTTTGGATTGGGCATGTCGACCAGAACGATTCCCTAAAGACCCCCTCCAACCGCTGATGTATCAGGTCAATGCAGCGCTGAGAAACGGTGGCATTAAAGGATTCTATTCGGTGACCATGCTCACTATTGAGGGCATCAAGCGCTGCGATCGTGCAGAGGTATTCGCCAACACGCGAATAACATCGGAATCTGAAGCAGCCTATACGATCAAGAACGCTGACTTGCCGGACGCGGTCCGAAAGATCGTTGGTAGTGGGGATTTAGAGACAATTCCACTGACTCTCCGGGTTGAACAGCCGAGTCGAAAGCCTCTGCACCCCGAGGTAGCTTCACGGATGAAGGCTGCGAGGGAAATGGGCGTTAGAGTGTTAGGGGATGTTCCGAGGACTGGAGCCTTTCATCTAACTGATCCAGACGGGAAACACTTTTTAGAGCGAGGTGATGGTGCCGAGCTGCAGGAGTGGACAGATAAGATCCATCAGGTCGCGCGAGAGATAGAAGATCGGGGTGTTGGATTCGGACAAGTCAAAGCACTTGGCGAAAAAATGGGTGCATCGAACCCGACGACCACTTGGTTTCGGGCTCTCGACCAAGCCTCGGATATTCACCAAGAACGTGCGGTGGAGCGAGCCTTCAGTGAGTGGGCCGATGGAGATAGCGTGGCTGCACATATCGCATATGGTCTAGACGTATTCTGCTCTAGGGATAATGGTAAGACAGGCTCCACAAGTTCAGTGCTTGATCCGGAAAATCGTAAATGGCTTACTTCGACATACGGGGTGCAGTTTATGAATTTCGAGGAGTTGGCAGCCAACCTGCCAAAGTGAGGTGCCCCTGGGGTTTTTTGATGGTTGCGGGGATAGGATTTGAACCTATGACCTTCAGGTTATGAGCCTTAAATCCCATCTACAGTAACGATTTTGCTAATCTACTTTACCTTTTTGGCAAACCCCATAAAGCGATGGATTGCAAATAGCGCGCTCAAGTATCTTTAGTAGAACCGTTTGTCTCTTATAGAAACTTGAAAACTTGGTAAGGCCGGTTTCGTGACAGAATCATTTTCTCAAGAATCGGGCTATAATAGCGCCCAGAGAATCATTGAAATTTAGAACCATCACACATCCATCATCTCGCTGAACAACACTCGACCATATAATTGGTGCG
>TARA_R110001592_G_scaffold209888_1_pt1 | contig 25223 bp, 32 predicted proteins | sample TARA_R110001592 | Tara Oceans TARA_R110001592 (sample SAMEA4398387) | marine metagenome | biome: Polar Biome; feature: [SRF] surface water layer (ENVO:00010504); material: water (ENVO:00002006), including particulate matter (ENVO:01000060) such as... | depth 5 m | reverse complement strand
ATGTTTTTCTGAAGGTACTCGGCGTCAATAAAATTATCTTCTGGTAAAACGTCTTTCATTTCTTGAGTGATGAAGTCGTACATATCTGAGTTGTAAAAAATACCTTTGTGTAAAGCATCAAAAACGTGTCGCATTAATCTGTCTTGGTCGCGGGTTGGTGCGCCGTGAAAGTCATTTTGGGCGAACTGTGCAAATGGATTAACTCTAAAACTGCATTGTAATTGGTACATGTTTATCTCCTTGTGTAGAAGGTTAAATATTATCATAATGAACAAGTATGTCAATCTAAAATAGGTAGCTAAGAGAGTGCTAACTCCTCTTTAGGAATAAAAAGATTAACAAAAGGCTTGCTAATATTATCATTTTGAAATATTATTGTTTCATCAAACAGAAACGGCAAAGCTATTGGTAAGTGATAATATTATCGCTTTGACAATACCTATTAAGAGAGATATTTTTAATGAATAAACACCAAGAACATATTGTATGCGTAAAATCCAGCTTGTTTCCAAACAGAGAAAATGGTTTTGCAGACTTCACACTTACCATTGAAAACCTAATGTTGGGGCAGCGTGCAGCATTAGAGAAAGATCCTGATTTCAGACAGGTGCTACCTGTTTCTGTGTTTATGCATCAGGGTAAAATATGGGTCTATGAGCGTACTCCTAAGGGCGGTGAGGCTAAGTTGCATGGCAAGGTGGCCAATCTTGTAGGTGGTCATTGGGATATGGCTGATCTTGTTTTAGATAACGGCGTTATCAATTTAAAACAATCATTAACAAATGCTTCCGAGCGTGAGATAGCTGAAGAAGTGAAGTTGACGTCTAAGGTTATCAACACCACCATACTAGACAAGGTTATCTGTGCTGACGATTTATCTGTAGATCGCGTACACATTGCTATTGTTAGCGTGCATGAATTAGATGGCGAGGGTTTAGACTCTGCTGAAGACCAGCTAAAAACCATTGGTTTTAAAACCCCTCAAGAGTTACTTGATGGTGATTATAATCTTGAAACATGGGCACGCCTGATCTGCGAAATCCTAGTCAATCAAAAATAAAAATAATTGTCGCATAGTGGGATTCACGCTTGCTATGCGGCATGTGTTTAGTTTAGTCTTTATGCATTGCCATGAGGGTAATGCATTTTTATAAAGCTATGATGCTTAGGAATACCGAATGATTATTGATTTTTTAACCCATGAGGCAAATGCGCCTTACCTGTTTTCTCTTGCTCTGCTGGTTGTGTTTTTCGTTGTTGAAGTGCTCGGCTTGCTTGTCGGCATGAGCATCAGCCATGCGCTTGATGGCTTGATCGATTTTGATGTGGATAGCGACATGGGTGGTCATCTTTCTGTCCTTGGGCTTGGAAAAGTCCCGCTAATGGTTTGGTTAATGTTCTTCCTCGGTATTTTCACGATACTCGGTTATGGTCTAAACATAGTGGTGTCAAGTGTCATAGGGTTTACACCGTCTGTATATGTGTCTGTATTACCTGTGCTTGCCGTTACCATTTACCTTAATCGTATCGCCTGTGGCATTTTTTCTAAACTCGTCCCTCTCGTTGAAACTGATTCTGTTGATACGGACTCATTCGAGGGTAAGGTGGCTAAAATAACCCTCGGCCATGCTTCAAATGACCGGTACGCGATGGGTATTGTGCTCGACATACATGGTAACTCGCACAACATTAGGATTAAACCGATGGGTGAAGATGAGCTTCTAGAAGGCTCGGAAGTCATCCTTGTGGAAAGAATATCAGATAGCAATTTATGGCACGCTATCTCTTATAAAAAATAAGTCGCTTTTGGCGCAAAACAACATTAAATAAACCTTAGAACGGAGAAGTAAATAGATGGAAAATCTTATTCAATATGGAATTATGGCGCTAATCGTAGTTGTGGTGCTATTTATGGTTGGCTTTAGTCTGTCTCGCATGTACAAGAGATCAACCAAGGATTTTGCAATTGTGAAAACAGGTTTGGGTGGTGAGAAAATCATCTCGTCTGGTGGAACATTGCAGATACCTGGGTTTCAAGAAATTGCGAAAGTAAATATGCGCACATTGCGTATCCGTGTAGAGCGTTCAGATGAAGGTGCATTGATCACTGATGACTTCATGCGAGTAGATGTGTCTGCGGACTTCTACATACGTGTTGCGGGAGATAGTAAATCAATTGCAAAAGCGGCACAGGCACTAGGTGACCGCCTGAATAACCCTGAACAGGTAAAAGAACTCATGGAGTCTAAGTTTGTCGGTGCGCTTCGTTCAGCTGCATCAACAATGACGATGGCTGATCTGCATAGAAATCGAGCTGAATTTATTACGTCAGTTCAAAATGCGATTGCCGATGAGCTTGCCCAAAACGGCCTTGAACTTGAGTCTGTTTCACTGACCAGTTTTGACCAAACGAAGCTGGAGTTTTTTAATCCAAACAACGCTTTCGACGCAGAAGGCAGAGCGAAACTAGCTGAAACTATTGAAGGGCGAAAAAAACGCACCAACGAAGTTGAGCAAGAAAACCGTATTGCGATCGAGCAACGTAACTTTGAGGCTGATAAAGAGTCGTTAGCTATTTCTCAAATGAAACGTGAAGCTGAAATTGAGCAAAGTCAGGCGATTGCAGTGCGAGAGGCAGAGCAAGAAGCAGCGATTGCCCAAAAACGTGAAGAACAGTCTCGTTTAGAACGAGAAGCTGAAATTGCGAAAGAAAAGGCGGTTGAGACTGCTGAGATAGACAAAAAGCTTGCCCTTGATCGTAAGCGCATCGAACAAACCCGTGACTTAGAATTGGCCGAGCAAGAGCGCCAAATCATGGTTGCTCAAAAATCGGAAGCTGAATCAGCGGCTCGTGCTAAGGCTGCTGAGGCGGAAAAAGAACGAGTTGAGAAGGAAGAGGCAGTTAAAACAGCCGGTGAAGTTGCAGGTGCTGAGCGTCAGAAACAAATCGATGTTATTGATGCGCGACGTAAAGCTGAGCGTGAAGCAGTTGGTATTACTGTTGCTGCGCAAGCAGGCAAACAAGCTGCGGAAGATGAAGCTCAAGCCAGACTTATCGTAGCAAAAGCTGATGCTGAATCTATTAAGATTAAAGCCGAAGCGGATGAAAAAGCCTATGCGGTTGAAGCGCAAGGTCGTCGCTCGCTAAACGAAGCAGATAATGCCCTTAACGATAAGCAGGTTGCATTGCGTGAGAAGCTTGCGTTGCTTGAGTCGTTACCAAGTATTGTTGAAAAGGCAGTGTCGCCTCTTAAGAATATTGACGGCATCAAAATTCTTCAAGGTTACAATGGTGCTGGTAACGGTGGTGCAGTGACTAGCACAGGTAGCACTGATCCAATGTCTAACCTGACTAACGCGGCACTTGCTTATAAAGCGCAATCGCCACTTGTTGAGAGTTTGTTGTCAGAGTTGGGTATTACCGGTAACTTGGAAGATCTCGTGTCCGGTTCTGCTTTATCTAAACTTACTGGTCACAAAGCGGTAGTCGAATCAGCTCCCGTCGTTGCGGCTAATGAGCCAAAACTATCTACTGAAGATACGGTGGTTGAGGTGACAGCACCAAAAGAATAGTAGAGACTTAAATGTATATAAGGGTGGCTTTTGCCGCCCTTTTTTATAGCCAAAATAAACCAAAATGATTGACAAATAAACTTAAAGTGATAATATCTAGTTAACAGAATGAGTGGTAATACGATGAGAAAAAAATTAACAGAGTTACTTCTGAAAAGGAGTGGAGTCAGTGTTGGCATGCCTTCTATTGATGAGGATGTAGATAGTATTCTTCATCGCGGCAGATCATCCGATGTCAGCTTTATAGAATTCATGAAAGGACAGCCATCACAATGTCATGAGAACGTCTCGTTGCTGTGGAACGCGAGTAGAGATGTGTACACAATCGTAACAGGCTACGCGCTATTAGGTGGTGCGTGGTGCCAGCATTCTTGGTGTGAAAGAGGAGGTGTTGTTATTGAAACAACGACTGAGCGGGATGCGTATTTTGGCTTTGAATTGACACCTGAAGAATCCGATATATTTTATTTTAACAATGCGTGGTGATGTATGCGAAAAATAGTTGCTTTCTGCGATGCTTCATATGACAGAAAAAGTGGTGCCGGTGGTGTTGGGGTTTACTACCAATCAGCTCCTGATGATGATGCATCACTTTCTTTAGCTGTTTCAGGAATGCATGATTGTAACTATGGCGAGGTTTTCGCCTTGTGGTTGGTGTTATGCTCTGTGGGTCAAACAATGTCTCCAGAGGAAATTAAGACTTTTGGACTTGTAATATATTTGGATAGTGATCATGCCTTAGCGCTTTTCAACGGTGAGGGAGAGGTCAAAGAAGGCCGTGAGTTTGAAGCTGAAATGATCAAAAGCGCTCGTTTATATGCAAGTAAGCTATCGGGATTGGAAATCGTTTGCGTAAAATCTCACAGAGGGTTTAGCCCTCTTGGAATGGCTAACGAACACTGCGACAGACTTGCTAAAAAAGCAATGCGCTTGATGCGCGATACGTCGATCGAAGTTAAGCCGATAAAGGACATTTTTAAAGATAAAGGTGGTGAGCTTGAGTCCTGATCAATTTGTAAAAGCGGCACGGCTTCCGAGCAACATTCCTAATATGGAGTTTGGAAATTGGCGGCTTGATAGATTTAACTCGGCCTTATCCTCAAACAATGGCCAATATAATGATTTTGCTTGCCTTAGAAAATATGTAAAGCCCAAAGATGTTAGCTATGAGAATATGCATCGAGTTGATGAGGATGGGATGATATGGGATGTGGTGATGGAGGACTCTTTAGGAGAGCTTAGAAAGCATCTTCCAATATGGATGATAGCGAAAGGGCATGTTTTAAAGACAGGGTTAGGCTTGGGATGTGTTGTCCGTGGTTTGCTTATAAAACCTGATGTCACAAGGATCACTGTAGTCGAGATAGACCCAGATGTCGCTGAGAGATTGGGAGAGCAATTTCAGAACAACCCACGAGTGGAGATTGTCGTCGCAGACGCGCTAGATTTTGACTACCAATCAATTCAGCCTATTAACTATGCATGGCACGATATATGGGTGCCTGAAAATAAGGGATTACAAACTATGCACGCTAAGTTAATGCAAGCTGTTGGGGAGTCTGTGCCTCAAGGAGCATGGGATATGTCGAGAAGCTTCAAGCGATTATTCCGAGAGAGATGGTCGGGTTACATTGGGTAACAACGCTATAGTTTAGATGAAGCCGCAAAGGAATAAAATGCACAAAATAATTAATGAAGTTGCTACAAATATGCCTACAGCTGTTCTGTGTCACATTATGTCATTGCAAGGCATTGCTATGCTGAATTATGACGAAGGTAAAGCCCGCTGTCCTGAAGGAGTATACTGGTCTCATGACGATATAATGGGCTTAGTGACTCATCACATTAAAGGATTAAGCAAAGAGCAGGTCTGTGCAATATTTCCCTATACCACTTATTATATAGTTACCGTGTCTAATATTATGTGTGAAGGTGAAGAGGTTGTTCCATGCAGTAAATGCTATGTTTATCGTGATGAGGATATTGGTGATACTGATGACGTTGAGGATTTTTTAGCTCACGCCGTCAATGATAAAATTAAAGAACTCGTTGAATCAGACGACTATAATTACGACTTGAATATTGAGTCTTACACCCCGTCCACCGTCCAGTCTGAGAAGTAATGCGCACCACATTAAAAACAAAAAGGATTGACATATCATCTTATTATGATAATATTCGTTTAGATTATTTTTATAAGTGAAAAGACATGAAAGAATTAATTAAACATCAAGAAGACAATACGCAAACCGTTGAAAGGTTTATTGCGATGGCTCCTGGGGAGTTCTGGCGCTTCACTGGTGTTGTTGATGTTTCTCATGTTGAAAAAGGGCATGTGCTTTTAATTGAGCGTATTGACGACATCGAAAATCAACCTCACACGCTCCATATCCGGTATCATCCTAGCGTTATCGAAAGCATCGGAAATGAAACCTTCAAGATAAGAGTTAAAGACTTTCTCGATAACTTTGAATTTGTAGAAAAAAAGGTAGCTGAAGCCTCTCGACATAAAAATATTGAAGGAATTCAAAGTCGCATCAAAGGCGCTCAGGATGAACTCATAGCCATGACGACTGACATTCAGTATTTGGACAACAAGATAACGCAAGCTGAATTCGATGGACGTGTAGATAATGGCGTAGTGCAGTTGCCTCAAGTTATAGAGCAGATTGATGCTGATATTGTCTCTGCCATTAATACACAGAAGATATCATCGTTGATGTCGCCTGGGCTTACAGCTACCGGCATAGACCAAATTAAAGCCGGTATGACGTACCAGCGTGATATCACAGTCAAACGTGCTGATTTCATTCAGAACCAAACAAAAACTCTATCGCAGATAGCGACAGAAATGACCCCCTACTTCAAAGAGCAGGCCGCGACTGCTTTGGCTGTTACGTCCGATATGCGTGATCATGTCGATAGCTTAATGAAAGGGATTGACACACTTAATCTCTACGTGTTGAAAAACGTTGAAGTCGAAGTGATTAAAGAAGGGAAATCAGCAGATTCATCAATACCGCTGACTATCGCTCAATCCATACTATACATGGACGAAGAGGCTGTGGTGCATTTTGATGTTTCCGAGGATTTTGATTTTCGAAATCGCATTAGTTTTTTCAAAAGCCTAGCTAATTCTCCTGAATTGTTAAGACAGATATTCCCCACCGAGAGAAGCGTCGTGGGAATGGCGACAACGCGCATGGATAAGAAATACGAGAGTAAAGGTGTGTCTTCTATTGAAGCTAATCAGCTCACGCTTGAAAATCAAACTATGTACCTCGTGGTGCGCGATGGTGAAAGGTTGACAGTTGTCCTTTCCCCTGAATTTTGGCACCAACAAACGACTCGCCTATTTCCGTCACAGGATGATGTGGAAAGTAAGTTTAGAGGTATTGATGGTTCTCAAATAACCTATGACGATTTGAATTACACGGCTTCCGTTAAAAGCCATGAGCTGTTGGCGCTTAAATATAAGCGATTATTGGTCTTATTGTGCGGTCTTGATCACAACAAACAAGTGTTTGGAGACTTTTATGCGGGGGAACCTTCGTTAGATTTTATCTCGCTAGAATTTCAAGAAAAATACTTCCGGTTTATCCACGATGGCGATGGTGAAGGTTTAATTGCTACATCAAGACCACAAAACATCAAAGATTGGCTTAAGGAGCTTAATTCAGAAGTGACGTCGGGTTCAAGGTTGTTATTAATCCCGCACAAGGCTATCGATGAGGACACGTTGCCTTCAGCATATGAAAAAGAGAGTATTTGGCACATTGTTAATCGCACAAACCCCTCTATGCGCTATTCTATGGGCACGAATGAACATGGGTATCATGTTGGTATAGTGCGCACTGAAAAAGGTCGTCTAGTGATGGACGTGAGCCTCAGTGGATATAATGCTAAGAACGATGAGCGTGAGTTCAACAGCAAGTTTTATGTTGATAAAATGCTTAAGTCTGAATGGGAGGGTAGTTTCGTTAATTTGGATAGACTTGATCCAGTGGATGTTGATTGGTACATCAAAGATCGTCGTACTCGTGCCATTGATGTTGAAACAATTAAGTTGCTGAAATGCGCGGCGCTTTATAACCAAGAAATGTTTGAAGATGAGAAGCCGGTAAGAAATGCTTTATTAAAAGCTCTGTATGATGGCGATGTTGCTGGTGGTGATGAAGCAAGGGTATTGGTAAGCAAGGCTTTGGCTAAGTGGAAGTGCGCTAACCCGAGAAAAGACGTAAATGGTGTCGTTAGCTCACCATCTGCATTTAACGGTTTGTGCGATCAAATGTTTGCTTTAACAGGCAAGGTGAAGGATGTGACGCCAGATGTTAAAGCCGCTGAGCGCAGTGCAGGTAGGCGCTTAGTTCGGTTCTCATTGCTAACAGATGGCCAGTATTGTGCATATAGTGAGTGTAATCCGTCTGACATAGATGATGATTTAGCACCTTTTGTGTGGGTAAGTAGAACACGTTACACACTGAAAAAATGTGGGTTGAAAGGCAGCAAAACCACACTTGTGCTGATGAAAAAGGTGGCGAATGAAGAGGCCGTACTGTTTGAATCTGATGATGTGGCTGAATTTGTAGCGCCGCAAAACCCGCCTTTTAGAACCATAAAAACCAAGCGAGACATGCTTGATAAAGTTGAATCTCCGAATTTTATTGTCTCTCGAATTATGGGCGCGAAAGACGACAACGAGCGTTACGAAGCGTTTATTCGTCTCTATTTAGCAAAAAGAAGTTCTTTATCTGTTACGGGTGTTAAAGAGCCTTGTGCTTACATTGTCTTTGGTGTGAGGCTAAGAGTTGTTTATGATGAAGAGCATTTTGTTAACCAATTTGGGATGGCGTGCGAATCATTCAAGTTGATTGTCTGGCTTGCTAAGGATGATACAGATAGGCTTGCAAAATTAAAGTCTGCGTTTATATCGATATACCAAAATAAAATCGACGCGTTGAAAAAGTTTAGCGACACCCTAAATGACGTCAGTAATATTGACAATATATGGGGAGTGTTTCAATTTTCCATGTTTGAAGCTAGAAGTTCATCTATTTTCTCTGAGGATATGCATGCGTCTCCGGTGGAAAGAAGTCTCTTTTGTAGTTACTCGCACGACGATAGTTTACAAAGAGCGCTTGCCAAAAACAAAAGAAACGATGATAGACACAATGGTATATGGCTTCACCCTGAACTTATGGGAAATATAGATGCTTTTTGCGCAGTGAAACGCCCTGAAGGGTTTGAACCTCATATCATCGTGAAGGGTAGTTTCGTCTCAGGGGATCCTATTGTGTCTCTATTTAGGGTGGTTGATGTAACTAACGATGAAATGGCACTATTTAGGAGGCTTAGTAATGTCGTCATATCACCGTTTGATACGTTAGGGCAGGCTTTAGAGCTTGTGAATCGGGAACGTCGGTATACCTATAATTCCACTCCGGTTTTATCTATTCCTCGGGAAATAGAGCCTCAGACATTTAAAGGGGTTAAGGCTATTAAATCTTGGGAGCACTTCGATGAAGATTTAATTGTGCGTGATGAGTGATTTCATTACGCTAAATTAAAATAGCGGGCTTGCTTTAGATTGAGCATGCGTTGAGGCGATTGGTAGCTTCATGTTGATAGATGTGATGCGTTTCTAAGGTTTGTTTGGTAGGCGTGCTAGATGCATTCTTGGTGATCGATAAATTAGCCATGTAAGCTTTCAATTCATCGCATTGGTTTGCAATTGTTTCGTCACTCAAAAGAGAAAGTATATTTTTGAAGTCCAAATATTCTATAATTGTTTTCTTATTCAGCGCCATTTGCCCTTTATCTCTAAGAGCGCAAATAGGCTTTAAGATGGCTGTCAGGAGCATTCTCGCCTGTTCTTCATTTGAAGTGAGGGAGATGCCTTTGGTGGGTTCAAGTATTATTTCGCTTAATCTAATGGGGGTTATTTTTATTAGTGCGTATTCATTAATAGTGAGAACTTTTCTATTGTCATTGTGCATAACATTTACCTTCATTGGTTTGAATAAAATCCATTTGTTGTAAATATTTTATCATAAAATTTACATTTCAAAGGTGTGATGTTTTCTATTCACTATCGTGAAGTGAAGCTGTTATCAATTGTGTTATTATCAATATAAATATTATTGGTATAGTCATTGTTATTGAAATCGTTGTTTCGTAACGAACTGGCTTTAGGCTTTCACAAGTTAGGCAAGAGATATGTTTACAACTGGCATTTTAGCGTTATTGGTCGCGGTGATTATGCGATTTACTTTAGAGATGGGCTTCCTGTCTGAGAACGCGATTCATTTTGATAAATGTAAACGTGCAAGGGGACTATAATGGATGTTTTTGTTTTCTTCTTAGTGATAATTTTTATTGCTGTTTATGGGTTTCTTCTCAAGAGCGGGAATGAAAAGGCTCTCGATGTGCTTGGTAGCGTCACAGGGAAACTTCGTTCATGGAAAGCCTTTTACCTAGTGAGAGTAAAACGCCCATTGCAGAGCAAGAGAGGGAAGTGGCTCTTAATTTCACTAATGGGCTTGTTCTACGTTGTTGTTATTTCCTATTATTTTATTTCAACAGAATAACTACCGTCTATGAGAATATTGCCAATTCACAATGATAATAGCATTGATTTTGTCATCACGACATGTGCAATGCAGCTCATTGCATACGCTCACTTAAAGATCAGTAACAACAATTTCCTTGTAGCTGAAATGGTTTCTCGCCCTGGGTTTGGAAAGATGCTTTGTAGAGCCATGGGAATGCTGGCCTCTCAGCGGCGGCGGCATGTTATTGTTGATGATGTTAATGATGCCTCTCGGAATGTTCTGAGTGCTGTTTGTGAGGAGGCTGAGTCTAAAATGTTCAATAAGTGCGAAAAGACTATTTCGCACTTTGCATACCACGTTGAACCGAGCTTGTTTTATATCAACTCGCTAAATCGTGGCTTGATGTTGGTACCGAATGCAAATGGGTTCGTTCAGCAGGGGCAGGAGTGGTTTTTAGACTCTTATATGGGTGAGGGCACCGCGTGGTTAGACGAGGTTGACCCTCTGTTCGATGCTACGCAGCTTGTTCAATCTGCACATGGCATACAGAAGCTTGCTTAATGGTTAACGCGCCGGTGTGAACGGAATCAATACGAACGTTCTGGCCAGCTTCTATAGTGTCAGTAACATAAACACCCCACAACCTACCTGCGAATAAAACAGAATTCCCCATCCCTGACAGCTCAATTGCTGGCTTGAGCGTGGTTTTCAGTTTGAATGATGCTCCCTTGAGTCCATTTATAAAGTCGGCTTCTGCACGCTCTCTCTTTTTGGTATGCCAAAGTGACGCGCTAACTAGCATTACTGCTATTACTATTCCGATGTAAATCATGCTAATCCCCCAATTTAAGAAAGAGTATAGTAGCCTGTTTTGCTCAAAACTATAACAATAAAACGAGAAATTAAATTATCATAATGAATAAGATTGATAGGTTTTGCTTAGTTATTACTAAAAACATAGGGCATAAAGCGGTCAAGTAATTTCTTGATGTCGCAATAAAATAAAAGATTGACAAGATAGTTCAAAATGATATTATAAACACATACTCACACATTAGGACATATTTAGAATGAGCAACGAAGTAAAGGTGAAGAAAAACGAGTTTAAAGTAGATAAATCAATTATACGTCACTTGATTTTTTCACAAGCCGGCACCTTGCATAAAGCATTGCTTGAATTGGTTATAGTGTTATTATGAATGCTTTGGATGCTAAGGGCACCAATATTACTGTGGACTTTTCAGAGGACATGAAGCGTGTAGTTGTGTGCGATGATGGCGTTGGTTTCGTTAGTCTTGAAGATGTTGAAAAATTGTTTGGCACATTCGGATTTTGCCATGAAACTCAAGAAGAGTTATCTCGTGGTCGAAATTATGGTCGCTTTGGCTTAGGTCGTGCGCAATGTCTCGCGTTTGGTTCAACTATATGGACAACTAATCAGTTTACGATGGAAGTGGACTTAAAAGGCAACTCAACAAGCGACTTGCCTTACATCATTAAAGATCATGGCAAGATGCTTCACAAGGGCTGTAAAATTGAGATTGATTTATATGAGTTAATGTCACTTCATGACAAGCGCAGTTTAATTATGTCGCTTAAAAATATGGCAAAATATGTTAATGAAACCCTCACAATCAATGGTTCACAGGTAAACGATAATGTCAGTGGCGTTAAATGGGATGCTAAAGACGATGATTTTTACTTCTTAAATGCGCCAAGTGAAAGAGGATTAGCCATCTACAACAAAGGCGTATTGGTCTGTACTTATGGCCACAGCAAATTTGGCGTATCGGGTGATATCGTTTCCCATTCAGAAAACTTTTCAGTCAATATGGCAAGAAACGATGTGCTTGTCGCTGAATGTGCACTGTGGAAAAAGATACCCGCTTTCTTAAAGCCATTCGCTGAGAAGAAGGTTAAGAACACTCTAACTAATCAAGACCGCACCTATTTGATCGGGCTAATGCTAAAAGGTGAAGCTCTGTATGAAGATGTGAAAACTAAACGTATTTTCCAGAATTCTGATGGTAAGTTTTTCACGCTCAAGCAGGTGCTTAATCACGCTCGTGGTGTTGTTGCGATGGCACCGACTCATTGGGAGCAGCATCGTGGAACAAGTTTCCATAGTCGTAAAATAGCATTTTGTTTTAGTTACGATTTTGCTGATACGCATGGATTTAAGGATCTCCAAGAGTTTTTTGATGCGCTTAAAGAGTCGGGAATGGATATTCACGAGTATCCTCTTGACTTGAGTGATGTGTCTGTAATGGATTTCAAAGAAGCGTCAGAAACGGTTAATGATAACTATGACATAATGCCTCACAGTGATTTAAGCAAGCTAGATAAGGCTCGTCTCAAAGCGGTTAGCTCGATGTATGACCTGCTGCTTATGAGCTTTGTGCGTTCAGAGCTGCAATCCACCCCACTTAATCGCAATCAAGGCGCATGGGAGAGAGAAGCGGCTACAAAGAAAAAATGTAGACGTTACATTCATGTTGGTAAATCAGATGTATCTGATGCATGGACTGATGGTGAGCGTTATATTGCAATTAACATTAACTTGCTTCGTGATTCATTCAATAAAGGTTTAAATGGTTTACTTAATTTGCTCACTCTCCTCGTGCATGAGCAGTGTCATGAAGGATTGTCTTCTGGCTCACATTCTCATGATGGTGAATTTTATGAGCGTTTTCACGATATTATGACGGATGAAAATACTAGTATATTTACAATTGCAGCTCAGGGGTTGGAGACCTATTTATCAGAGAACAAAAAAATGAAGCGCATGTTGTCTGTCATAGAGGTTAAAAACACCTTTAGAACATTAGAGCGCTTATTTAATAAGGCTCAGTAATTGTTGTTTTTGGGGGTCGTGATGTTCGACCCTAATATCTACGCAAAAAAAGACCGGTGAAGCACCGGTCAAAAGGTCACAGGAAAACATAAGGAAAACACACAGACCAATGTAAATCAGTCCTTAATAACATAACCCATTATTCTAAAAATCCAACAAGGGTGGGCGTTATTTTAAATTGTCGTAAACATCACTAAATGGCTTGCCTCTTGTAAGTTTTCTTAGGGCGCTGTACATCATGCTCATTTCTGCTTTTTTGTTACCGCAGAACGGTTTTTCTGACACCCAAGATACATTTGTGGGAACGCCTGAAACTTCAATTACTTTACCTTTAACCACCCAAAGCAAGCCCCACCAATGCGGAATTTCATTTTTCCCGATCAGTCCTTCTGGGCAAAGATAAAAACGCCAGTCACCCATTCCTAAATCGGGTTCCATTCTGAATTTTTTCTTACTATCAGCTAAGAAATCACTGCGAGAGCATTTGCATTCAACAAGAGCAGAGACGCCGTTTCTAAATCCCAGAGAATCAGGTTGTTCTCCTGTTTCAGCTAATGCTTTGAATTTATCATCAAATGTTACGCCAAAATTCTTCTTTTTGAGCCACTTTTCAGCGAGAATGGTGAGTGCGTCATGTGAGAGATCTATGTTTTTTTTCACTTTTCTGTCAATCCCAGATGGGTGTTGAAGTAGCAACCGTGATAGCCTCTTTCAAAGTGGATTGCAGCCATTGGGAACCCAAGGTCAAACCCAATTTCTCGCCCTGAGCCAAGAATAAGTTGCTCTCTAATACCTGCTATTTCTCGTTCAAGCGCCATCCTTGGCATCGAGCTGTAAAGTTTAGATAGAGGGATAAGTAGGACGGTGTTTTGTGCGATAGAAAAAGCATGTTTCATTACATCGGTTAAGTCAGACCATGTGGGGTTTGTCACAATCCAATCTACTTGCTCATTAAAGTCGTAAAAGTTTATGCCGTCATCAATTTCGCACCAAAGAGTCCCCTTAGGAAGCTCATTGTAGAACACGCCTGTTCCACGGAAAGGTTCAAGGATTTTTCCGCTTGGTGAGAAGTGGTTTACAATCGCTCTTGCTACATGAGGCTTCGTGTAGTGCACGTCAGTGTAATTTTTCATTGCTGATGAAGTTGTCATAACCATGTTAGGCAGCCTTCTCAGTAATGTTTATTGAATCAATCGGAAGCATGGCTAGATATTCAAGCACCATGCTTGAAGCAGGGGTTAGCCGCTCAACTTTTTCTAATGCCGCTTTATCGAACTGTCCATTCTTCATAAAATCAGATACACCAGGCAGGTGTTTAAATTCATTTGAGTAAAACTGAAATGCTGGTTGTCCCTGTAAGAAACGTTCTATATCTTTGGGTTGGTTTCGCATTTGCGTGATGCGCGAAAGGTCGTGTTTGTTATCGAAGAGTTCAGATACCATCCGGTAAACGCCTGATGTTGTAACGAACGCATATTGAATTTGTTTTTTTTGGAATTTACAGGCGAATACCACGCCCAGATCTGTCCTGTTTTTCACTTGTTAATCCTTTAACGATGTATATCCATGTTATTAAATTTTAGCACGTCACCTATAAAGTCCATCACGACCAATAATTAAAAAAAGATTGACAAATATTCGTGATAATGAGATTATATTTACATCATAATATATACAATACTATTGCAAGAGCGAGTGGAAATGATTATTCGTATAGGTATTAATACCTAATATGAAATGGGCACTTTTATTTATGGCTCCGGCGACGTAAATTTACCCCAACGAGATTAGGGAAAAAAAGATGTTGAACAAAAAACTGTTGGCTTTATCAATTACGGCCATGCTTAGCGCGTCGGCTATGTCTCAAACAAATCATTTTGATATTGATTACGCCGACCCTCAAGGTTTTGGTGTTAACGATACTGAGCAGTTCATGTCACCGACTGGCGAAACTACGATTGGCGAATACCGAAAAGGGCTTATCGAGTTGGCGACAAGGGCTGTATCATTACAGTTTAACTTCACAACCCAGCACCACCTAATTATAGATTTTACTGCACCTAATGGTTACGCAGCTTTAACCTCGGGACCTATTTTCTCTGAGGTGTTAGATGGGAGCGTAACTGACTCATTTGGTGTTATGGAGCTTGGTCGAACGTACCCTAGCACTCTGGTTAGCGCGCTAACGGAGGTTGAGTATATTTATGGAGAGGATGCTAAAGTTTCCTTTTCTGACAAGCAAACATCATTGGAGGCAAATGACGACGAGAAGTATCCTGGGATTGTCTATGACGCGTACCATGAAATGATGCATGTTTTAGGTTTCGTTACGACTGATTGTTTAGGTACGTGTATTCCAGAGCCTGTCAGTCGAGACAGTCATGTATCCTCTTTCATTTATTACAACGATGCCGGTGTGATAAAAGAATTCGAATCACTATCTCTATCGCAGAAAACCGATGCTTATTTGTCAACTGACGGTTTAAGGTTCGGTGGTTCTCAAGCTTCACGGGATGCTGCGGTTAATGAGTTAACATCTGGTCATCAGGATGGTTATGTATATATGCATTCTACGCCTAATGAGAATGGCGATGTGGACTCACAATCCGGTGGGCACTTTTCATTCGATGTTTCGCCTGCCCAGCTAATGTATTCATCGCGAGCGGCTACTGAAGACATTGGTATGGCCGCTTACTTGCTTTGTGATGTTGGCTGGTGTCGAGGTCAAGGGAAGGTGATTGAGCAGTCTGTAACCGCGAGTGTGAATGAAAATGCCAGTGACGAAAATGAAATGGTGATTGATATGAGCATTTCTGAAAATATCAATGTTGGTGTAGATGAGTTTGAGTTTACGTTTACTACAGATCCTGATGTCGAGCTTATATCATTCGAAGATACTGCCGAGTTATGCTCATCGATAGGAGGCGGCTCTTATCGGTGCAACGGGGAGTTGGGAGCGCTTTCTACGGTGGAGTTGAGACTGATCGTTACGAACAGTGAAGCCTATACGCTAAAAGGCGAGCTGAAATCAACGGGGTTTGATGTTGATCGTAATGGTTTTAATAACATTTTAGATGCCCACTTTGAAAACAAACAGGTTGATGTAGAAGACTCAACCGATGGCGAATCAACCGATGATGACTCAACCAGTGATGATCCGACGCCGACGACACCTATCGTATCAGCTCCACAACCACAAAGTGGAGGTGGTGGCTCAATGTCATACATTTTGCTGCCAATGTTATTACTTGCAGTATTAAGACGCAGGGCTGGAATGGGAATAAGTGCTTAATTTTGTTGGGTTTGTGGATTTATGTGTTACCGAGTGATATAACTATATTGTAAGTGTTTTGTTTGCTGCAACCATTCGAAATTTATACCGTTAAGGTTTCGCTTACTCCAATTGTGTTAAATACAAAAAAAGGGACTCAAGTCCCTTTTTTTGTGTCTGATTAAAAGTGCTCGGTATCAATAGATACCGTGCCCTCTGGTGGTCATAGATCCGTTTTTAGCATCACTTTCTTTCAAGTAATCACTATATTCATCAGCATTGTTAAAGCTACCGATTTTTAAGCTCCCGCTTTTTATTTTTGCGATTTCAATATCACGACGAATAATCTCAACCTCTTCAAGCGACGTGACTATTTTCCACTTGTTGGAGTGTTTAAGTAAGGTGCCAACAGCTTCCATTTCATCCAGCTGAGGCTCGTCATAAACCCCTTCAAGCTCAGTAGTAAGGTTTGCAGGGGCTTTTATTACGATAGCTCCTTCTCTTTCAGATAGTGATGCGCGGTCAATAAAAAGATCGACATTATTCAAGTAGCCTTGCTTATTAATGTTTTCTTTTTTACGTTCAACTTTGCGTAAGGATTTTTCTCGAACGTTTTCATCTGGTGAGGTAGTACCCCAAGAATTGGCGTTTTCGAGGAACTTGCCCAAATGCACGTTTACCGCTTCATTACTCAATGCTGCTTTAAAAGATGTTTTTGAAATAAATGATAGTGTGTTAGACATTTTCGTCTCCTTGATTAGATGCGTTAATGTTACAGAAAAGATTAACAAAAGTCAATCATTATGATAAATCCATTCACACAATCACACAATTTACGTTGAGCTTGAGGAGCCGTAACAACGCCAATATACGGTGCCTGTGATAAGGTAAGTCCAAATAAAAATGGAGTTTTACGCATATGGAAAGTGTGAAAGAAGGTTTTACCCATCCTGAGACGCGAGTGCCCCTGAGGGTTTCTGCAAGTGTTGAAATTGATGTGAGTTTAGGTAGTGTGCAGATTGGCTCTTTGGGTTGTGAAGGCTGCTCGGTTTTGCTTTACAGTTTGCATGACCAAGTTATCGTGACATTTAAGTATGAGGACGGAGAGTTATCCAGCGAACAAACTTATGATACATCTGAAATTGAGTCTTACTATTTTACCCTGGAGTCTAGTCGAGACTTAAATGACAAGGAGTACTACAGTATTTGTTTGCACACGCTAGAGTTCGGAGAAGTTGCGCTTATTCACATAAAAGATTTTGAACAAGCAAGCGCGGCGGTAAATGAGATTAATATGCTGAAGAAGCGTTACGTGGGTTTAGCAGAGTCAATATTACAATAAATGATTGACTAAAGTCTGGCATTTTGATAATATGAGTGGGTTAACGGAAATCAATGTAGTGATGTTGATTTTATCCATTTGCTTTTTGAGGTTACCACTATGCTTTTTATCGATTTTATGCGCAAGGAAATGGACGCTCATCCATTCGGTCATACTTTTAAAGGTGATGTAAAGGCCTTTACTGAGAAGCAATTTCCGGCTATTGGGTTTTCTAAGTGGCTAAGCGAAATGCGCAATGAAGTGCTCTCAGAAGATGAAACGTTCCTTCTTGTAAAGTGCTATATAGAGCATGGTGGTAGACAACCCAATGAGATACCTGCGACCCTTGGGTTGATAGAACGTCAATACAACATTCAGTTTGATGTGCCTTCACAATGGTATACACAAGAATACTGGGAGTCTAGATTTGCCGAATCGTGAAAGTATAAAGGTTGTTAGCGGTGGCCAATGTGGAGCTGATCTTGGAGGCTTGTTGGCCGCTGAGTTACTGGGTATTCCTACGGGCGGCATAGCACCAAATGGCTTTAGAACCGAAAAAGGCAAGCAGCCGATATTAAGCAGTCGGTTTTAGCTTACTCAGCACACCTCAGCCAAATACCCTCCAAGAACAGAAGATAATGTCAAGTTAAGCGATGTTACTTTAATTTTTGCAACTAACCCATCATCCGCAGGCACCAAAATGACTGTAGATTTTTGCGTTAAACACAAAAAAGAATGTCACATGATTGATGCTAACTCGCCTGATGTGGACGAAGCAGTCAGGTTTTTAAAAACCCAAGATGTAGTTAGTGTTATCAACGTAGCGGGTAATAGAGAGTCGGTGTCGATTGGACTTACGAAGAAAACCCGCAAAATACTGTACCAAATACTAAAGCAATATTTGGAAATTAAAGATTGACAAATTATCATAATGAATTATAATGTTTGCATCTAATCAAGGAGCAGCAAATGCCTATTAATTTATTTTCATTTAAAGCGCTCGGTCACGTTAAAGTGACAGTGTGGTATTCCAAATCATTAGCTAAAGATATGGCGTTGACGATGGCATTAGGTCGAACCGCCGAGATTAATTTGCCGGATAACTTCGAACTCACCGATACACATACACCAGTGGTAGAGTATTTCACAGCAAACACAGATTCGATGAATATTTGCGAGCAAGCCTTCCATTACCTCCAATGTGAAGTTTGGTCTCCCAAAGGCGAGGCGCGCGGGTTGATTGAAAGTTTAGAGGGCATTAATCATACATCAATGTCGATGGGCGATATAGTTCAAATTGATAGCCGTTTCTTCATCTGTCAAATGATTGGTTTCGTAGAAATATTTCAAATGGTTAATAATCAATTGATAGTTTCAACCGATTTATCAAAGATTGCGGGGTAATTGGCATGTTAGAGAATGTACCTAGTCACGAGCAGTTTTTATCTGATATGAAAAATCACAAAATGAATGTCATCTTGGATACCGATACACATAAACACTTATCTTTTTCATCTGGTAGCTTTGAGCACGCGTTTGATGTCGTTGCTTTCCCCTGGCATGTAATGATAGTCGGTGATATAGGGTCTTATACATTTTCGCGAGATAGCGATATGTTCAGATGGTTTGTGAAAGACTCTGGAAAAGCTATTTCTCGCCCTGAGGTTGAGCTAGGAAGATGGCGTCAGAAACTTGTGTCTGTAGACAGTCACTTGGGCGTTGTCGAAGTAAGTTTAAGCAAAGTGTTGGCCGTCATAAATGGTGTTCAGGATAATTATATTGAGTGCTATCCTGAATGTGCTGACTGTATCAACGATGCGTTCAATGAACTGTTGCAGTTTCAGGAAGATGGTGTGGGGATGTTGCTTCATGTGATGTACCTATTTACTGTCGAACTCAATGGAGAGGGTCATGCTCCTTTTTCTGATTTTGAACGAGAAGAAGTAGAAGTATATACGCCACAATTTGCAATGTGTTGTTATGCGATTAACTTTGGGATAGGCATGTATTTAGAGAGTAAGGCGCAAGTCGGCGCGTAAACTCAAGGTTAAAATGTACAGAAACGGCGCAGGGTTGTATACTCCGCGCCGTTTTATATTGTTAAGACTTTACCGGAGACGTAATGGAATTATTATCTAAACTGCATGAGGCAGTTGTTGAGTTTGAGAGTAAGAAATACAGTATTGATGTAGATGGAACGAATGTTTTATTTAAATTTGAGAAGGCTGTAGGGGCTTTAAGCGGCACTGCGAAGCTCAACATTGAAGGAAGCAATGTCATCAAGGTTGAATATGATTTCGACTGTGTTGAAGATCTAGTGTTAAGCGATAGCTTTACAGCTGAATCTCTGATCGGCGGCGAAGAATTCTTTGGGCGCGACTTGAAAGATCTGGTATATCGAGGAGTGGCTTTATTAAAGCAATATTTATCGCCAGAATTTATTGATGGTGTTGGTAGGTTGAGCGATGTTGAGGCTGACTATCAAAAACTGATCAAGGAATACATTAGTGATCATTCAGCCAATTCAATCTCATTCCATCCTAGCTTGGTGTTTAAAAAAGACATTGTTTGCGATGAGCTTAATTTCATTGAGCTTGTAATGGCTATTGAGAACTCTTTTAAAGTTGATCTCCCTGATGACAGTATGGAAGGCGATGTGACTTACGGCGATATCCTGCGTATTATTCAGGGAAAGATTCCTACAGGTTCAGAATAAAATGATTGACAAAATAGTCATTTTAGCTTAGTATCTATATATGTTGCATGGGTAGTTAACTACCCATTCAGTCAACATGAGCGTGTAGCGCTCGCCATCCCCCAGCTATATAGCTAGCGTTCATCGCTTGGCAACTCTTACATAACATCTTACTTTTTCTAATTATGCGCTCAGTGAAGTGGGCAGTGGAAAATAGTGTTAATTGGGGGAGTCTATTTCATTGCTAATTGAGAGTATTACTATGTCAAATTTACGTGCGTTAGCGTCTAAAGTCGTATCAGCTTGTCGCGAAAAAGGTTTAAAGCAGTCAGTCATTATGGATGTGCTCGCCAAATCCTCAGGTTACCGCTCCATCCAGTGTGCAGAAGGGAACGTTCAGTCTGGCGATTCTGTAACGCAAGAAGAAATGATTGTTTTGAGAACACTATTGTTTTCAAGTGATCTGGACTACACATTGGATATCCCAGTTTCACTCTTTGAAGTTGCAGGCCAGAATCATGTCAGTGTTGGCGATCCCTTGTTTGAGTGGATGTGGTCACTCACTGAGTCAGGTTTTGTAGAAATGCTAAAAAAACTGTTAGCAGTGAACTCAAAGTTTAGTATTGTTTATGACTACATTTCCGCTGGTGAATTCAGTGATAGTGAAATCTTGGCTGTACTAAACGATGAATTACCCAAACCCCTGGCAGACTACATTGAAGTTGAATCGATTGAAGGGGGAGAAGATTTATTGACTGTTATGATGAAAGATATAACCACTCCTATATACAACGCACTAGTCTGCTTGATCGACTACGACAAGAAGCAAAACATATTTCTTGATAGAGAAGAGTTCTGTGTGCTTGAAGATAAGGGGTTAGATGTCGTTGTAGTAGTGACTGGTGGTAGCGTCGTCGCCATATGGACGAAGGTAGGGTTTCAGGTCAGCAGCTCTTCTATGTGGTCTCAAACACCTTGGTCTGAAGATAAGCTCAAGAAAAGTGAGGTTAGCCACGTCGGGAAACTCACCCCTGAAAGTAAAGATATTTTCAATGCTGCCGTCAAAGCTAATAGTGACAATAAAGTTGGTCACCTTGTCTAATTGACCATTACATAAAGAAGTTTTGTTCGGCGTTTGATTCTGCGCCGAACAACTGCTTTAAAAGTAAATGGTTGACATTTTTTATCAAAATGATAATATTAATATATAAATTGATTTAAACAAATGCATGATGCATGGGGTATTCGAATGAACAATAAGCCAAAGCTATTATTGAGCGACTTAGATGGTGTTTACGTAGATTGGGCAAAAGGCTTTGTGCGCTACATGGCGTCTATTGGTCATATTGCGCCTCATAGCAACCCAACCGTTTTTTCGATGGTAGATATTTTCCCTCAACTAGAAAAGCCTTGGATTCACATTAAAGACTACCAGCAGAGTGAGTTTTACAGTCAGATTGCACCATATGCTGGAGCCAGAGAGGCTTATCAAGATATGGCGGATGCTGGCATTAAAATTATTGCTGTATCAAGCTGTGGTTTGGAAGCTGAAACCGTGCGTATGAGAACTGAGTTTATTGAAGCTGAGGGGTTCTTTAGCGATATGATCCTATTAGATTTAGGTGCATCAAAACAAGGTGTTCTTGAGACATTTACCGATGCTGCTTTCATTGATGATCAGCCACACGTAGCGTATGAGGGGTTGGAAGCTGGCCACATCGCGTTATTAAAGACGATGCCTTACAACCTGACGGCCAACGTTCAGGACATGATTCGCATTGATGCATTTGACGAGTTAAAGAAAGTTATGGATATTGAGCCTGCGCCGTCAATAGTTAATTCTTCTATATTAAACATTCAGCGTAACGCTTATGAAATGCGGGGGTTTCGTCGATAATGGGCGTTCAGAAGCTTCATTTCGAATCTAAAAGCAACCGTGTTTTTTTTGTGGGAGATGTTCACGGGAGATACACGCTGCTTATGGAGCAGCTGAAATCGGTAATGTTCTCACCAGAAAATGGTGATGTACTGATATCGGTTGGTGACATTATAGATGGCGGATTTGAAAATGATGAAATGATCAACCTTTTGGATAAATCTTGGTTCAAGATGGTGCATGGAAACCATGAGCAGTTGATGAAGATGGCAACAAAAGGTATTACTGAGAAGGATTTTGATAGGGTATCTTCGTTCCTTAACGAGCAGGGTGGCCTGCAAATGGTGAATGATATTTATCACGATGTGGCGACCGATGATTCTCGTGAAAGAGTTGCTGAAGCCCTAACTAAAAAAGAGCTGGTATGGGTCGCGAACGGTGGAGCATGGTTTTACGACGTATTTAATGCAAAAGGCTTTAAGTTTAGAAGAGCACAAGCAGCTAAAGTTTTCCAAGCAAATATGCCGCTAGCATTAGAGGTTAATCATCCTGTCGGTAATGTGGGCGTTGTTCATGCCGGTTTAAAGAGTAACAATTGGAATAATATCGAGTTAATAGCTCGGTACCGGCCTCAACAGTTGATGTGGATGCGAGATCACATTGTCTCATTTGAAGAGGGCAAGAAGTCTGCGCTGAAAGTAGGACGTGTGAAAGGGATAGATGCGTTAGTAGTAGGCCATAGCGTTCCTACACGCGGTTTGCCGTTGATCCTTGCTAACACTATGTATTTGGATGTTGGAGCTAAGCAGGGCAAGCCTCCCTTTGTTATCGAAATTAACGAACTAATGAACGCCATAATATAATAAATGATTGACAAAATATCATAATGATAATAATATAGTTCCTCACTAAAAAGAGAGGCAACGCATTATGGAAACCGTTTTATTTAATACAAAAGAAGGTTTTTGGGAAAACGATCAAGGGTATGTTTACACTGATGATAGTGCCACTCTTTACGATAACGAGGTAAGTGGAGTTCCCAAGGGTTACGCTATAGAGCTTTATGTGCCCAAAGGCATTATTAAGCATCAAGGTTTCGAAGATTTCCTCAATTATACGCTAGCGCCCATGATCGCTAATAACCGCGCCAACGTAGTTTCAATATTTTTTCATCGTGAAATGGAATTGGAGCCTTCTTTCAATAGCGCCAAAGATGCTGCTTATATAGCGTCAGCTTTTGAAGATGCGACCAGGGACACCATTAAGCGCCTATGTGAACAACACACCCCCATACTCGCCCTTAAAGATGACGTTGATGGTTTTTGGTTTACCACAGATAAAGAGATCAAACTTCTATTAAGAGGGAGTGTATAGGCTCTACTTGTTGGCTATTTTGCCTTTTGCGTTATGATTTAGCGTAGTTATTGGCTTGGCAAGGATTGAATATGAAGTGTCTTATAGCTTTTGGGGTCGCGTCCTCAATGCTGATCAGTGCAAGCGTGTTGGCAAATAGCCAACCAGAAGGCGGGTTAGAAGTGCAGCGCATGGATACTATTGCCGAACAGATTAAAGGCTCTGTCGTAGGTGTGAATTCTGTCAAGTATGGCGGGGGTGAGTTGCTACTGCCGGTGATTCAATCTGACAGTGAGATTTGTGTAAGCCTTATTAACAGTATGCATGCTTACGTTGAAGCACCTTTAAGCAAAGAGGATTACAGCACTCAGATTGCTGTTCATTGTGATGAGTTGGTTGACAGAGAGAGTGAGATCTCAGGCAAGACTAATACTTCGAAGGTATCAAAGGGTTTTAAGCAAACATACCTGATTGAATTAGATAATGGCGTAGTCATGCACTCGGTTAGGTATACATCTGGCACTATTAAAATTTGGCCGACTCAAATGTATGATGATTTTCTGCTTCATAATGATAAAAAGATAAAGTCTGAAATGGAAAGCAACATTCAAAGAGATCAGCGCCGCGAATCTAAAACGCTTCACACGGAAGAATCGGGAACTAATTAAATCGCTATTTTTGACATGAATTAAAGCCACTTATTAATATAGTGGTTTTTTTTTGGCGAAAAAATGTACTCGGGCAATTACTCACTTCTTGGTCATATGCCATTTGATTAAATATTGATCAACAACCCTTGTAATTACATGTTTAGATAGCTTTTTTGAGCATTTAATTACACTTTAAAAAATTTAAAACCAATTAATTCACATGAAATAATTCAATAAAAACAATTACTTAAAATAATTTGAAACAAAAACGTTGTAATTAATTACGAAAGGTTCAATTTTGAACTGTTCGCCATCTAATCCAAAGGTATAATTCATCTCGTTGTCTACAAACAGACGCAAAAAACTTAAAGAAAAGATTTTAAAACGTTAAAATTTGAACTTCACAAAAGCTTAAATGGAAACATAATAAAAACCTAATCAAAAGTTACATTGCAATACGGATAACAACAAACAATACGCTAGAATATGGAAGTAACGAATTTGCAAGGAGCAAATTAATCGGGTCACTGATTAAAGCGTAAACAGATTTTAAAATGATAGGCAGATGCCTAACAGCCTTTTTGCGCTAAGGAATAGCGCGGTTGAATGGATTCAACCAGACGGAAATATGGATAACGTCAAAAAGGTATGCCTTAGGATGAGGCATAAGCTAACAGAAAAGGAATAGTTGCACTAGGATGTTGCAACCCTCAGGGATGAGGAGGTTAGTTTAGGTTGGCAGGATGCTGGCGGTAATGTTCAACATGGAGTTGGATTCAGCAAGATGCTGAATATTATCAAGATGATAAAACATTACTATGCGCTTACATGATGTGAGCGCCATTAACAAAAACAAGATGTTTCCTCTACATGATGTAGTTGCCACCATGAGGTGATTGTTAATGAACTGCTTTCAAGATGAAAGTTGCCGTAAAGAGGAAAGGATTCTACTTTTGCATGATGCAGAAGCTCAAGATGAGAGTTTACGGAGAAAGAGCTGATGATTATCAGGATGATAATGCATCGCTATGTACTTACATGATGTGAGTGCCATTAACAAAAACAAGATGTTTCCTCTA
>TARA_R110001592_G_scaffold190484_2_pt1 | contig 25331 bp, 32 predicted proteins | sample TARA_R110001592 | Tara Oceans TARA_R110001592 (sample SAMEA4398387) | marine metagenome | biome: Polar Biome; feature: [SRF] surface water layer (ENVO:00010504); material: water (ENVO:00002006), including particulate matter (ENVO:01000060) such as... | depth 5 m | reverse complement strand
GCACCTCGCCTGCGGCTCGGCGCTCGGGGCGCCGAGTGCTCCCCCCCACTATCATTATCACTATCTATCATTATCATGGCTTGGGTTACGGGGTTGTGGTATACGTTGTCCATGGAACATTTTACACAGGAACGCCCTACAACATTGGACGATATAGAACTGAATGACGAGGTCAGAAACCTCTGCGTTGAGTCGATTGTCGCGCTGATTGACAGTGTTGATAACCATGGTGGGGAGGTGGTTTCTCCTAATGTTTACGTTGAGGAGGAGGAGCTTGGTGTGCTGAGCATGCGCATGAGGTTCAAGGTCCCTGAGCTGGGCAGCATTACGGTTCCTCTAATGAAGGTGGGACCGATGTATTGGCGTTGGCGAAATGAGGGTGAAGTCCATTGAGTGATTACTTCTTGATTGGTGGGCTGTTCCCTGAGAAGGGTTTCAGCGTTGTAGATGCAGAGAAGGTTGATGACTTTCGTGCAGAAGAACGGCTCAGAGCAGAGGCGGAGCTTCCTGAAGGGGAGAAGGCCGAGTTCTACGTTGTGACCTTTGTCTCAAGCGGCGCAGCCGACTGGATGGCAGATGGTGACATTGTCATCAAGCGCCCAGGGCTGGATGAGCAGACCATGGATGTGATGCGCCCAAACATGCACATCTTCTACTCGACAGGGAATAGGCAGTGTCTTGAATACGATGAAGAGTTGCCTCATCGAGTCAGGGCCAATTCACTAAAGACGGGCAAGTGGTCATTCGAGACAGACAGCAATGAGTACGTCATCTCAGATCCGTTGGGCCGATTGGTTCATGTGCGCACATCCAGAAGGAGCGCGACATCAGGATTGACTAAGGTTCTGTACCATATTGGCGCTGTAGACCAATCAAAAGCAAAGAAGCCATTGAAGCATACTCGTTCACGTGCAGGCTGGATGGTCCTCAAGGTTATCCATAGGATATTTATGGACAACCGTGGGGAGCCAAGCTTTGGTCCTGCATACAGGCAGTCCAAGGTCGCAATGGCGAAGATATGGGACTACGCATCAGGCATTGAGCATCTTCCTGGCAATGTGAAGTGCATCAAACTCACCCGCGGGCATCTTAAGAAGCGAATCGTCAGGGAGTTCTGGGAGAGACTGCTCTTGGACTACATAGAGGATGAGTACTTGGTTCCTCGTGGATTGCGTGAGATGTGCAGAGGGATTCAGTACAAACGCTCTACAAAGTCGCACAACAGGGTGACTGAGGTCATCATCACGCCAAACGAGTTTGAGCAGGTCTTACTGTACGCAGCATGGCCAGAATGGAGTGAATGGCAGGCGCCTGTGAATTGGGAAGTAGTGGAAGAGCATGCTGAAGCAGTCTGAGCTTATCGCGGACGACTTAGAGCACTTGCTTCTTAAGTTGATTGGGTCGTGGTACTTGTCTTTACAGGCGAGGACCGCAGACCCGGACGCCTGGAGAAACATAGAGAACTGGTCTCTGGTTGTTCCGTTCCGTCTCAATGGTGGATTCAAGCACATTGATACCTACCGAAGGGACGGGAATGAGGACGCATTAGAGGACTTGTTCTGGATATTGGATGGTCTTTGGCTTTCTGTTGTGGATGGTCCAGACTCAGCAATTGTAGCGCCGTTAAGGCAGTATTTATTCGAAATAGGAGGTAAAAAGTGGTTGGGTCTTACAGATTTATCATCCCTGGACCACCGATTGGCAAGGGGCGTCCTCGGGGAGCAGTCAGAGGTGGATTCATAAAGATGTACACGCCGAAGAAGACTTCCGACTGGGAGAAGTCTGCGGCGATGTTGATTGGTGGTTCATGGCGTCAAGCACCAGAAGATGGGCCAGTAGAGGTGTCCATCTTAGCTGCGGCATCACGACCGAAGAGGTTGTTGCGCAAGAAGGACTACGACGGCTTGATTTGGAAGACGAGCAAGCCTGACTCGGACAACATAGCGAAGTGCGCTTTGGACGCTTTGGTGATGGCTGGGGTGATTCGTGACGACAGTCAGGTAGTCAAGCACGAGGTGTGGGACTGCTATGCGGAGCGTGACCGTGGTCCTCGTGTAGAGATTGTGATTCGTTCGATTGGCGGTGTGCCAAGTGTGCCGAAGTGCTTTGATGGGAGAGGCGATGAAGGGTGAGGATAACTTTCGTCTCGTGGCCTATGACCCAGCAGAGAAGATGACCTTGTGGCGACATTTGCCGACCGGATCGATTCGTTGGGTTCCTGACTACAAGGAGAACCGTGACGGCCTGGAGAAGGCATTTGGTCCGATATTGAAACTGGTGGCGAGCTAATGATGTTTGAGCCATTACCAACGAGCAAGTTCTCAGTGATTTACGCGGATCCGCCGTGGGATTACAAGGGTCAGGTGCAGCATACGGGTGCTGGTGGCCAAACGTCAGGTGGTGCAGTCAGTCATTACTCGACAGTGAAGCTGCGGGATTTGAAGGCGTTGCCTGTCCAAGACGTAGCTGAGGACGACTGTTTGTTGTTCATGTGGGCAACGAGTCCGCATCTTGACCAAGCGATTGAGCTGATGAAGGCTTGGGGCTTCAAGTGGGCGACGGTTGCCTTTGTCTGGATGAAGGATCGGGTCAATCCTGGGTTTTACACGATGAGCCAGTGTGAGCTGTGTTTAGTGGGCAAGCGTGGGAAGATACCGAAGCCTCGCGGAGCGCGGAACGTGCGTCAGTTGGTAGATGCGCCGAGGGGCATTCATTCAGCGAAGCCGCACGAGGTACGGGAGCGTATTGATTTGATGTTTCCGGCTCAGCGTAAGTTAGAGTTGTTCGGACGACAGCGAGCGTTTGGTTGGGAGAGTTGGCCAGTTGAAGAGCAAAGTAAAACAGACTGACATGTTTGGTAGCCAGGCGTCATCGTGGGAGCACGAGGGTAGCAAGTGTCCGGTATACGGCTGCGGTGCTCGTCGGTCTTTGGCGAAACAGTTGATGTTGCAGCAGGAGACAGAAGAGAAGGACGGCCCACGGGGGGCATGGAGATGCACAAGTGGACATAGTGGCTGGATTTGGCCTTCTATGGGCGGCCGAAGATTGACGCCGTCGTAGTATGTGTTTAGTATTTGGGTGATGCTTGCGACTGGTTCTCTCAAGCGTTCCTGTGGTTAGGCCCGTGTCAGCGTTCGTTGGCGCGGGTCTTTTCTTTTGCGGCGTTGGCGCGCTATGCTGTGTGGGAGCGGGAGGATTCTATGGCCACGTTTTCTGAGATTAAGCGACTGTTTGACGAGGGCGAGTACGTGAAGGCTGGAGAGGCTGCAATGAAGGCGGCCGGTAAGTCTGTTGGCGAACTATACGACCGTGGCCAGGAGGGTGGTTTTGATGTTGGCACGGGCGGGGTGAAGCCTAAAGCGGGTGAGCGTGTCATTGAGGTAGTGACTTCAGGCGACGTTGATTTGCCTGTGGCGCTGAAGACGGCTGCTGAGATGTTGGGCGACCTGGAGTTGCCATTTCGCGATGCTCGCGATGCGCGTGGGAGCATGCGTGCCCGCCGTGATTTGGACGAAAGAGACCGCGAGATAATTGATTTTATGGCGGACGAGTCTCCGACAGCCTCAGAGGACGATGACCTACGTAAGTACCAACGAGAATTGCGTAACAGAGATCCTGGCTCACTAAGTGAGGAGGAAACTTATTTCCGCGATGCTCCACTAAAGAAGATGAAGCAACGCCAAGACGACGAACCTGCCATTGCCTCGCTGTCCCAAGAGAGTATTGATGAGTTGATTCTGTCTGATTTGCTTGCAGAGGGCATGGAGAGGGGTGCGAAGCTGCACGCTAATATGATCGCTGACTTTCCGGAGCTACGCGCAGGCGGCAAGTTTGGCGACATGCACCGGGCATTGATGGGCGATTTGTTTGAGAACAAGGAGCGTCCGTTGTTGGCTGAAGACATCCAATCGAAGGAGACGTTGCGATTCCTGAAGGCCAATCCGAGAATCACAAAAGCGTACAATGCGGCGGGCTTGTTCAAGGACACATCAAAGAAGCGCGAGCGGTCACCGTTTGAGGGTGTGACTCGCCCATTGCGGTCAGAGCTGGAAGATGAGGGTCTTGAGCCTGGCTGGGCACTCAAGGAAGATAAGTCGATTTCAAGCGGTTACCGAAGCAAAGTAGCGCAATAACAATGGGATCAAAATGGCGATTTTAGACGACATTGACCGTGAATTAATGGGCGCACCCCGTGTTGCGCCTGACGTATCAGACGAAGACCTTTTGATGGGCGCCTTGGGTGGAATGCCTGCGTCCCAAGTTCTTGGCCCTGCTGAGCTGCCGCCTGCTGAAATGGAGGCGCCGGAGTCTGCGACGGGCGATTTAAGCAAGCGCAACGCTCGGGATTTGTCGAGAATGCACCATGATTCGGTTCGTGACTACATGAAGGCGTACCAAAGTGAGCGTGCTGTTGGGAATCGGAATCCGCTGAACGGGTCTGCGGTGGTGGCAGCGAAAGAAAGAATGGGAGACCTGGAGAACGCTTTGGCGGACAAGGGCTTCATGCTGGGACTGAAGCCACCGCGGGGTTCAAGATAATGGCCGGAAAAGACTACACACAGGCGCTTGAGGCCGGAAAACAAGTCAAAAAGGCCATGAGGGACGGCCAGAACAAGGGGGCTGCGGTTTCTTTGGTCCAGGCTGCAATGAAGCAGGGTGTCTCCTTGGACACTGACATGTCAAAAAACGTGGATTTGAGCAAAGTGAAGGGCTTGGAGGCCAAACCGGCCCGTGTTGCGGCTCGCGCGGACGGGAACATTGGCACGGCATCGGCGCCGAATCCTGGTGTTCAGTCACCATCTGCTGACGGCATACCCACTGCCGGTATTCAAAACTCCGTAACGCCACCAAGGCCCATTAAAAGCAAGCCAGGGGGGTACTGATGGCCGTAGGTAGCATTTTCGATTCTCAAGACGATGTTTTGATTGATCAAATGGCAGATCGTCGTGAGCAGTGTCCCCGATCTACGCAGGACATCAATCTCAACATGGAGAACCGTCAAAGGTGCATTGATGAAGCGATGTATGGCCCTGCGAATCCTCAACTGGATGGATCGGGTCGAAATCGTCGATTTTGGATGCGCTACGCTGAGAAGTTCAACGACACCATAGAAAACGTAATGTCGATGCGCTGCGGCGGATGCACGTTCTTTATCCAGACCCCCCAGATGCTTGCGTGCATTGAAAAAGGCTTGGGCCAAGAGGGAGATCCTGAGGAGGCGATTGATGGCGGAGAGCTTGGCTATTGCCAGGCTTGGGACTTCAAGTGCGCTTCGCGGAGAACGTGCTTTAGTTGGGCGGGCAAGAAATAATGGCACCAATGGACAAAGATGACCGGTACTTGGCCGGGAAAATGTCCTCACGGTACACAAAGCCTGGGCTTCGTGAAAAAATTAAGAAGAGAGTCACGGCAGGAAGCAAGGGCGGCAAGCCTGGGCAGTGGTCTGCCCGGAAGGCTCAAATCGTGGCCAAAGAGTACGAGAAAGCGGGTGGCGGATACAAAAAAGGCAAAGGCAAGAGCCAAAAAAGTCTCTCTAAATGGACTAAGCAGAAGTGGACAACTGCGTCTGGCAAGCCAAGCGGAAAAACGGGTGAGGCATATGCGCCCAAGAAGACTATTGATGCTCTGAAGTCTACAGAGAAAGGTCGCAAAAAATTGTCCGAAGCGAACCGAAAGAAGCGTGAAGCATCGAAGAAAGGGAAGCAATTTGCTTCTCATGGACTGCATAAAGGCAAAAAAAGATAAACGGAGCCTGATATGGCCACCACCGACGAATATCTGTACTTCAAAAACCGAGAGCCATCTGAAGACGACGAGCTTCTGATGTCTGCCACGGATGATTCTCGGATCATGTTTGGGCCAACAAGTGGCCTGGGCGGTGGCGTTCAGATGCCAGAAGGCATGAACGAAGCGCAACAGATGAACTACTTGCGTGAGATTTTGCGCGGTGAGTGGAATCAGCGTGAGTTGAGTGAGTCCATCGGCCTTGGCGGCGAGTTCACAATGCCGGAAGACATGACACTTGAACAGCAGGTGTGGTGGCTACGGTCAGTGAACAACCAGGAGAATCTGGAGAACTACTTGCGTGGCGATTTGATCCCGCCCGAACAGATGAGCGGTGCCCAGATGGCCGCAGAAACGGCGGCTGGCTTTTCGCCCCTTGGCCCTGTCATAGATGCCGTTGACTTGTATCGAGCCTATGGAGAGGGAGATGCGGTTTCAGGCACGATGGCTGCTGCCGGGTTGATTTTTCCAGCCTTTCTCGGGTTTGACAACGCTGCACGCAAAACGTGGAGAAGGATGCAGGCCGGTGATTTCTCTGACGAGGTTCTGCAAGCAGCAAAAGGAGACTCAATGCGAAAGGCGGTCGAAAAGCTTGGGATTGCAAAAAAGCAAGACTTGCAGCACGGCGGCCTTAAGCAGGAAGTTTACGACATGGCGGGAGAAGATCCCGACTCTACGATGGGGTTCCTGGTCAAAGCAGAGAGAGCTGAGATCATGAGAGAAGGAATGAGAGACGATCCGCTGAAGGTTCTGGGTAAAGTAAAGGAAATCGATCAGAACAAAATCAAAATCGGCCAACTGACCAGCGCCATTACTCACGCGATGGGGACTGGGGAAAAACCGCTTGTAATGGGCAGGGCTACTTTCGGGTCAAGGGCATATGATGACGCGGTTGCCCAGGCGGGGCCAGAAGGCGCCCTCGCTGTCTTAGCGAAGCAAAAAGAAGCCCTCTTAAGAACAAATGAGAGCTTAATGGAACGAGTCCAGAAGGACTTGACTAACGATCCTTACTTCAAGCAAGTAATCCAGCCTTCACCACAGGCGAAGGCATCGTCTAAACCGTCGTATAAGTTCGTAGATACAAGTAAAGCCGAAACACAGATGATCCCATCTCAAAGCGCCCGTCAGGCAGGAACCGGGGGGACGGAAGCGTTCACCCAGCCGGAACGTCTGCATTATAGTCAAGCTGGCGCCCGAACCGCGACTGAGATTATGCCCGGCCTGCAAGATGTTCAGCACGGCTTGAGCGAAACGCGTGGAATGTCGGCATCTGAACTTGAGCCGCTAATGAGCACTCAAGAAATCCCAATTTCACATCTTGGCAAAGTCCCATCAGGTCCATCTATGGGCACTTTGGTTCAAAAAGACCCAGAGGCCAGACTCTTAGTGGATGCGATGCGCCAGGAAGGGGCCGCGACACAACAGATTCCATTGTCAGACTTAAGGAAGGTTGGTGAGTTGATGGAGCAAGGGTACAGCAGGGAAGGGGCTGAACGGGCCATCAGTGCGCAAAATACGATTCTCGATCCGTTCAAGGGGTCGGAAACAAGGCTTACCTGGCATGGTGGTCAGTAGGTCTGATGCCCCGAAACTACAAACGCGAATACGAGAAGTTCCACTCCAGCCGTAAGGCCAAGGATGGCCGGAACGCATCGAATAAGGCTCGGCGTAAGCTTGGGCTGGAAAAGGGTGATCCGCGTGAGGTTGACCACATTGTGCCGAAGTCAAAGGGCGGCGGCAATGGCGAGAAGAATCTAAGGGCGGTCAGCAGAGACACGAACCGCCAGAAGGGATCTGACATGCCTGGAAAGAAAAAGAAGGGAAAGAGGCGTAAGCTGCCAATGACTACAGAAGACCGCGTTTGGATTGGCAAGAAGATGAAGAAGTTGATGAAAGAAGGCAAAAGTAAAGGCCAGGCCTTGGCGATTGCTTTGAGTATGTTGCGAGAGAAAAAGCAGGGGTAAGACCGATGTCTGTAAAGAAATTAGCGCAAGGAATTTCCAAGGAAATCAACTTAAAACCAAGCCAATCAACAGCAGCATCAGCAAAGCGTGGTTTAGAGTTGCGCAGAAAGCAACCCAAGAGCGGTAAAGCTGGCCTCGATCCGAAGGAAGCTAAAAAGCAAGGAATCGGCTCCGGGGTGACCCGTGCATCAAATATGGCAAACCGAAAGAACCTGAGCCCTGACACTTGGAAACGGGTCAAGGCTTACCATGACCGGCACAAGAAAGACCGAAAGCTGGACAAGGGTAAGAAGGCCATAGAGGACAAAGGGTATGTGGCATCAATGCTTTGGGGCGGTGATGCTGGGTATGCTCAGTCTCGAAAAATTGTCCGCCAGTTAGAGGCGCGAAAGAACAAAGGAAAGAAGTAATGGCGATGGATAAACTGAGAGACGGTGCAGCTAAAGCGATGAAGTACTACGGCAAAAAGAAGAAGAAGCCGGTGAAGAAGACAAAATCGAGCTATGGGAAAAGTCCGGGCACGAAAGCCCAGAAAAAGAAGAGTAATTACTAAATTGTAAATGGGGGATTGGAGCAGTGATGGGTGTAAATGTAGTTCATTTGATTGGTAATTTGGGTCACGACCCGGAATTGCGCGAAACAGCAAGCGGAACGCCAGTGTTGAATATGCGACTGGCTGTAAACGAGCGCCGCAAAGGGCCTGACGGTGAGTGGGCAGAAGCAGTTGAGTGGGTCAGCGTTACGGCTTGGGGCCGAACCGCTGAGAATGTCACTAAGTTTCTGAACAAAGGTTCCCAGGTCTACGTCGAGGGCTCGCTACGCACGCGAGACTGGACGGACAAAGAAGGCAAAGACCGCCGCTCGACAGAGATTGTGGCTCGGAATGTGCGATTCTTGGGTGGAAAAGGAAGCTCCACCGCGGCCGGAGGTTATTCTTCGGCCCCGTCTTCTGCCCCAAGTGTGCAGAGTGGCGACATTCCTTTTTGAACCTGATTCCAGGTTTTACTGAATCTCTTTGTAATCCGATTGATGAATCTGGCCTTTTCTTCTGGAGAGGCCAATTCATAGGCTGGCTGCATTGATGCGTTTGAGTCTTTTAAAAACTCGACTACATCGGAATGTGGGTGTAGGTCTTGGGTGCTCATGTAGATCTCATGGTATTCCTTAAAGATAGCACAAGGGGCTGTAATGGATCGTTATGACCTTGATGAAGAAGAAAAGCCTAAGCTTCGCCTGATTGACGAGGGTGCCGATGATGACTTAGTGCCTGACGTGATTGCTGAAGAGGCGTCAGCTCATGACGCAGTTCAGCGTTTCCTTGATGGCGACGTTGATTTCAGCGGCTTCACCCCCGCAGCTTCACAGAGGGCGTTTAGAGATGTTGCATACGAACTGGTCAAAATTGGAAAAGTGTTTCGTCGGGAATGGTTTGATGAGTCAACCCAGAAGCACCGGAAGATGCGAAAAGTCAACGAGACCCTCTGGAAGCATTGGTGCAAAGAAGACCCGCGATTCGTGGGATGGTTTTACTCGGAGTTTCCTGACGTGGAGCCGGTGGGCGAAGAGGAGTTCCGGTTTCTCGACCGGCGGTTCTGGGAGGGCCTTCGTGATGGTATGTGCGACAAGCGTGAGTGGGCGTTTAAGCAGTACGCTTCGGTCAGGTTCAAGAACACTAAGGACCCGGATGCGATTGTAGTGGACCTGAATGAGCTTAGAACCTTCCTTGGGACAGGCGGTGGGTCTAAGTGGAAACTACCGGTGAGTGGGTGAATGGACGCAAAAACCAGGCGGCAACTGAGGGCTTTAGCTGGAGATCCGGCTGAGTTTATCTCGCGCCTGCGCATTGTGGACCAACGCGGTCAAGAGCGCACAATGAGCAACCCTTTTGGTGAGCAGATCTTGGCGTTGAATGATTTCCTATCTCCTGCTGAGACGGTGATTCATTACAAGCCACGCCAGATCGGGAACACGACAGTTGGGACAGCGTACAATTTTGGGTATTTGTATTGGGCGCAAGACCCGGTGCGCTGTTTGGTGGTTGGTGACTCTTATGAGACGACCGACGCCATTTTTGGAAAGATTCGGCATTACTACAAGTCACTGCCGACTCCTTTAAGACGCTCTGTGGCCCGCTCAAACAAGCGTGAACTTCTGTTTGACGACACGGGCGCTGGATTCCGTTGCATGACCGCAGGCGGGCGCTCAGAGGCTCGTGGTTGGACATACCAGCGTCTACATGCAGATGAATTGGCGTTCTGGCCGAACGCAGAAGAGATCTGGGCCAGTGTGACTTCAACATTACATGCGGGGCCGCACCGGAAGGTGATCATCATGTCCACCGCTGACGGGCCTGGCAACTTGTTCCACCGTAAGGTTTTAGCCGCACAGGAGGCGATGTTGAACGGGGATCCGACTGTTCAGTTTCGGTTCTTCAAGTGGTCGGACCATGATGCCTATCGGACTAAGGTGCCCAAGAGTTGGGAGCCAGACCAAGAGGAGTGGGAGCTGGCACAGACTCACAGGCTGGACATGGAGCAGCTTTATTGGCGCCACAGCAAGATCAACGGTGTCAACGGGATTGGGTTGACTCGGTTTCGTAGAGAATATCCACTGACACTTGAAGATGGCTTCATGGTTGTGGATGGCAGTTGGTTCGATGCGGACTACTTGAATGAGGTGTATTCATCCGCTGAGGAGTCTGAAGGCACCTTGCGGATTTATGAACGCCCGATTCCAGGCATGACGTATGCGATGGGCGTGGACCCATCGTGGTGCAACGGTGGAGACTACGCGGTGGCGCAGGTGCTGAGTCGTGATGGTCGTCAGGTTGCAGTATTGTCGATGAATCAAGGTGGGGAACTACTCTTTGCGACAAAAGCAGCAGAGCTTGCTCTCCATTACGGGAAGGCCCGGTCCTTGGTTGAGCACAATCCGGGTGGAGCGGGTCCTGTTGTTTTGAGGGAGTTCCAGAAACACGGGATTCCGCTCTGGACGAAACCGACGCCGCCTGGACGAATGCCGTCTACTCAGATCAAGTATTGGACGACTCACCGGGGCTCAAAGCAAGAAGGGTATGCCCACTTGCGCCAAATGGTGAACGGGGATGCGTTGACTTTAATGGATGCGCAGACGATTCAAGAATTGATGCACATTCGGGAAGTGAGCAGCAGGATTGAAGGCCAAGACGGCTACCATGATGACCATGCGGATGCGTTAATGCTGGCCGAATGGAACCGCCGAACACTTCGTGGAAGGCAGGTAAAAACCAGAAGCTCAAAGAGGCGTTATCATGCTCGGAGAAGTCCATTTCAAAGCGAATCCATTCTGCGGTGATGGGTAGATATGTCTGATTACGAATCAAAGTCTGATGCACTGACGCATAAACAAGTCCATGAACACGTCAAGATTCATGACCAATACATGCGGGAGAACCGCCAACACTGGGCCTTAGCTAAGGCCGCGTACATGACCAAGTATTGGGACCATGTGCGTACCGGAACATCGCCTACAGGCAGCAGTGGCGGCATGTCCCAGATGACCGACATCGATGTTGAGGTCAACCGGCTGTGGGGTGTCATCTCGTCTTATTTGTCGGCGTTGTATCCGCGGGCCGCTCGGGCTGTACTCAGCCAAGATGTGATGGGTCAGGGTGATGCAACAAAGGCAGAGCTGACGGTCAACCGATGCCTATCGATGCGGAGGATTCATCAACGGGTAGTCTCTGCGCTGCGCCAGTCTTTGCTGTATCCAGGTTCTGGAATCAAAATCGGCTATGAACCAGGTCACGGGAACCCGATGGACCGGGTTTGGATGCGCGTCATTCCCTGGTGGGAAATTATGTTGGACCGTGACGTACGGGATGTAGAGGACGAACGGTATCGAGGGCACCTGTATTACCGGCCGATTCATGAAGTCGAACAAGAGTACGGCCTTGAAGACTTGAATGGAACGTCACGGGTCGATTTCCTGGCTCAGAAGTCGCAAATGGGGTCTAAAACCACCAAGAATACCAATGCGGCTCCGTCAGATACCCAGGCTTTTGTGCGGGTTTTAGAGCTTTGCAATTTGGACGACCATGTCCGAGACGAAGACAATCCTGAAATCGTATACAAAGGCCGGCTGGAGATCTACATCCTGGGTCAGGGTGAGTTGTCTAAGAAGCCGGTGTGGATTGGGCCGCTCCCGTTTGCCACGACTTCCGGTCAACCTATGGCGCATGTGGTCCCTCTGATCTTCAATCACGAGCCAGAGTTTCCTCTTCGGGGGATTTCTCACGCTCGTAGAATGATGCCTCAGTTGCGTGAGTTGAACGGATACCGCTCATTCATGGCGATGGCGACCCGTAAAGACACTCGTCAGTACATTACCCGGAAAGGCACCTTTTCAAGCGACGAATTGACCAACCTTACGGAAGGCCATGATGGATTAGTGCTTGAGGTAGAGCAAGGCTTTGAGCGTCCACTTGGCGATGCGATCATTCCAATTCAGAACTCCCCCATCTCATCGAACATTGATCGGTACTTGAGTCAGGTTGAGCGTGACTTACAGATAGCAATTGGAACGAGCCCAGCATCTCGCGGACAGATGACGAAGGCGACAGCTTTTGAGGTTCAAACAGTCGCTCAGTACACAGAGTCTGAATACGGTTTGCACGCCTCCATCAGGGATGAATGGCTGGCAGGGGTGGTTAAATTGCTGCTGAGGGCCATTATTGGCGCGATGCAGGATGTTGGCGACAGTGCTGGGGCCTATGAAGGCCAGGATGTGCATCTCTCTGAGGTCGGAGCAAAACCCGACACAAAACAAGTAGAAGACGGACCAGACGGGGAAGACAAGCTTACTGAAGCAGAAGAGGAAGCCAAAACGGAGCACATTGAAACAGAGTCTGAACATTCTGAAGTCAATAAAATAATGGGTGCGCTGTCTTCTTATATCGATGACGACGGGGTTTCTGAGCTTGGTAAGTTTGAAGACGCGGACGGGGAAGTCTCCATTGAGCAGGTGACTCTTAAACTTGTTGACCGAAGAGAGCCGATAGAAGTAAGCGTTGAAGATCTTGATGCTGAGTTTGAGATCAATTTCGTTGAGGGCGGAAGGACGCCGCTTAATGATGCCGCAATGCAGCAGAACCTCATGGCTTTGTTGCAGCCATTGACGGCTCTTTGGCAGGCGGCTCAAGAAGATGGGCCAATAGGAACGTTCGCTAAGTCATACATGAAGGTGGTTGCTGAGCGTTTCGACCTTCCACAAGATCTGCACCCGGAAGAGCTGGAGACACGAGGTAAGGAGGATGCAGAGAAGGCAGAGAGCGAAGTTAAAGAGGCGGGGCCAGAGCAAATGCCAGCAGAAGCTGGGCCCCCAGGCCCCCCAGGGGCACCACCGCAGGGTGGAGCACCGCAGGGTGGAGCACCGGAAGGTGGGGCATCGCCTGATCTTGCTCAAATAGCTTCTCTACCACCGGAACAAGCGATCCCTTTGTTGCGTCAAGTCTTCGCAAACGACCCTGAGATGTTGGCAACAATAGATCAGTTGGCTCAACTTCCACCTGAACAGCAGGCGCAAATGTTAGCGAACGCAGTTGGTGGGCCACCCCAGATGCCAGGAATGTAAAGTGCCTTTGTACGGTTTTTTTTGTGTAAACGGGCATGAGAATGAGAGGTTCTTTTCAGTCTCGTCCCGCCCAAAGAGTGTCGAGTGCGACACTTGTTGTGAGGAATCTGAATACCGGCTGTCTGTAGGTATGAGCCAGTCCCTTACGGTCACCCGTCATGTCGAACGGAGCCGGATTAACGAGTCCAATGAGCGCCAGGCTGAAAAAAGCTATGTGTGGCGGGACATTCGTTGCGACGAGTGCGGCAGTGAAGACATTGAGGACGTGGACCTTGTTGATGGCGATGTCCCAAAAACAGCCCCTTGCGCGAATTGCGGCAAGGCCGCAAAAGTTCTTCCTATTACGGTCAATATCGACCGATTTAGTGAACGGTTCCCATACTATGACCGGGGCCTCGGGGTCATGCTTCAATCGAAACAGCACCGTAAAGACATTTGCCGTGAGCGTGGACTGACGCCTGTTGACGGTGACTGGGACATTGAGCGAGAGTATTCTAAATGGGATACGCAGAACGATAAGGAAGAGAAAGAGTACGCAGACTATTGCGAACGTCTTGACACACATCCTGGCTTTAGAGAGTATCGCCGCAAACAAGATCTTGGTATTCTCTGAGAACCATTAGGAGACACTATGCCCATTGACCCTGCAACAGGACAACGCTTGCCATACGCTGGAGAACCCGGAGCCGCCTCGGGTGCGCCACCAATGCCGCCCGGAGGGCCCGGCGCTGCGCCAGGAGTGCCTCCAGATGGAGCGGCAGCGGCGCCTATGCCAACGCCAGAGGATGAGGCGATGGGTAGGGTTACCGAAATGGCATCTCAGGCCCCGGAGCCATCAAAGCCATACACGGTCAAAGCCCTTGAGACGCTCCTGAAGCAGTTCAATGAAACCGTTGACATATTGAGTGGTGGCGACCTGCCAGAACTGGACGTGGATTTCGGTGAAGAGAAGAAGATGAATACTCCCATCCCGGCGGATCTGTTTGTTCCCCTGGTTGCGCTTTCTGAGGCCCTTAAAATGGTCGAGGGCGGCAAGTTTGCGGATAAGTATGATTTTGACCCACTGGGGATGGACAGTGATGTCGGCGTCCGTAAGGCGACAGCTCAACTTGTCCGCTTGTCTAAAGACAAGAAGCTCGTTGCCGCAATGCAGGCTCCTATGGGTGATGAAGAGCCAGAAGTAGGGCCCGCCCCTGAAATGGGCGCAATGTCGTCAGAAGATGAAGAACTTGCTGCGGGGCTTGCATAGCTTGCGCAGTATTGGTACTTGGTGGTAAGTTTTATTCCTGTATCTACACAATTGAGGGCATAAAGTGACTGACATGGACACCCAGGTAAATGACTTGAATGAGCAGGCTCCAGTAGAGGGGCCTGCTGCCAGCGTGAATGACCTTACTTCGTCGGTTGACTTTCAAGGCTCAGATGAAGAGGTAGTGGAGCAGTCAACTGAGGCAAGTGGAGGCAGTGAGCCTTCTTTTGTTGACGCTCCAAGTGATGCAGCGGAGGTTCCGCAGGAATTTGAGGCCGTCAATTTTGACCCGTTAACTGCTGAGCTTCCCGAAGTTGAGGAGTTAAAGCAGGACGGCTTCTATGAAGACCTGACGGCTGATCACATTAAGGATCTTCCTCCCGTGGCCCGTCGTATGCTCCACAATTTCCGGGTTGCATACGAAAAGAACAACACCAAACTCACACAGATTCTTGAGTCTAAGCAAGCTGAATCTACAGGGCGCCAGCAAAAGCTGGAGCAGATGGAGCGAGACTTTGCCCGCCGCCAGGCAGAGTTCTATGCGCTTGTTGATGACCCTAAAGTTAGGGAGACACTTCAAGTTCCCGAAGAGGACCTCCCTGACGCTCTTTCTCCAGAAGGTATTCAGGCACGCATTGACCGTGGCATCGCCCAAGGTATGCAGCGTGTTTTAAACCCTCTACATGAGGCCGCTAATACCCGCATGCGGGAAAGCGCCTATCTGGATTTCGTTGACCAGCATCCTGAGATGCGTGACCCAACCTTCAAAAAGGAGGTTGTTGGACTGGTTCGGGCCCGCAGAGAAGGGGGCGAGAACATGTCTACACAGGATGCTTACCAGCTTGTGAAAGCGCAGCAGGTGCTTGCTAAACAGCAAGCGCGTCAAGCGCAGGAGCAACGGGCACGTGCCTCTGCGGCACGTCGAGTAAGCCGTACTACGGCCAGTGGTTCTCCCGGTAACGAGGGAATTCCTGCCAATGTAAAACGTAAAGGTGCAGTTGCAATTGCCCAGTGGTTGAAGACTAATCCCGAAGCTGCGCGCAAAATCGGCAGCAATTTCCGACACTGAGACACCCTATAGGAGCCCAAGATGGCCACCACCTCTCTTACCATTGGAAACGAACTGCTTTCCACGACCATGTATGTCCTGATGAAGGAATGGCGTGACGCAGTTCATGAATCAGTTGCATTTCTCGACGCCCAAGAGCGCGTGCATGGTGCAGGCTCCCCCAGCCAGTCTGGCGGAACCCGCATCGTTACGCCTTTGGGATTCGGTGAGCACAGCAGCACCACCCGTATGCAGTCCGGATTCGAGAAAATCGATCTGAGTGTTTCGGATGTGTATCAGCCCGCCGTGTACCAATGGGCACACGTTGTGCGCCCGGTTGCGATTTCTTCGGAAGAAGAATTTATCAATCAGGGTGACGCTGCGGTCCTTTCCATTCTTGAAGGCCGGGTCAAAATGACCGCTAACGCCCTCAAGCGTGAGTTCGTGAAGCAGATTGTGAAAGGTGGCCAAACCGGCTGGGAAGACTGGAACAGTTTGAATGGTATCGATACGGCTGTTGCTGGATTCATCGAGAACGCAGCAAGCGGTTCACAGACCCGGTCGGTTGGTGGCGTCAGCAAGTCCACTTATTCCGGAAAAGTTGGTTGGCAAAACCAGTATTTTGATGGCTCCGGAAGCTTCAACTCCAATGGCCTCGCTGGACTGTACGACCTGAAGGTCGAAATCAACAGTGTCTCGCCATCAGGTCCTCCGGATGTCATCTTGGCTTCGCGTGAAGGCTTTAAAAACTTGAAGCGTTCTTTGCAGGCCAACGAGCGGTATGTGGATACCGACAAGATCGATGGTGGCCGTATGGTCGAGTATTGGGATGGTGTGATGATCGATGTTGAGCGCAACATGCCCAACGCCGGTTCGCAGTCTACCGCTGATCCCGCGAGCTTCTACTTCCTGAACATGAGCGACATTCACGTCCTCTGGGATCCAAAAGGCTATTTCGACCTGGGCGAGTTTGAAACGGTGTCCGGTGAGTACGATGTGCGTTCCGCCAAAATCCGTTGCCGCGGTCAGCTTATGGCTAAGCACCTCGGTTCCAGTGGTTTGGCTATCGACCTGGAAACCTTCTAAATAATGTTTAGATTGGGTGGAGGTCGTGTTGACCTTCACCCAACCCTAAAGCCAATGTATCGAGAGTAGGAGTACAAAATGGCTGTTCACAAAATCGATGGTGTCGATGGCACCAATCACTTTCCAAAAAAGCTGGTGACGCTGTATGCGTCGGGGGCATGTACCGCCGGATATTTCGTGGCGATTACCGCTGATACCACCAATGGTCTTGGCGGTTCAGTGTCTAACGCCGTGGTTGGTCCTGGTTCTACCGAATCAGAGGCTCTTACCTTTGGTGTTGCAACTGAAACCGTTGCTGCTGGCGCAAATGTAGTCGTTCAGACCGCTGGTAAATACGAAAATGCATACGTCAATGGAAGCACCACTGCTGGTGACGCGCTCACTGGTCCACTTAGCGGCGGAACGGCGGGAATGGCAGACCTTTTGGCTGAAACGACGTTCGGCCCGGTGGTTGCTGTTGCCCTTGAGGCGGATTCTACCAACTTGGCTGATGTCATGATTATTGATCAGGGCTTCTTCTAGGCCTTTCCATTCTCGGGCCCTGCGCCCAATGCCGGCGACCGGGGTACAATGTGCTCGGTCGCCGGTTTTCTATTGGAGGAATGGTCCGTGAATCTGAAAGAACTACGACAAGAAGTCAACGCTGCGCTGGATTACAATCCGGACTTGGCTCAGTATCGAGACATTGTGGCGCGTGTGTTGAACCGTCACTACCTCCAGATCTCAAGTCAGTACCAGTGGAGTTTCTTGCAGAAAACGCATGAGATTACACTGAAGGCCAAGATTGAAGGTGGGACAGGGAAAACCATCACAGTTTCTGATTCTGGAAATGGGCGGCGATCTGTTTCTTTTGGGGGAGTCTCCGCTCCTTCGGCAGAAAGTTCCTGGGAAGGTCAGACCTTAAAAATTGGGACCGTAGAGACTGAGATTACACGGGTAGTTAGTACCAGTGAAGTCATCATCGATACGACATTGATAGCCGATATTTCAGCCTCAACTGATTGGTCTCTTGAATTCCGCAAGTATGCAGTACCTAAAGACTGCACAGAAATCCTTGGAATCATGTCAAGAGACGATGACCGGGGCCGCCTGGTGTACGTGGACAAGGCCAGAGAAGAGCATCTGCACTTAGATCGTGACCAGACCGGAGACGGAATCGTTTACATCAGTATGGACAGCTACATTGACCCGCCACCGGACGATGCGCCGTCTGTTTCTTCCGCTGTGGGTGGCAGTTTAGAGAAAAGCACAGAATACGAGTTCTGCTATACCTTTATCTACAAGGGCCGAGAGTCAGCTCCGTCACTCACTGCCAGCGTTACGACAGGAACATCGACAGACCGAAGCGTCAAAGTTTTTGACCTTGAAGACACGCAGGCGACTTACGGTTCTGGGCTCGGCACAGCGAATTCTACGGGTCGCTTGAAGCGGGTTTATGCGCGCAAGAAGACAAGTGGCGGCGTTTGGCGTGAGATTAGTGGCGATATCGAAGAATCGACAACGAGCTTCACTTGGGATGGTTCTTTTTCGAGTTCATCTTCAGGCGCGCAAGAGAAGCAACGAATCCCGACTCTATTCGAGCAGGGCCCCAGGGATTACTTCCGTGTTTGGTATACGCCTGCTTCAGACATGAACATGGACGTGCGCTACTTGCAGCAGCCCAGAAGGCTCTCTAACGACGCTGAGGTTCCTTCCTGGCCCGCGCCATACCATCACCTGTTGGTCTACCGCACACTGCAAGACATTTGCCTTCAGCACGGCATGACGCAGCTCGGTCAGCTTTATGAACGTAGGGCTGGAGCGGTGCTTGAGCAGATGAAGGCTCGTTGGCTGTCTTCGCCTGATAGAATGTACATCCGGGGCTCTTTTATGAAAGATGTCTTCCAGTTCGAGCGATGGGGAACACCGTCTAAGCTATGAAAACTCAAGTTTTTCAAATTGTGAAGCTGAGAGGCATGGACCAACGTTGGAAGCCAGCGACTAACGCTGCGTCAGTGATTCGAGACATGACGTGGGACCAACGGGATGGATGGAAGGATTCCGGTGGTTACCATCCGATTGTAAGCGACCCTCCCGTGGAGCAGGGCGTCAAAAGCGGCCCAACTACACCGGCATACGCCAGTGAAGCTGAGATTACAAGCTTGCACTGGTTTGCTCAGCACAATGGCGCTCGTCAGTGGTTGATTTACGAGACTGCCGACAAAGAGTTGAAAGCGTTTTATGGGCCCGGAGCACCAAGCTCTCCATCGATTTTTTTGGAGCGGGTTTCTGGGTCCCAATTCACGTCATCAAACGCCTACCGGACACACATTAAGACCCCTTGGCAAAAAACGCAGTCGCAGACTTTTGGTGGTCGTTTGTACATGGTCAACGGCCATGATGAACCAATTGTTTTTGATGGCAGGATCGTAGAACGCGCAGGTTTCGATTCTCCACCAACAGCGCCGCATGTCTCGTATGTAGAAAGGCAGACCAGCTTTCCAGAACTTGGCGTTGGGGCTGCGAGCCCAGACATTCTTCTTGAGTCGGAGCCGGATGTTGGCAGCATATCACTACTGCTGGACCGAACCCTGAACGCTTACCGTTACGTGGTGACGTTTGTGAATGACCGCGGTCAAGAGTCGCCCCCCTCACCAGGAAGCAACCTGATTCAGTTTGAGAACATCTGCAAAGCAACGGGGACCCGGTATCGTCGTTTCTTGGTTCTCAGTTTCCCGACTGGTGATGACTCGGTTGTTGCTCGGAGAATATATAGGACCCTTAATCTGGCTGACTCGAACGGTGATCTTATCGAGGTACAAGGTGGTGAGAACTACTATTTTCTGACGGAAATTCAAGACAATGTTTCGACCTATTTTGAAGACGGAAATCAGGATCACATCTTAGGCTCTTTGATGGATCCGAACGACTTTGGCACCTTTCCGAGGGGAGCCAAGTTTATGGCGGTGTTCAAGAACACGATGTTCATTGCCGGAATGACGACGAACGAGGTCCGCTTTTCGGCGCCGAACATGCCAGAGGTCTTCCCGCAAGACAACCTGTTTCAAATTGGCGATGGTGACATGGGGCCGGTCACTGGCATTTACCCCACAAAGAATGCCTTAGTCGTCTTCAAGGCTCGTGGCGTATATCTAATCAAGGGCGACCCAATGTCTGGCTTCTACGCCCAGACACTTACCAGAGATCTGGGCTGCTCAGCTCCAAACTCAGTAAAGGAAGTCCCAAACGTGGGATTGGTGTTTCTTTCAACATCTGGGGTTTACGCTCTGGGTGGCGCTTTGGAAAACACAGGAACCCCAACGGGCTTCGTTCAGCTAAGCTCGCCTATTCCTGATGAGATTGAGCGGATCAACAAGTCGGCCATTATCAATGCGATTGGCACGGTTTACCATGAAGACAAAGAGTATTGGCTCACTGTCCCGACCCTTGGCTCTGTCAGAAATGATCGAGTCCTGGTGTACCACTACGACATTGGTGCCTGGTCAGTCCGAAACAACTTCCCGATTGGCGCAATGGTTGAGACCCGTGATCATCGTGGCTACCTGATCTTCGGCAGTTACGACACAACAAACAACCCTGGTCTTCACTGCTATACTCGCGGGACAAGCTCAAAAGGCACCCAGTACTCTACTGACACCTTATATCAGACGACGAATCTGGATTTTGGTTCAGTCTACCGGACGATACAGCCCGCACATGTGTGTATTTACGCTGTAGGATATGGAGCAAATGACATAAATCTGAACTACAGGGTGAATCGACAAGTCTCTTCAGCTCTTCCGTCAAAAATTGGGACTGACCAACTGTACCCATTGGACAATTTAGCCAAGTATGATGATGCCGCTTGGGGGGACGGGAAGCTGTGGTCCAACCACCGTCCGATTGTTGCCCGGTTCGACATTTCAGCAATGCACGAGCAGCAGGTTCACGAGCTTCAAGTCTCAATCAGCTCTGAGTTACAACGTATCCAGATTATTGGAATTGACGTTGAGGCTAAGGTCGGAGAGCAGCGTCAGATTAAGCCGATGACAACGGCTTTGACTTCAGAGAGGCGGTAATGGCGTTCCGGTATCGAAAGCGACACATCGATTCAAACGATGTCATGGACCCTCGTGATTGGAATCTGAATCATTCCAACTATGCGGATGAGTTCAACGGCTACCTTGACCGAGATAATTTTCCTGCGGATGTAATTACCCGCGAAATGATGCAGTCTAACTGTTGCAATCAGTTCTTTTCGGACGCTGATGATGGCTCAACATCTAAGATTGTTCCTGTGACCACATCAGGTTGGCAGTATCAAACCGAGGCGGGGGTTGATTTCAATACGATTAACGCGGAGGTAAAGGCAGACTCTTTGCTTGTCTGCGAGTGGTCTGGATATTGGTTGTGGTCTTATGACGCGACATCGTCAACGTGGGCGAATTTACCTGGCGTAACCTTGCCGAGAGACCCAACGAATGCGCTTTGCCGCTTCCGGTTGACGGTAGATGGTGTGGCAGTTGCTGAGTCTGGATATTCTTCAGCAAGACGCGCTCGGGACTCTTGTTATCTGGTGGGCGCAACGCCTGTTTCTGCGGGAAAGCATCAGATTCGATTGTCTGTTCAGTTGATCTATGTAGAGTCGAATGGGGACGTGAATGAATTCAAAGAGCTGAGCCGAAGTGCGTCGTACATTGTCGGAAGTGATTTTGGGTTCAAGATGCGCAACAGGGAACTGGTTGTTCGGGCGAGGTATCGATGAGCAGGGTCAGCATAAAAGAGATCAATCACAGTGATGCTGTCGATATTTCCGACCCAAATTCGACTTTAGACAATTGGACCACAGCAAGCGGAAATATCAACGCAACCAATATCCGTGAAGAAGCCCTTGATGAGGTTGCCTTACAGGATAATTCTGTTGAAATCGCGTTTTCATCTAAGTCTACGCAATCCTATGCTGATTTTATCGACACCTCATACTCTTCGACCCCAATATCTGTTGGCGGTGAAACGTTCAGTATGGGAACATTTGATGTTTCAGAATCAACAACAAGTCTTGTGATTCGGTTGTCTTTTGGCTACCGGATAGACCTTCAGGAGAATCAATTCACCAGCGGGAATCCACAGCCCGGCTTCTGCTGTGTTCTGCAATTTTCTCTGGATGGAGGGACTGTTTGGGCTCCCATTGATGAAACAGAACGCAAGTATGGTTTTGATCAATCTGTCAGTGACGGTCAGATCGCAAGTTCAGCATCTACTTTTGTAGGTGCAGCAACAACGAGACCATTTGAAATAAACGCAGATGGTCTCTTCTTTCGGGGATCTCATACGATTTCTCACCTATTCAGCGCAGTGGAGTCATCTCAGGTGACAATTGGTGCTTTTGTTAAGGTGTTCGGCGGAACGTCTGGTACTACTGCGGTCAGGATTAAAGATGTGTACATGACCTCTGAGATGTACGGGAGGTAGGCATGGCGCTAAGTTTCACCAATTTTGTTACCGGTGATTCTGTTTCGTCTTCAGAAATTAAGTCACAACTTGATTCAATCGAAGACTTTGTAAATGAAGACATCACCTCTTCAGACCTAACAACGTCAAACGGATGGTTGACTCGGGCGTTAATTTACAAGCCTGAGTTCTATGGCTCTCCAAACCCGCGGATGTTGGCGGTTACTGGCGACATTTATCACCGAAAAAGTCCGGCCGGACACGCCGACCAAGCACACTTCCACGCAATGTCCAACACAGCAGCTAACCCTGTCCCTGGCCTTGCGGTCACTTTCAAGGTCCCCAGAGACAACACGCTTGTGTCGGTATATTGTTCTTTTCACGCTTATGAGTCAGGCGGAAAGATAGATTCAGCAGCTTTGAGTTCCTCGGTTGGCGGCTCAACGGATGATGTCACCTCCGGTACAAGCGTTCCTAAATATGAAGGCAACGATAGGCAGGCAGGCGTTTTTACGCTCAGATTCGATGATGGTAGCGATGAAGATGGGACTCAGCGGTACGTTCAGCTTTCCAGCATAGCGGAGGCGAATCACATAGATGGTCCCGGACCCACAACCTCCACGACTCTGTCTCATATAAATCGAACAACAATGTCGGCAGCATATTTTGCCCGGAAGAATTTATCGATTATCGCTCATAAAACGCTAAATAAAGGCGTTCATAGTGTTGGGGTTTACTGCAAGCCAATCAGCCCGACAAATGGCCAAAACTTGGGACGGGTGGCTGTTGATGTCCGGTCAATGGTTGTTGATGTTCACTCAAATTACCAGAGCAGTTGATGGCATGGAAAGGTGGCCGGTCTGTCTCTGGCAGAGTCGTTCAAACTGGACGGCGACAGCAACGTGAACTCAAAAGGCTGACGGCTAAATCAAACCGTAGCACCAGGGGAGACTCGTTTCGCGACAATTTCATGACGTACTCTTTGTGGGACGACTTTGAAATTGAGTCCACCGAGACAGGGGAAGTTGGTCGGCTTGGTTGGACTTCAGCCAACGTGGGGGACGGTGGTGGCTCTGTTGCTGCTTTGACGCCGACAGTGAGCACTTGGGCCGATTGCGGTTTGGTCAAGCTCTCAACGGCAGGAACGACCGGGAATGGCATTGTCTTGCACAAAGGAACCGGAACGTCGTGTCCATTCTACGGGCCGCCGCCGAACGGAAGTAACCTCACAGTCAAGATGGGCCTGGATGGAACGCTGACTCAAGTGAATGTATGGTCAGGCCTGTCATCGGCTGGCGCCACCATCCCCGACACCGCTTTAGAAAACACGGTTCACTTCATCGGCGTTGTGGCCAGAGCGACATCAGCATCAGTCAACTGGTTTGGACTTTGCCGGGCTGGTCAAACTGAGACCAGTATTGATTTAGGTGTCGCGGCAGATACAAAACTTAGAACACTCGGCTGGAGGAAGACAAAGACAGGTGTTCAATTTCAAGTCAACAGAGCAAATGTCGGCGATGAAATCACCACCAACATTCCCGCGGCCACTCAGGCGCTTGCGCCAGCTATTGGTATTGGCCCCGCCAGCGGATCTGCCCGAAAACTGGTTGTAGACTTCTATGGTCTCTATGCCAGCATCAAGCGGTTCGGATAGGTGATAATCTAAGAGTCAGGGAGAAGCAGTATGGCCGTCACATTGGATAAGTCTGAAAGGCAAGGCGTGGCGCTGGAGACCGGGGGTTCCGCTCTTCAGTTTGGTGTAACGGGAGCCACCACCGGGATGATGATTGGCGGCCCCGCTGGAGCAGCAGTAGGCGCTGGTGTTGGATTGTTGGCTGGCGCAATCTTGGGTGGAGCCCAGGCAACCAAAGCAGCGAAAGAGCAGAAGAAGATTGCTCGGAAATCCAAGAAGGCTGAAGAAGACGCGGCACGGATGGCCAGGCGGACCCAATCGGCTGCAAAACGGGAGAGGCCACCAGTTGGTGGCGTTCGCATGGCGCCGGATGATCGTGACTTGGCGATGTCTACTAATATCGGCAGCGGTGGCGCATACGATCAATGGAGCGGGCAGGTGTACGGCCAGTCGGCAGGAATGTCCACGCTTACTTGAGGATTAGATAATGGCTACTAAATTTAATTTTGGCATTCGGCCTGAGCAGCTTCAAGCTGATTTGTCAGCAGGCATAAATGTGACACCTCAATATGGGTATACACCCCCTGGTCAATACCAAGCACCGGCCCGGTCAAATTACATGGATGCGGTCAGTCGGGCAGTGTTGATGGATCAGTATGGAGACTCTCCGTATGCCTTGGAGTATTACGAAGATATGCCAATGCAGCGAGCAAAGCAGCTTGGTGCTCTACAGGCAGGTGTATCGGCTGCTCAGTTTGCGGCTCAAGTCCTCCCAACAGCAGAAGAGCGTAGGCAGAAAGAGGAGCTTGAGCAATTGCGCGAGTCTGCTCCGTTTCAGATGGAAGGAACAGAGTTTACGCGAATGCTTGCACCGGCAGAGCGCGCAGCACGCGAAACCCGGATGCGCCAAGAAGCGACAATGGGCGGCACAGATGCTGGAGCATTGGCAAGAGGCAGACAGGCCGAGATGGAAGTCGCGTCCAAGGCCCGCGTTCAGGCAATGGGTCAAAAGGCCGAAATTGAGGGCCGGCAGCGGATTGCAGACCTGGAAAGAGAATCGCAGCTTGCTTCAGCAAGGGCTGCAAAACAACGTGAAAACAGAGGGGCGCTGGCTGGCCTGGTTGGTCAGTTGGGTCAAACCGCAGGAATGGTGATGCAGGCTCGGCCTGGGGTCAGTGCTGAGGCGATGGCTGGCAAGAAAGCCGCCCGTGGTCAAAGGCTGTATGAACGAGGGCAGACAAGGCGAGCCGAGGAATTGGGGGCCAGGGCCGTCGAGTTGGATCCTACGCTTCAAGTGGCGCCCGCGTATGCAGCCCCAACAAAATCTTCATCTGAAATGGTATCGGGCATGCTCGGTAAAGTTTATGATCCGTCTTCAGGCAGGTATGGCGACACTGAATTGCTCATCAAAGGCATGAAGCCAACATATAAATATGGCACAATGGGCGTCGATCCCACCATGCCAGGCATGGCATATTACGACCCAAATGCTCCAAAACGGAAGAACTGAGCCATGGCCAACGATTT
>TARA_R110001592_G_scaffold249128_1_pt1 | contig 25377 bp, 18 predicted proteins | sample TARA_R110001592 | Tara Oceans TARA_R110001592 (sample SAMEA4398387) | marine metagenome | biome: Polar Biome; feature: [SRF] surface water layer (ENVO:00010504); material: water (ENVO:00002006), including particulate matter (ENVO:01000060) such as... | depth 5 m | reverse complement strand
TTCCGGTAATCTTCCTAAGTGCTTGCGACATTAAACGCGCCTGGAGATTCTTACTTGCTAGTATATTAAGTTGATTACTATCATATAGGTTTAATCATTGTTTTTATTGAAATAAAATATATTTAAACTACTTATGATAAGCTATCTTTATTCGATACATATCAGAAAGGTTCTCAAAGAGAAATTATGAGTATTTATGAAAAGGCATTTGGAAAATATTCCAAAAATTTAGATATTGGTATTGAGCTGATAGTCAAGAATAATGAGTACAGCTACAAACACCGCCAAAAAAAAATGTTTGATGAATTTGCAAAGTTCGTAATTCACAATTATAAGCAAATAACTGAAAGCCAATTTCCTCATATATGCGCTCATTTTCGTTCACATGTATACACTGAACGAAATGGTAACTCAGTTATAACAGCTAATTCTAACTATACTTGTTGGGCCAGGCTTATGAGGTTTCTCATCCAGCTAGGTTACATGCCCCAAATAACTATTCCAAAAGGGCTTAAGGCAAATCATCCATTATTAAAAGATAGCTTGAAAATATCATGCTTAGGATCTATGAATCCAAAACTTTGGAAGGAAGAACTTGAATCCAAAGATTTCACTGAATTACAAGCCATGAATGATGAGCAATACCTGAACTTTTTTATGGAAGCTCAGCTCTGGCATCGTAATCATATAGTTAGAATAGCCCGCGAATATATATTAGAAGCATCACAACGTTTTGCTGATGGAAGAAAATACATAGCAGATTACAAAGCTGAATTATTTAACTGTTCTGATTTACTACATCCATATTTATTAGCGCCTGGTAGCGGTCAACAATTAAGCTTATTTTCTGGCTCGTTACCTAATAATGAAGGCTTAAAAAACTTAGTTGGATATCTTTATCATCATCATGATGGTTTTGTTGTTCGTAACTTTACTGGAGCAAATAATCATTTAAGTAGATTTTGCAATCACATTAGTTTACGAGAGCATTTTGGTCTATCCAGCCTTTTATCTTCAGCTTGCGCCATTGTAATAGTAAACGAGACAGGCATAAATGCTGAAAGTTTGTACCGTCTAAAGTATAACAGCGAAACGCGTACACTTACTGAGCATGACACGCTTGATGGATATTATTTTAATTATGACAAACCTCGTGCTGGCGGTCCTATTAATAGATTGATAAAGCGAGATCCAGATAAAATAAATACTGAATATTGCTTTAAACTAATTGGTGAAATGACTGCACATTTTCGAAACTTAGCACCTAAAGCAATTCAATCTCAATTATTTATTCACGATGGAGCATCTGAGCAAGGCCGTGTTGAAGCATTATCAACAACAGGATTTAAAACGTCATTCAGAAGTTTGATAAGCCGATCAGACAATTTGGAATTAATTGCGTCAGACCCTAACCTAGCAAAATTAAGAGTCACAGGCGGGCTTTTGGCTTGGTATAAATCTGGTGGTGACCCTCGTGCTGCTGCAAAATTTCTTGGAAACACAACTGCTGTAGCTATAAAAAACTACATACCTAAAGAGTTACAAGATTTTTTTTATCGCAAACAAATAAGAAGCTTCCAAAACCTTCTTATATCAGTTGCTACAGATAAAAAATCTTATCAAAAAGAGGCTCTTGGGATTAAAACAGTTGAAGCTCTTGATAGATATTTAACAAATCATGTTTCCGACAGTGAGTTATACAAGAGAGTTCAAAAAGAAAAAGAAGAGGAAGAAGCGATAGAAAGCAATGAGCCCGAAATAACGTTTGTCTTAAGTGAAAATAATATTGCATTTCTAGATGCTGCTAAAAAGAGTTACGAGAATGCTACAAGTGCAACCACGCTCAAACAACTTAAAAAATGGGCTGATTTTGCAATAATAGTTTTTATGTATATTCGCAATAATGGGACCAGAAAGCAGCAAAATATAATGGTACAAGGTATAAGACTAAACACTAACAGCCCCTTGATTCTAACCCAATAATGGATATATTTGATGGAAATTATATCAAAAACATTGAATAAATTATCACCTGTAATAGATGAAGCGTTACTTAAGGAATTTTCATTACCGGATAATAATGAAACTGAATTTTGGAAGGCTGACTGGTTTCTAAGCAAATTTAATGACAACATTTGGATTATCAAAAGATATAATAATAAAAATTTACCGATTTACTGGAACGCTTTATTACCAAATGGTGACCATTTAACGGATAAAGCATATATAAGTCTTCTTCATACATTTAAAAAATTGATATTTTTAGTACGACAAGGCTATGCTTTTTTGTCTGACGCTGGAGCTAATCCTGAAACTACAAGGGCACAGCAACAATACGCTATTTTCACTAGCCTATTATTAATCATTCGATGGATGATTTTACGTGGAGACAACCCAGCGCTTACTGGTTTTCGATCATTTACTAGAGGAGATTTGGAACAGTTAGTAAAAGACGCTAAGTTTGGTCGTCAAAATATAGATGGCACTTATGAAATGATCGAAGCATTACTAACTAAAGCTAAATCTGAGGGCAATCTAGAAACCTACCTTTTAAAGAAAAAAATCAACTACTCTAAAGTTTTTAAGGAATTAGAGCTAACAAGCGGGCTTATAGATAATCCATTAATCCCTTCTTTACGTTTGCAGGCTGCGCTTAATAAACAGTTTGAAGATGTACCGTTACCCGAATATGTGGATTACAAATATAGTAATGGTCGAGAACTTCAATCATCGCGTGCTCAAAAATTTGATGAAGCCATAAATAGCACAATATCTTTAAGTAGCCTTAGTGGTATGTTAATCGGGCTTAGCGTTCTTGGTCGTTTTGCTAGTATATTAAAATATGAATTGTTAGGTCTTGAATGGTGCGCAGAAGTAAACATAAAAGATCTGGGACTAACTAATGGCTACAAACCAAATGGTCGAACTCCTACAATACCAGTTCTAACTGCAATGGAATACCTTGACAAATCCATTGCTTGGATTGTTGATCTAGGTCCAGAGATAGTCAAGGTTAAGCAAGACTGTGATACTCAACTTAAAAGTATGATGAAAGATACTTCAGCAGATAAAGACCATTATTCAAAGAAAGTTATCTTAAATATTCCAGACTCTTTGCAATCAAAGTTAAGAAGACATGGTCTTGAAATAAAACGGTATAACAAACACCAAAAAAATAATGCTTTTATAAGAGAAAATATGACTATTGAAAATGCAACAGAATGCCTAATCGCAGCTGCATTTATAGTAATTAATACCTTCGCATGCAAGCGTATATCTGAAGTCCTGGATCTAAATCAAAATTGTTCAAGACCTGCATTAGACGGAGGATGGGAAATTATATTTGGCCTACGTAAAGCAAGTCCAACGGAATCATTATCTTTAATTGGTCGTCCTATCCCTGATGTATCTGAAATGGCCATTGACTTACTTATTGACCTTTTTCCCCTTGATGTCATACCAAATGATGACAACTTCACACCACTTTTTTTATCTAATTATAATGTTAATAGAAAGCCCGTCAAAGTAAGAAAACGCTCAATACATTCTATGTATCGATGTCTCGAGCTTTTTTCTGATGTAATCGAAGTTACACCAGATAAAGAAAATAAACGATGGTATCTACGAAGTCATGAACTACGTCGCTTTTTTGCGATTACATATTTCTGGCATGACAGATTTGCAGGTCTTCCTGCTTTAAGTTGGTTTATGGGTCACTCTGATACAGAAGAAACAATGCGTTATGTGCTTGAAATAATTGTGGGTGACGAAATGCCTGAAGAAGAAGCTCGTTTTGCTGCTTCGATTATGCAGGCAGAAGATGTAAATTTACGAATTGACGGAATGGAAATTCTTGAATCAGACGCAAAGAAATATTTTGATGTTGATACTCTCAAACTTATAGATGAAAAATCATTAGAGGCATATCTTAAGCTTCGCTTTGAAGAAGGCTACCGAATAGTTAAACACGGTCATGAATTAGCAAAAATCATCTTCTTGGAGGAGCATTATGATAACTAAAAATCATATCTCTGAAACTCGTCGAAATGAAACAGTAGCAAGCTTAAAGCGACGTATTGAGATAATGGAGACAATTATTCAAGAAGGGATAATTCCTGAAGGGTTTGAGTACCATAAAAGTAATGAACGATTAATGAGATGGGTCGACAAAGATCTAAATATTACAAAAGTTGGTGTAAATACAGCTAGAGATCGCCACCCCTTGCTTTGGGATGATATTCAGAAATGTAGGGTTAGTATCACAAAGCTTGAAGCGGCTAAAAAGACAGCTCAAAATAAGCAAAAGAGTAAAACAAAAAACTCGATTAAAGAAGCTAAATACGAAGCCGAAAAAAAAGTTAAACAATTAACAAATGAACTAGTAATGCTGCGTATTGCATATCGAGACTTAATTACATCGATCAATGAAGACAAACATAAAAGTCGTATACTCCAAGATGCAATAAAACGACATAATAGTCATCATGGACTCCAGGAAATACTTCGAAATACGCAAAAAGAGACTTAATGAACAATAAGCAACTGATTTTTAAAACAGATGAAGAATGTGATCTAAGCTTCAAATACCCACTACCTTCAAACCAAAAAAATGAAAATAATTTTTCTGGCATCCCTCTAATTTTACATAGTAATCACTCTATTTGCTGGGAAGCAACGGACTTTATTTTAAATATCTATAATACAAAACCAACTACTGCAAAAAGTACTATAGAGAAATATGCACGTCAATTATCGCGTATTATTGTTGCTATGGATTACTTAAGACTAACGTTTAAAGTCTTAGCAGATAGCGATCTTTTTTTACTCGTCGAACACCTACAAAACCCTAAGTTTTCTAAATCTAATCGTATCCCAGGTAATAATCAAATTAACAGTATTATCTATCGACTATTTTCACTATTAACTTTTTTACAAAACGAAGATCGCGTAAACAAGGATAAAATAAGTACCTCACCGCAAATAAGAGCTGATATCAATATTGTAGAAAAAACATTTACACCAAATGGTTCAAAGCATAAACAAACAGTTATTGAACACCCAGCACTTCTGCAAAGACAGAATGGCTCTAAGCGCCGTCCAATCATGGAAAATGCAATTCAAATTATGCATAAAGCAATATTTGAATTTACAGATAATAATTTTATTCAGGAGAGATGGAGTAACTTATTACAAACAATGGAGTCAACTGGTGCAAGAGAATCTGAAATAGCAATTCTTAAGGTAGCAAATGTAAATGAGGCTCTAGATGATATCAAAAAGAAGAGAACAGTTCGCTTAGCTATAACTACTACCAAGGGCGGCAATAAAGGAATAATACGTAAAGTTCCAGTCACCAAGGAGTTCATTAATGAATTAAATCAGTTTATTTTATTTATACGTAATCCAATGTTAGCAGCAGCAAACATTAATCATGATTATGTTTTTATTACTAACAAATGTAATCCTATGACGGGCAAACGCATATACGATCACTTTAAAGAAGTTCGAGATATAACTAATTTGAAGAAATCTGATGCTGCACCACACCTTTTTCGGCACAGATTTATCAGCAAGAACGTGAAAGTGCGTTTAAAAACACTATTCAAGAAGCACGGAAATTATAAAACAGGTATTGAAAGTTTTGTGATTAAAAAAGTAAAACTATTAACTGGACATAAATCAGACACATCTATCTGGCCCTACGTAGACGATGCAATGTATGAACTTGACTCGTTCAAAGAAATAGATGACGAGCTACTTGCTCAAGATGAAAAAATATTATTTGAACGAAAAATTCAAAAACTTTTAGCTAAAGCTGCTATATCGAAAACAGTTCAAGCTAAAGCACAGATAATGGATCAGCTTCTCAAATTAAAGCTATTTCCTTAAAGTTTTGGAAATGATGAGCTACTCATTATAAAAGTAGAGATCAATCAACCCCCAACGCCTTAAACACAGCATCCACAGGATCTGCATAAAAGCTGACTTGGAACTTAGTAAACAGCTCTGCCGGTATAGTCGGTATATCAACTGCACTACTCATCGGCAACGATACCTTTTTAGCGCCTGCATCAAAGGCGACTTGAAGACATTCAGCTATGCTCTGAACGGGAGTTACGCTTCCACCTAGGCTCATATCACCCATCACGACCATTTGGTTTTGCACAGGCCTGCCAAGCAAACCTGATGAAAAGGCAACTAGGCTGGCTAATGCTAAATGAGTAAAGGGTCCTGTATTTTGAAGTTCAACAGCATGAATATGGAAGTCATGCTCTCCTACCTTTGTACCCGCACTAATGCGTGAAGCATTGGCTTTGAAGAAATCAAAAGCGATTTTGACTTGCTCTTTTGCTGCACTCGAATTCCATAAGCCAGACATCGCAAGTTTTCCAGATCCTTTAGTTACCTGAAGCTCTAATCGATACAGGCCTGGCATTCCTTTATTACTCAATCCGATTGTATGCAAAACACCAGGTTTACTGGGTCCTTCAGGAATAAGGCCGCCACCACCTTGCTCTTTAACTGAGACAAAATGCTCTTCTAGGCTTTCATTATCAATGTAACTGAAATGAACATCGTAGAACTCCATACCACCGATTTTCTTAAGCTGTTCTTTTACTCGTCGTCGAACTTGTAAGGCATATTCTAAACATTCACGAACATCTTCTTTTCCAAATTTACCGTGCGGATAAAGTAACTTAATAAGACCTGAAACTGTCTTTCGAACACCTATAACGTCCCGTTGATTTAAGTTATTGCCAAGTTTGAAGTATTTATCTATCGCATCCGAAAAACTTCTTTTACGCATCTCGCGATAAAATTCAGCTAAGTAATCAACGATCAAACCATACTTATCTGTGAAGTACTCAGGGCGCATTTTGGGTATTTCCCAACCAGGAATATAAGCATGAAAACGATCAAAAAATGCTGAATCGATCATTGCTTCTGGGAATGGAGCTAGTAGATGACTGGTTTTAACTAAAGATTCCACACTCTGGTTAATGTTACCCACAAACACCATAGAAGCAGACGCTTCCATTTGTTCTCTGCCTCTGGCGAAAGATCCTGAAGCCATGAAATCTTTCATGATCTGAACACCATCTTTATCTTTAAATGAAATACCAGCGACTTCATCAAAGGCAACAACATCCCAGAGGCCAACCAAACCAATACGACGTGAACTCATGTTATAAAACAAGTTCGCTACCGTTGTTTGACCACCAGAAACTAAAATACTATTCGGAGAACATTCTTTGTAGATATGGCTTTTGCCTGTGCCGCGTGGGCCAAGCTCACAAACATTATAGTTATTCTCAACAAAAGGAATCATGCGAGCTAAAAGGTGCCACTGTACGTCTACACCTAATGTGGAAGGTTCCATACCAATTGAACGAATCAATGTTTCTCGCCATTGATCAGTTGTTAAGGCGGCACGACCTGTAAAAAGCTCATCCATATTCATGTTGGGCATTTGAATTGGCTTTAATAGCGTCACACCAAACGGCGAACCTGACTGCCCTTCTTCATGGTAATAACTTAATGTCGCTATAACCCAAATTCCACCAACAAGTAATTTCTCAAATTCTTTTACGATCCCCGAAGAAATTTCAGCATCTTTTATACCCAAATTACTAAAAGAGGCTTCATATTTATCTTTTTTCTCATTTAATCTAACAGTGACACGATCGATAACCTTGAATGTTCCGCGCTCTTTAACTAATGATTTAACTTTTTCAGCTTCATCGGGGCGAACATAATTCTCAACCAGAACAGTTTTAACATTATTCAAGCCCTGTTCAATAACGTCCGCATCATCGGATGCACAGTACATACCCAACAAATACTCAAGTACATATACAGGGACATTAGCGCCTTCTTTTATTAACTTAGTTAAATCTTTACGAACAACACGTCCTGCAAAATGCTCGTTCAATAACTGGTCTAAATCTTTATCATTATCGATATTCATATCTACTAAGCCTTAAAAGAAATCATCGGTAAAAGCCAAATCTATAGAAACTTTATAGCGTTCAATTTCTGTATTGAGATCTTTGTCTTTTAGTATAAGAAAGTAATCTTTCTTTCGGTCAAAATCGGTACCCGATAAAGAGAGTTTTATCTGTTTTACCCTTTCAGAAACAGAATCACTCGAACAATCAAATGTCACTAGTTCTTCGCTGGAAACAAGCTTTTCTTCATCGTAAATTGCTGCTGTAACAGTTACCGCCAGAACATGTTCACTTACCGCCTCTGTCTGCATCAAATCAAATTTTTGTATGTTGTTGACCATTTTTAAAGACGACTTGGCTGAAATAACGCCTACTTTTCGTTTAGTTCGCTTCTCTGCTTTTTGACCACGTAATTGTTTTACCGTTACAACAGGCACCACAATTTCTTGAGGCATTACACCGCCATGGACAAAACGAGCCCCACCTACAAAATGGAAACGGTTGGCACCTTTAGGAACCCAAAAACGAGTATCCGATACCGTACCAGCGGTTTCTTTGGTAGATCCGGATAAAGCATCCTTAGGTTCGGGTAAATCAAATCCGACCACATAGCGCTTTTTGCTTTTAAGCGCATTGGTAGGTTTTTCAGCTAATGAAGTTCTATCTGAGCTAGCTAGTTTTCCTTGTTGGAATAAGAAACCATGATCAGCCGTCACAAGCACAGTTGAAGTATTGAAATGCATCAGAATTTTACGCGTTAACTCAGTCAACTCTTCTATCGCATGCTCTACAGCTTGAAAAGTTTCAGACTCTGTTGAAGCGGTATCTCCCCGTGCATCCACTACGTTGTGATAAACATAAACTAATTGCTGGTCTCGTAAAGCATCACGGCCTTCATCTCGAGACCATCGTTTCATCTCTTCAGCCGTAACGGCAATACCACCATACGCAGAAAGAATTTTGTTTCTAGCAATGGTGCCTTTACTAGACTGACCATCGACAAACACATCATCACTCACACCTTCTCGATACTCTAAGGTTTTATGTGGAAGTAACGAAGCCATACCTAGTGTCGTATAACTGGGGACAACACCTAATTGTGAGCTTAATTTTGCCTCACTGTAGCGCTTTTCATTAATCCTATCGGTCAATTCTGCAGCGGCTTCGTAACGGAAGGCATCACTGATAATGACGACAACGCGAGTTTGTTTGGATTTAGAAAATATTTTCTGAATATGCTGATTATAAAAACTCTGCTGATTCTCTATACCCTGAATATGCCAATTGGAAAGTAGCGACTCAGAGGCCACTTTATCACCCCAATTTATGGCTAGATTATCGATATACCAATTTGAATAACACTGCTCAACGGCTTCGTCTAATTTCTTTAAAATTTCAACATGAGCTCGACCCGATGCTTCAAAATAATGACGATAAGCTTTATCAAAACGATACAGGTCGACTTCGTAGGCTTTATATAAATCATGCGCACTAGAATAATGAAAACCTGAACTATGATCATGACGTAAAGAAAATAAATCTAATGATGAAGACAATGCGGTATAAATAAGTCGATATTTTCGACGAATATCATCATCTTTATGTCGAGAGGCCCAATAGTTATCAAGTCGATTAGAAATTATGTCGGATAACACAAGAAGGTATTTCTTATCTGCTTCGGGTATCGCCTGCGAAATTTCAACAATGATCTGACGCTCAACAGCTTCGAATGTCGCCACTTCTACGAGGACATTAAGATCAATATCTTTAATCTTATCAGATACCCTCAAAGCATCGGCTACCCATGAGGAGATTTTATCAAATGACTTGTAATAGCGAGAGCTATCGCGCCAGCGAGAAAGCAATGCGCGAGAAGTCGCTTTAGCGCTACCGGACGATAAGGCTAAGGTTTGCGCCCAAGGTGGAATATCAGAAATACTTTCACAAAATCCAGTTGTTAGCAGCCTTACTAGAAAATGACCAAACTTAAAATCAGCTTCACCTTCTAACTCTTCATGAGAAGCTTGATAACCGACCTCTTCTTTTAAAGCGATTAGTAATGTAGGTATCAGGTCGAATTTTTCAAGATCTTCAATACCAGGATGAACATCTTCCAAACCCAAATCACTTTCAACAGCCTGCTCAGCTAAGGCGAATACAATATGAGGAACATCACAATTTTCTGCTTTTACTAAGGTCGCAATCATCGCCAAGTCTAATTCATGCTTATTGAAATCTGGCTTAACCCATTTTTTAAAGCCATTTAAACGTGTTTTACTGGCCAGAAACTTAGCGCGAGTTGATAGATGCTCCCTTAAACTCTGCTGATGAAGACCCAGCTCATTGAAGATAATCGAGAAACGATCTGCATAAAAACTACGTGAATACAGCTTAATATCTAACAGCCAATCTTTTTTTGGTTCGGGCTCACTGCTAGGAAAGTAAAGAAGGTATTTACCTTGCTTATCATTCACTTCAAGTTTTAACTTCATGCCTAAAGAAGAAACTGATTTCATGTTCACGATATGAACATCGGATAAACTCAATGAATCGAGGTCTTGCTCAAAGCTTTGGTCAGGGTCGAACCAAAAGACAATGCGATGATTTTCAGCAAAGAACGCTTGCTCTAAACCCTGGTTTAATTGATCTAAATTCATTTATTTTCCTAAAATTTAAATAACTTTTTCTTGAAGATAAAGAGGCAAAAAGCCTAACAGCCAGAGGGAAATTAACTAGCTGATAAAGATGTTCCTCTTAGAAAATCGAAGCGTTTTGAAACTAGAAGAAAAGCTCTAACTTCTGATGCATATTTATGAATAGCATCAAACTTCGGTAATCCATTCATATTCAATACTTAACCATACCTAATCTTATTTCAAAGGGCGGATGAACTGATCCCAGAAATGTTCTGCCATACCTTGGTCAGTCATTAGTTCATCTCTGTTTGCGCCAGTAAAGCTTCCCATCAACGCTTTAAATCCAAGCATTACACCATCATCTGAAATTGACATACTTTCGTTATAACCACCTTGTATTAAACCGCTATTACTGTAATAGATGTCACCAAAACCGCTACCATCTTTCCAGATGCCACATTGTGTCGAGCGTTTGCCACTTACGTAAATAGAACACTCAAAGCTATTAGAATCTCGTCGTTGAAAATCAAACTCCAAACCAGCATTCCTTTCAGTAAGCTCATTTAAAGAATTTTCAAAAAAACGTGAAACATAATCAAAACCTGCTCTGGTAGCTGCATCTTTGTCACGATCGGTGAACTCTTTTTTTATTGCTAAGTTACTGGAACGAGGCCTTTGGTGAGAAAAAGAATTTACTGAAGGGTTTACATTTTCCCCTTTTGCAATGAAGGGCATTTGAGTTGTAGCTGTAGAACTAAGGTTTATTTTATCTAAAGCCTTAGATACAGCGTTTACAACCTCAACAAATCCGTCATCAATATGTGTATATTTTAAGATAGGCTTTCCATCGGGCGTCGCTGCTAACAATTTTCCAAAAGGAAGTTTCTCCCACACACAGGTTCGAAGAATCACTGGAATAACAATCGCTTCTCCACGCTCATGCCGCTCCAACGAGTTTTTCATCTCAATGTCATAACAGTAATTTGACGCAATAAAATCCGGGCTCACTAATAACAAAATAATGTCGGCTTCTGCAAAATTCTGACTAATTTGTGTGTCAAAAACATCACCAGGGTTAATCCGTCTATCATGCCAGGTTTCTATTTGACTCATCCGTTTCAACGGTGATAAATGCTTTTCTAATTCATTTCTCAACTCTTCATCAACATGTGAGTAAGAAAAAACGACCTTTGCCATAGCGTGCCTATCAAAGTTTTATTTTAATTTATAAATTAGCCTGTAAGCGGCCAGTGATTACTCCATAGAAATAGAAAATATGGAGTAACTGTTTCTAATCCTTTTATTACTTCTTGCGTTGTGCTTTACGAGCTGCTGAAGCAAGTTTTCGTTTGGTTTTCATCTTACGTTTATTCTTAACTTTTGATGTTTTACCAGAAGGTTCAACTAGATCATTAACTTCCATGATATTTTTGGTTAACGCTGTATGAGCACTATCTAAATCTTGTTTCACTATTACCAAGGGCACAATACTTTCTTCAAGAATAAATAAAGCTAAAATCTCAAAAGGTCCCAAATCATAAATAGCTTCATCGATATTAATGTCTGCTTTTTCCAAGAGAGCTTTTTGTTGGTTTACACTAAAGCAAGTGAACTCACTTTCTTGATTTTGCGTGTCTTTAATGAAAGCTATGCCAATATAATTCGGCACAACCATAGCGATGTTGAATAAATCTTCGTCTTTTACAATCCTATTAATAATCGAGTCAGTGAATGATTTACTTTCATCAGCGTTAAAACTGGCCAAATGAAGTGATGTACAGTCAAGATCAAGCTCTCCAACACCCGCCCAAGGATCATTGGATGGGTTAGACAAACCAACTTGTTCGTGCAGTTTAGCCTCGGCAATTGGCATAAGGTTTACAAGTAATGTTGTATTATCAACTTCAACAGCATCAACCTTCACATAATGGGCATAACGAAAATAAATTTCACGCTTATAAGCTGTATCTATTTCTTTAAAACCATCACCTGAGACAGGTAACTTCAACGCAATTAGTTTTTCATAAAGTTTAACGATGAAATTAAAAATCACAGGTTCAAGATTATAAAAATCGCCGAAATCAGCTAATTGACCGCGTATCTTTCTTATTTTATCTTGCTGTTTAGAAACATCTTTAAACTTCTGCTCACCATCAATTGCCTGATTAACCGTTTCTTTACTAATTAAGCAAACTTTAGCAAGTTCAAGATTTAACTCTTGAGCAAAAGCACGTTTAATGGCGAATACCTCGCCTTCTAAATCACCCCTATGTGCGGAATGATTTCTTAAAGCTTTGATCAACAGAAACTCATCCAAGTCGAATAAGCCTGAAGTATTTCCATACTGCTTTCGAAGGCGCTCATTAAATTTAAACGCCTCATCTAGCACAAACTGAAGTTCATCCAAGCCATTCTTTCGACAATAACGGTAATAACCATCAAAAATTCGTCTAGCTGCAGGTTCAAGTATTGAGTTCATATCAATATCACCGGTGCTTCACCTGTAATAGCCTTAACTTCAGCCAACAAATCTCCAAATTTGCCATAGTTAACTTTTACGCCATCATCTAGATCCAAACTAATACGTTGGTCTGCAAAGTGACGGAGTTTTTCATCGAAGGTGCTGAGTTCGGCTTGTTGTTTATGTAGTTGGGCGATTTCTTTCTCAAGCTTTTTAATTTCAGCGGTGCTGGCACTGGCTTGAATGTCGTTTTCTAATTTATTAACGTGAGTCGATAGTTTTGCGGTTAGTGGAATCACGTATTCAGTACGCATACGCGCCAATGTGCCTTCGTTGTAGCGATGTAAATACACCAAACACTGGAAGGCTTTTTGTTTGCCACTGCTAAACAACCAATAGATTGGGCGTTTTTTATAGGTTTGCAGGTGGTCTTTATAAAACCTATCGCATAAATAACGACGAATAGTATCGCGGCTGTCTTCACCTTTTTTCGGTGATAGGTTGGCGGCTAGGAAGTTAAGGTTTTCTTCTAGGTGGCTTTCATCCCAAGCCACAGAAATAAATTCAACTAAACGGTTAGCGGCATCGTCGGCAAACCATTCTTTGTCGGTAAGAGGAATAATGCCGTCGTCATCGGCTGGGAATTTGGTGTACGCGCCTCTTTCAACTAAGTCATCAAAGCCTTCGTTACCGCTATTGGCATAAATAAGGCCTGGTTCATCTAAGCTGTAACGTCCCATCATGCAACCAATGGCGTATGAGACTAGCTCGGCCATGGTGTCTTCACGGAAACGAGTATTACGTTCTTCTTCAGTTCCTTTCACGCCGTATCGATAAGCAGGATTTACAGTGAGAGTGATTTTCTCGATGAGCACTTCTGGAGTTAGTTCGTCAGCTAGACCATAAGCATCTATGAAGAGGCGGTTATTTTCTTCTTCTAAGTACTTCATTTCAGCGATGGTGTTGTTGTTCTGGCTGATCCAGTCGATGTAACTTGATTTGATGGTACGCGTGGGAACGGAGGAAACCACCAGTATAGGGAAAGATTTGAAGTCCCAGGAGCGTTCGTAGGCATCCCAGTCTCTGGTAGCAGTATCTAGTAGGTCCTCATAAAGAGGAAGCGATGTTTGGACGTCGGGTATCGGAACAGAAGAAATAGCGCCTTCCGAGTAATTCAAAGTGGGAGAAGTAGCGTGAAGCAAATACGAGATTACAGATGAGTTGAGCGCACTGTGCAGCCAGGCAGCGTGTCTTTCGTCCTTTGGAAAACACGTAGATCCAGTACTTTCAAAAACAAAGTGACCAGGCAAACGACGAAATGAAACATCTGCCACTGTAATCGTTGACCAAGTGAAGCCCAAGCGGAAAAAGAATTCGATATTCTGGGGCCTAGAACGCAACCTACCGTTGTCATCGAAGAAGTTTCGAATGGCAAAACCGTCGTTCTCCCAGTTCAGTACATACTCATGATTACCATACCATCGACGGAACTCTCCACCCTTTGCGCATGCGAACCACTTTGCTCGGTCATTGTCACCGAGCATTACTGCACTTTTCGCTTGTGATACCTCCTGCCATAGCCTCAGAAAACGTTCGTTTTCTCCTGTCTTCAGTCCTTGTCTGGCAGAAGCGAGCTTCGAAAGCAAAGGAAAACTTTCATATGCGTTACGAACATTGTCGCTCAACCAGTAAGCTATCGGGCTGCCAGGGAGTTTCTCGAATGCATCAGTTTTGGTTCTATAAAACCAATTACATTCAGGATTAGCAATTGCTTCTTTAGTTTTAGGTGCTTGATTCTGATGTCCTTTAAAATCAGACAACCTAATGTAAGACCCGATAAAGCCTTTAATATGGCGACGCATAAACGTAAACGTTGCTACGGGAATACACGCTGGCTCAAAAGCATTATATTCAAGTTGGATCAAACTACTTAGCCCTACTTCATCAAGTAAATTGGATCTAAATTCTTCATAGGATGAAATAAACATCCAAACAAAAGGAGCTATAGTTCCAACTCTCCCAAGGTCTTTTGATAAAACATAACTACGCTCGATAAAACAGGAAAACAGGTCACTCTTAGCATTCGAATAATTATTTTTTGTAAATACCTTAACTTCTGGTGACATTCCTTTGGCCCCGATATAAGGTGGGTTCGCCACCACAGCATCATACTGCGCTGCCAGTTTTTCAGCTTGCTTTACCAATGGCGCTAGATGCTCCAATACTTCCTTCACAAACATATCTTGGCTGTTTGTTTCACTTAGCTGTTTGAGTGCGGGTAATTTTTCTGCCAATGTTTGCGGCACTTGAATAAGCGAACCAAAGGTTGTGGCGTGCTCAAACAGTTCTTTGAGTGCGGTTAGGTCTTCCGCACTCAAACCGTATTGTGATAAATCAATACCGTGTACTAAAGTGTCGATATCTAGGCTGGTGCTATCGACCATAGCCATCACATTCAGCTTTACACCACGTTCGAATAATCGGCGATCGTCTTCACGGCCTTTCATCATCAGGGCAAAGCCGGTTAGCTGGGCGGCGCGTTGGTCTATGTCTAAACCAAATAGGTTTTTTTCTAATATCAGCTTTGCAATATCACGCTGGCGGTAACCGCGTTCTAGGTAGATGGCTTTAAATAGATCGTAGGCTTCTACCAGTATGTGGCCCGAACCGACTGGCGGGGTCGATTAGGGTGAGTTCTTCTGGATTGAGGCTTTCTGGGGTAATGGCTTTTAGCTGGGCGTTGACTTCATCGGTTTGCTCGGCAGGTGTAATGTAGTATTCCATCTGCGCTTTTAAAGGCGATTCTGGATAGGTGGCTAACCATTGTGCGCCTAAGGAGTTTTGCACCATGTACTTTACGATCCAGTTGGGGGTAAACAACTGTGTGGCCGCTGGAATGTCTTCGCTTTTTACCACTTTGCCGATGACTTGGTCTTTTTTCTCGGAGATGTAAAACTGGTAAAGCCAGCCAATAATCTCGACACTTTGCCAATCTTCTTCGGGTATTTCTGTCACTAAATCATGAATTAACGAATCTGTTTTGGTGAGGTTTTCAGGTAGTAATAATTCTGTTTCGTCATCGATGGCTTCGAACAGAAATGGCATGGCAGTATGCAAGGCATGGCATTGAGCCAGTAGTAATTCGCGATAAAGTTCTTCATCTTTTGTGCCGTCGAGCTTTAATGCACGTATTTTTGCAACATCAAGCCCCGCTAGGTCAATGTCGAGGCATTCTTCTAGAATTTGGTAGCCTGTTGGTTCTGTTTGATGGCTCAATACTCTACGGCCATGACCAAGGTAATCGTGCAGCTCCATATAGCGAATAGCACATAAGCGGTTAAACCAACTGTAAGCCACTTTTTCGATGGTTTGGTTAAAGCCATGCAGTTTTACTGTTTTAACTAAGGCTTCGCGGGCTGTGGCGATACTTTTTGGAAAAGGTCGATCACCAATAAGCGCTAAATCCCCTTTGATTTCCATCGGGGTAATGGCTTTTTCGGTAATACCGTATTTAGCAGCCATTTTGCTCATAGCTGCGATAAAGGTATTACGGGCGTTGGGTGCGTAGCGTTTGATATTGCTTGTGTTCATAAATAGTCTGTCCTTAGCGAATACGCACTCGTTGGTCTTTGGCAATAGCGTCTTGTAGTTCTTGTTTTAGTGCTTCCAAAAATTTGTCGACTTCAGTTTGTGTTTCTAAGTAGGCATTTCGACTGACTTTGTTAAACACGCTTGAAGATGTTATTTCGATAATTGGCTTCGGTTTAACTAAAGGCTCAATCTCTTTAACATATATCGGCGAGGTTTTGCTTTCACCTGAGTAAGCACTTGATGCACTCTCAGCTTCTTTATCTTTAAGTTGCTTTTCTTGACGCTGTTGTTGAATGAACTTTTCAACCGCCTGTTCTAGTTCGTATAAGCTATCATCGAAGCGCTCTTGGGCCGTTTGTGTTTGAAACATGAATATTTGAGAAATACTGGTTTCTGTTTCCAGGTCTGCTTTAACCAGTTGAAGTGGTCTTAACAACTTATTACTGAGCTCGGAAGTGGCGATGCCGCTTCTTTCTATTTCAGCTTCTAGCTGTTTTATCTTGTCATTTACTCGATCTAGTGCGTGACTACGTTTTTCATCAAGAATGTTGTTGTTGACCGTTTCTACCGTACTGACTAGGCCTGAAATTTTATGCAATAAATTATAAGGGGCTTGTGCAGATTCGATCGTTTGCATTTCAGCGAGTGCAGCTTTGGCTTTTTCATCTTTATCCAAGGCAGGTTTATTCTTTTCAAAATGACGCATTGCTTGCTGTAGCTGTTGCCAAGTATGCAGCTGATTAGTAAAGAACTCGTGGACATCACGATAATCTTCTTCTAAGTCTAAGTAGTCATTCTTTTTATCGACGATCTGTTTGAAAAAGTCGAAACTATCATCGTTATTAAGCAGTCGCTCTAGCGAAAGTAGCGATTTCTCGATTGTCGTTTTTCCAGGGAAGCGACCTACATCTGTTTTGCTTTTATAACTCTTTAAGTTTGTTAGCCATTGATTAAAATGCTGGGTATAAAACTCGAATAGCTCTTTTTCTGTTGATGGTCCCATTGCTGAGAAAAGGTCTTGGGTGAGATTTCTGGCTTGTTTTAATACAAGTTCATCTGTTTGACGCTTACGAATAATCGTAACTTCACGACGGCGACGAGAGTTATTCAGCGGTTCAAATGCATCTTTAAGCGGCAAAGTAGTGCCTAACATGAAAATAATGCGCCCCATTGCAGCCAAACGACCTAAAATCAGAATGATTTCGGTCTCTGGCCAGCCATATGGATTTTTGACAAAACGTTCAAGAATTTCAACAAGCATGACGCTATCTTTTTCCGAACGTAAGCTGATGTATTGCTCGACTTCTTTTGTGGCCTGCGCATTGCCAGCTTCACCCTCTAAAGATAAGCCCATTTGGCCTATATCATCAGCCGTTAATATGGCTTTTAATTCTCGCCATGGGTCAGTTTGAAATACTTTTAGGTAAGCAAGCTTTGTATAGGTATTTTCTAATAAATATTGGCAAGCCTCATCGAATTTCACGATGATACTGCCGTTAGTCAGATTTAAGTGCTGACCCAAGGCATAGACATCTGCTTTATTTAACATGTCTTCAATTGTGGCACGAAGGCGTTTTTTACGTTCTTGGTTTTCTCGCCCGCGGTCTGCCAATATGCGTGTGATATCGGACTGTGTGCCGTCATCATTCAGGCGGATATATTTATTGGTTTTTAGCCAAGTACGCAGTTCATTATAGAATTGGTTATTATCAGGCAACTTAATAAGCACTAGGCCTTCAGTGCTTTTGTTGATGCAGCCGGCCTCTGAATATTGGTGGTTATAGTCCGGATCTAAGGGCGAAACCACTTCTACTTTCAGGTCTGTTTCATAACGACCATCTTGAGTGTGGCCATCTAAATAACGCCCTATACTGTAATCGGTTTTGTTAATTTGATATCGGAACTTATTTTTATCACGTAATAAGTCTTTAAAGATGAGATTACTCAGTTCTTTGTTCTCATCTGAACTGGCTATCTCAGTCGACTTTATTTGACGTGTTATGTCACGCTCTTCGTTTGTTAGAAACAGGAATTCATCACCATTTCTGGTTATGAGGCTTTCTTTTTCAAGGCGCTGAAGGCTTTCTTCTATGCCTTTACGTAGTGTGAGTTTATCTTCATCAATCTTATCGATAGAAAGTGTGACTAAGTTGTCTAGTGTGCCTTTTATTAAGTCGACATAACGAATCATAAACAAAGTACGCAACATTTGAACGTCGAAGTCGTCTAGTGTTGCGTTATCTTTTGCCTGATCAATGGTTCGCTTTACGGATGTATCCAGAAAGCCTTCAACCGAGCTATAAAAACGATGCATAGGCACCAAAGCACCAATTTCTTGGTTTGATATTTCCTTTGCAGCCATCTGGAATGCATCCAGCATGGATCGTTCACCGTAGGCTAAGTGTGCACCTGTTGCTCCGACCTTTCTAATCTCTTCAAAAACCTTTTGAACCAGCTGAAAATGATAAGGCGCAAATGGATAGTTCTTTACGAAACTGTCTGGGCCGTCAAAATTCTTGAGTGTTGGGCCAGATCGATCGAACGAAATTTGGTTTTTGAGAATATCGCCTTTCTCGTCAAACACTTTGAGAAGTTCTGCTTCTGCTTCAGGTGTTTTGCGGAGCAATCGCTTCTGAATAACTTCATCGGTATTTGAACTGGACAATGACAATCGCGTTTTGAAACGGCCAGCAATTTTCGAGAAATCGTTGGCTTTTGATGAGGATAGCTCGCCTAATACGGCATCCATGTCGGCTTGCGACGTCACGATAATCCAAGATCGACCTTTGCAGATTGTGCCCAGATTTTCAGTGATAGTTTGTAGCGTTAGCATCAGCTTGGTGTCACTTCCGATAAACTGCCCAACTTCATCCACTAAAAATAATACCCGGTGGTTTTTATCTTGCGTATCTAGATACTCTTTTACCCAATGGCAGAAGTTTTCAACTGAGACACTGAAGGTTTTTTCTGAGGCTTCAAACCATTTATGTGCAGCTTCAGCAGAAAGATTTAATGCAACCGAAAGCGCCTTTTCGACATCATCTTGATAAAACTGATAACCATCACGTTCATCTACCCAATCCACACCACTTGCGTCTTTAAACGCGTCTTTAAATTGCCCGTAAACCTCTTTTTGAGATAAATGGCGCTCCATGTGTGCGATATGCGGATGATCGCCGCTGAAACCTTGATGCTCGTTAAACACACGAAGGAAGACATTCAGAATGGGATTGCCATCATCATTAGAGCTAGCTTTACTATCGATATTGAACAGAATCACATCTGCGGTATTACTGACAGCTTTATCAATATTTGCTCTTGTCCAGCCATCTCTGACCTTTTGCTCATCAAAAAATTTAACTGCTTTCTTGGAGTTGCCTTCACTATCGATCGCTTCTTTGTTGGCTAAAATATAGGAAAGTGTTTTAAGAAAGTGCGATTTACCTGAGCCAAAGAAGCCCGAGATCCAGACGCCGACACGATTAGCAATGGACGGGTCATTTAAGTCGGTGCTGTAGGATTCAAAGAAAGATCGAAAATGAGTTTCTAGTTCATTCGTTACGACGTATTCATCGAGTTCTTGATAAACCGTGGCGTTGTCGTCTTGATCGGCTTTTACGACCCCATTAATGGAGCGATCCAGCGGTTTAACAAACAGATCTTTGATACTCATCGTTATCTTCCTTAAAACTTAAATCGGTTATGGCACTAATGTAAAAGCACGGTAATAATTTTTGCTGGGAATTTTTCCGAACAAACTCATGGTTTGGCCGGTGTAACGACCAGGGTAAAACATCACAAGAGGTTTATGTCCAAGCAGAGAATGTAAGCTATTTAATAAATCATGCGCTCGCAGCAGAGGCCAAACGGAACCAACTCCCGAGATAAAGATCATATCTGCATCGACGGCTTTGCTTTGTTCAACAATAAAAGGTGCAAATTTATCCATATGCAAAGGCCCAGCTAAGGCTTTCATTAGGCCTTCATCACCTTTCTTCTTCTGCATTTCAATGGCTTTATCAACGAAACCTCGTTCATCTAGACAGTCGACAAGACATTGCAATAAATTGATGTGTGCGATGTTCAGGTGGTTATGTTTCTTATTCAACATGCCCATTAAAAAATCGAGATATTCTCGCACTTGCAGTTCGGACTCTGGAGCGTAATCAAATACCCAGAAATTGAGGTCTCCACCCACACCTTTTCCTTCCAAAAATTCATTAGACAGAATTTTTTCAGGGATCTGATTTAGGCGTTCTTGTAACAGTTGATCCATTGGATTTTCCTAACGGCCTCCTTTCGTGGAAACGTCTAAACAATCTTTGATTCGATGCTTATAAGTGTCTTCTAACATGATTTTAATTTCAGGGCGTATCAGCACAGTTTGGAGTTTAAGGCTGCGAGTGTTGTTGATATATCCCATTTCAGCGAGGATGCGAAAGACGACTTGCCCCATCTTTTTCTTAGATGATTCTTTCCAGTCATGAATGACCGGATCTTTATGGGCACAATCTTCAAGAAAATCATTCCATAGGTATAAGTCTAAAGATTCGGTATGTGTGACGTAGGCGTCTTGAACAACACGTTCCATGAATTCGACCAACAATAAGTTTCTTGCTAATGCGGCACAGAAGGTAACCTGTGTTGCTAGTTCATCGTCTCCATCTCTGAGGGCTCGCCAAAATTCTGGTTCAATTAGTTCTAAGCGCTTTCTGATTGCTTGAGCATTGCGCTTAGCTGAAGCTTGGCTTTTCTTTTGGAGTAGATTTTCTACCTGGATAGCCTCATGCCATTGCTCGGGTGTGGCTTCTTTAAGCAATAAATCGGCAATGATACGGCTTTCTCTTACCATCAAAGAGCCGCCTGTGAGATCGCTGTTATAGGTGAAATCAACCATCAATACTTTCCTTAGCTTGAGAGCCATCAGAAGCATTACTTTCAAACAAATAAGGGCTGATCTTTTTACGGTCTGATTCAATTAGCTGAAGAGGATATTTTTTTGGATCTATAGCATCTTCAGAACTGATTGCTGCTTGATAACGTTGTAAGGTGTAATGAGCAAGCGCTTTACGAACTGAAACCTGGAGTCGACCATCCGGTAAGCTAAAATCACGCTCTACTAAGGCTTTCAGTTTTGAATCCAATTTTTCATTGGGTATCAATGTGATCATCACCATTTCATTCCAGTCATTATCATTTGAAATTGCAGGTGCTTCTGCAGAGTTAACTTGTGGTGTTCGGTCTATTCTGGACAAAAGGAAGTCACGAAATTCATTTTTCAAATGACAATATGCTCTTACATGCCAACGAAAGCCGGTATACACGAGCGTGTGTGGTGATATAACGCGTTCATGCCAAGATGGGTTGCTCATAGAGGCGTATAAAATTTTAATGCTGGTATTTGATCTGCAAGCCCTTAAAACCTCTCTTACTACTTCTGGCCTTACTGATCTGTCTGGCAGTTGAACACTGACTAGATTGGCATCTGTTTCGAGAGTGCACGCCATTGATTCGTTATTAAAGTCGCCAATAAGATTCATGTATTCATTAACATGCCCAGACGTTAGCACCGGTTGAAAACCAGCTGTTGGAACATACGCCTTTACACTAGGGTCGTGAATTAAAGAACCAGGATTATGTTCCGCAAGGTAGCGCTTTATGTCGTTAGAGGCTTGTTGACGACTAATACCAAACCACGAAACAAGCTTGGGTGTGACCAGACGGCCTTCCCAGTAAGCTAGCAGCTCAATTGCTTTTAATCTCAGTAAGACTTCGTGCTTTTCATCGCTCATGAAAAACCTCAATTATTATTTTGAGCGTGTAAAGTATAACAAAACACAACTACTGTAAAGTAAGTATACAGTAAAGTATTTTGCAATTAGGGCGATTGATAAAGTTAAGTGAGTTCAGAGGATCTTAGGTTTTTATAAAATTCGAATTAAGCATGCAAACTATGACGTAAACAAAATTTATAAAAAGGTGCTTCGTAATCATTGAAATGTTTGTTAACTGCTTTTTCTTCACAGAAAATAAATGACTTTAATCCCTGATATTGACCCACGTCTAAACGAGATCTCAAGGCATATGTTTCGTTTTGTTTTGGCTTGAGGCACTCCAAACCTTTAATAAGCATAAGTCCTGAATACTCTTGATCAGGAATAGAGTGAATATTTTCATTTGTAATTATGAATTGTGAGGCATTCATCTTCTGAGATTGGCATTCTTGCCATAAAAGCTCATATAAATCATCTAGCTTCTCATTGTTCCCAGAAATAAGAATATGATTAAACAAACCTATTTGTAGATGCTGAAGTAGTTTTTTTACTTCTTCAGCTAATGTCAGTTTTATATCATTCATAGCGCAATTACCCAGTCTGGCTGATAAGAATTAATACACTCTCTTCCGTAACCCTTTTGATTACTGATAACTCGAGTCTTGCCCATGAGGATATCGAAATTGGCATGGGTATGACCAAACATCCAAATATCCGGTGCAAACTCTTCGATTAGGTCGTCAAATGATGCGTGGAAATAGGCACAAATTTCATTAAGCGGAAACGTTAAATTTCTAACCGATAAACTGGGAGCAAAATGCGTAATAACCACTGTGGATTGGCAACTTGTCGGTTTTTGAAGTTCACTTTTCAGCCAAGCGTATTGTTGTTCGCCAAGTTCAATACAGTCATCTACTGTAAATATGCGATCTTGATAACCAATAAGACGGAAATCGTTTATTGCATAGCTGATTGAGTATTTATCTTCTACGTCCCTATCTTTACTTAGGCTGAGCATTCTGCTCCAACCTGTCGTCCCTAGAAAACGGATACCGTTAATGTCTATCGCATCATTTTGAAGGAAATGAATTCTTTTGTGGGGTTTCAGCATTTCATTTAATGCTTTCTCAGCACCCAGCATATCTTCAATATCGTAATACTCATGATTACCCGTCACATAAATGACATGAGTAGATTCGTACTTATTTTCAATATAGGTCAGGAACTGGTAACTCTCATCAATACGGATGATGTCTCCAGCGAGAATTAATATATCGGGTACATTTGTAAGCCAGTCCTTAGGCAGACACTGCCTTTCAAGGTGCAGATCACTGTGTAATGCAATAGTGGTCATAATTTTATCTCTTCGCTCTTTTAAGTAATAAAGCGGCCTGTTTTCTGCTATTTACCATCTTCATCTCTAATTTTAACCATGTCCTGGATTGCTTCTTGAGATATGATTATTTGATTCTTTTGCTTTAGCGGACTTATCTTGGTGTCCAAATTTTCCATCACATCGCGATAGTTTTCATTGATAAATCTATCGAGTTTTTCCAATTCGATTTGATACAACTGCTCAGACTCTTCAGCAGGTTTTATGAATTGCTGACAATCTCGTAAATAGTTTTGGAAGGTAATAGATTTCGCAGTTTTAGCATTTTTGATGATGATTTCCAGGTGATGCTCTGTTGCAAAATCACTCTCTTTAAAATAAACAGCACATTCTTCATCTCTATCAAAAGCATCATCTAATTGATTCTTTAATTCATTCAGATAATCTCTATATCTCGACTTTAATTCGTCTAAATGTCGCTCAAGCCCATTTGCTTCAAGCTTATAATCCCAAAGAAAACCGCCTTTTGTTTTTTTTCCATTCTCTGGTCCTTCTACAAAGTGATTTGGAATGAGTTTATTTACCCTAGCTGAAGCATGCTCTGTAAGTTTATCTATTAAATGATGACTAAGACTTGATTGCGTTGAATAACGAAAATGTCCTTCAAGATCGAACATTCTTACCCAATTGTGATTTAGATGCAGGCGATATGGTTTTTCAGTAAAACTTCCCTCACTGTGTTCTTTAAATGCATTTTGTTGATATTGAAATTCTTGCAAGTCGTAATCATATAATGTTGGGTAGCGTGTTAAATCGAAGTCCTGGCTTTGAAATTCATTAAAAACAAATGAGTTTTTGCCTATACCCGTCAAAGCGGTAACATACGCATTTAGATAACCCAATTGCACTGAAGTAAGTGTATCGTCAATATCTACATCCTGTTCATATGCAAGCTTTAATACATGTTTGAACAGAAATTCAGTGATCACGTCACGATGCTTAAAGAAGTATGATTGGCGCTCTTTATTTTGCCTACTTTCATCATACGTAAAAAATAAAGGGTCGATTCGCATTAGTAAGCGTTTAACTAAAGCTTGGTCAGGTTTTATCGTTTTTTTGCTCATATTTTACTCAGGTTTAGCGCTTGAAAGACCGCTACTTCATTTAATATCGACATGATTTTCTAATAAATTTTTAGTGGCTAATAGGCTTTCGTACTCACTAATACTGATGCAGACAAACTCTCTTTTACCTTTATTAGTAACTACAAATCGGTGATCCGAGTTTTCAAGCTGCCGCAGTATTTTCCTAATCTCTCTTCTGAACCGCGACACTGCAATTTCAATGGTTTTGGTGTTGCTTATGATTAACTTGTTGTTTTTTATTGATACTGAATAATCGTCATCTCGAAAGATGAGTATTTTCTCTTTAACTAACTCAGCCACATTCATAATGAACTGATAAGGGTCGAAGTCATTTCTTTCCTTTATCTTATGACCCAGGCGACGCTGGTAATCTTTAGATATTGTTCTATTCATGAATATCTCCCTGATATTCACCTTTCAGAAAGTAGGCTCGTTGTTTGTTTTTATCATGCGATATCACCCAAAATGAAGAAGTCTTGCTCTTCACA
>TARA_R110001592_G_scaffold63746_4_pt1 | contig 25386 bp, 19 predicted proteins | sample TARA_R110001592 | Tara Oceans TARA_R110001592 (sample SAMEA4398387) | marine metagenome | biome: Polar Biome; feature: [SRF] surface water layer (ENVO:00010504); material: water (ENVO:00002006), including particulate matter (ENVO:01000060) such as... | depth 5 m | reverse complement strand
CGTCCGACTGGTCAAACCTATCGAACCCATTGCAAAGCCAAAAAAATGCCCCCGGCGAGTTTGGCCTTCAATATGGAAGCTTTCTATAATGATTATTTGTGTTTTGTGAACCGTAGTGTTCAATATGGACATGATGAAATTATCAAATGCTGAATTTCCTTCTTCTTAAATAGCTGATTTAATTGATCTTTTGCGGAGGCGTAGGAAGTAGTATAATTTTTGGCCCCGGCAGGGCGCTGCCATCCATATCGGGCGTAAAAGCCAGCTATTGCGAATAAATCGGGTAAAAATATCACACATTTAGAGCATGGGCATTCGTCCGGCCCTTACCCGATTGTGTGGACCGCAGTCTTGTCCCAGCTCAAACTTGGTTCTGCCGATCAGCAAGCACCTCTGTTTCCGGCGTGGTATTTCGCGCCAACGGAACATTCTGGAAACTCGCTTTATCATCTGCGTCGACTTGTGCCCGCTGCCCCATTCGCCAGAGGGAGAAAAGCGCCATCAACAAATGAGCGCCGAAAATAGTCCCGAACAGGCCCATTGGCCCAAATAGCATAATGGCAAGACCACCGATGAACGGACCAATGATCGAGCCAATCCCGAACAACATCAAAAGCCCGCCACTGATGCGGATATACTGACCCGGAGCGGCGTGATCGTTGGCATGTGCGACCACGATCGGATACATCGCAAAGATTGCAGCGCCGAGTGAACAGCCGATCAGGATATTCATCAAGGCCGTATCTGGCTGCATGAAAAGAAAACTGCTGTTCGCAGCGAGGGCAACGACAGCCAGCAGAACGAGGATTTTTCGACGATCAAACCGATCAGATGCCTTGCCCACCGGAATTTGTGCAGCGGCCCCTGCGAGAATAGGCAAGCTGCTAAAAAGAACGATGGTCGTCAGGTCCAAGCCTATTCTGTCCGCGTAAACCGGCGCTAACGCCCCAAATGTACCATTGGAAATACCGATCATCAGCACGGCAAACACCGCGACGGGCGAATTGCGCCACAGTTGCGGGATATTGAGCTTGACCTCGAACAGCGGCGCGGGCGCGCGGTTGGAACTGATCGCAGTCGGAATCAGCGCCAGACAATAGAATATGGCGGCCAGCATGAAGAACCAGGGGGTTGAAACATCGGCGCCAATCAAAATCAATTGTCCACCGGTCGAGCCCACCAGATTGATCATGGTGTAAGTTCCGAACACCTGACCCCGGATCGATGAATCGACTTCTTCGTTCAACCAGCTTTCAACGATCATTGCCGCCCCGGCGAAACAGAAGCCCGAGACCGCTCTCAACGGAATCCATGCCCATGGATTTGGGAACATCGACGACAATAATATGACAATTGCAGCGGTCGCAGCGAGCGTTCCGAATACCCGGATATGGCCTGCGCCGGCTACCAATAGCGGCGTATAAATACAGCCGAGCACATACCCCGCCGCCCAGCCGGTACCAAGCAATCCTAATGAAAATGCGCTAAAGCCCTCGTTCAACCCGCGTATCGGCAGAATCAGGCCGTTTATCCCGCCTGCGATCAACAGAAACAAGGAACCGAGCAATAGGGCGCTGAGCGGGATAAGTCGTGCTGTCATAATAGCACACCCACTGCTCGATATCTTTGGACCTGTCTAGCGATGCGTCATTCGAGGAGTCAGAGAGTTGTGATAATTAATTCCAAAATACGGGATGCTGGAAATGCGCAAAAAATATGCGAAAGAATATAGTGCAATGGTCAGTTTACGATATTTCATGATTACCAGTCAGAATATGCTGTCGATAAATAGCGGCTGACCGCCTTCAATATAAGGCAATTGTTTCTCTATCATGCGCTAAGCGCCTCACTTGCTGCGATTCAGATATCCGCTCCCCCCGCCTGCACTATGCTTATCGCTCACTGATCAGAAACAGACCCAACAAGGTTTTATCCCTGCAGAGTTAACAAAATCAGCCGTCTTATTCCGCTGTAAAAGTTACTGTCAGCGTATCATTATACTGCCCTGCGGCGGGCAATCCGCTGGGTTGGGGTACCACTATCTCCAATGGTACCGCTCGCTCCATTCGGCCATGTGCATAATTGAGCCTGCTTGAGGAAGCCGATGTGGAAAGATCAATATTTTCACCCTTGAAGGCCAAATTGTAACTGATGCCTGGTGCTCCGGCTTCATGCGCCAATTTTCCGCGATTGGCTGATTGGAAGGTGACTGCCACATCCGCATTGCTCATGATATTGAAATCCACTGCGGCTCGGGTGGCGCGGGACAGGTCCCCCAAGTCGATAGATGTTTCCCGAATACCTTGTGGGAAATCATCTGATCGGATTTTCAGGACCGAGGCGACTGGAGCCAGGATCGCTAGCGGCGCTTCGGCTACCAGATCCTGGATCCCGCTATCGGCACGAAACAGGCGGACCATTACCTGCCCGCTGTAGGTCCCGCCCCGAACGATTTGATTTGAGGGGATTGAGACGTACAATGTGGCACCCTGTGCAGAGTTCCCTGTGCCAAATTTCCCTTCAATTCGTGACGTTGCAGTGCCTTGGAAATCGGTGCTGAGAAAAGACGGGCCGCTCGTAGTTTTAAGCACATCATAATAAAGCGGGTCACCCGGGCCGCTTAATGCATTGACGCCGCCACTCGAGAGAGGAGATGCGGTGAGAACAAACTGGCAAGCGGCCCCTTGATGCCGGACCGATATGGTGACCGTCTCGAAGGATTCTTCTTCGCTAAAAACTTCGTAGCCACGACCATAGAGCCCTCGCCAGTCAACACTGTTATCGACCGTTAGCTCAAGTGCGCACGGTTCGTCTGACAGTGCCCCGTCATTCTGCGCCAAGCCGGACGTGCTGTGAAACAACAGGAAAACTCCGGTCAGACAGGTGAAATGCTTCCAATATAGATTAGTCATCATTCTCTCCTTCCGCTTCGAAATCCAGATCATATGCCAAATGAGCTGTCAGTTCGTATATTCCGGTGACACCTTCCGGGATGGCCACAGCTTCCGTCGCCGTTTGTCCATCGGCCGTAACGGTGATGTCATATGTTCGTCCGGCTTCGACGCCCTCCAGAAAAAACCTTCCCTTGGCATTGGTGAAGATTTGGATTGCTTCAGCACTTTCCTCAAGGATCGAGGCATCCCGGGCCAGACCGGTAACAAATACCAGAGGGTCGCCATCCCGATCAACCATATTACCCAAAAGCGAAACGTTGCGGGCATTGCCCACTTCAAGATTATAGCCGCTTCGATATCCCGGGTTCAGCCCAAAGACTTGTCCACCCAACGAGGTGCCCGCTTCAGCATCCGGAGCATCAACCTGGATGGAGCGATTAAAATATGGAGTCAGAGTCGTTAGCAGTGCCGGCCCCAGAGCACCGCTATAAGCAGAATATTTGGTCCTGCTGGATCCAAAACCAGTACGCGGCTCCACCGCTAGCTGATAATCTCCGGCCTTCTTGTTCGCCTTTACGATCGCGAAGCTATTACGAACAGGCCGACCTATTGCAAATTGCCCATCTGCCATGGCAAGAGCGGTTCCGAATGTAACTTCGGTACGCAAATCGCGGTTTCCGTCACTGAAATAATTGCGCGCTATCTGTTGTATTGACGTTTCAAAACGATTGCCGACATATGTACCACGAATCAATTGCCTGTCAGAGCCGTCACGCCTCTCAACACTGGTGTTGTAACCAAACGAGTTTGCGCCAGATGATGCGATGCGATTATAATCTATTCGGGCGACATTGTCGTCTGTCGTGTAGGAAGAGGTTAGTGAGCCACGACCCAGCGGCACCGAGAGCCCAACCCGGACCACGGGACCGCTTTTGTCCTGGTTTTTCCTGTATTCCGCGCTGAGGGACACTGAACCAAAGCGCAGCTGCCTTGAGTAGTTTATGCCCGCATAATAGACGTCGTTCAGCAGTGCTCCGCGATACCCTTCGTAACCTGCATAAATCTGAGCCCGCGAATCCGGCCCGACTTTCTGGCCAGCACGAAAGCGCGCTTGGCTGGCGAGCAAATTATCGCTGAACAGTTGGTCAAGAGTTTGGAAATTTTTGCCGGTAAACGTGACCAGCCCGTCGATGGTTCGTTCGGTGTTCGGATCGGTATCGCGCCATCGATATTGTAATGCGATCTTGCCGGAATCGACGCCGGGATCGTTGATGTTTGTCGATGCGTTAAGCCCGAAAGTCCCGAACGGCAAAGCCCAGACAAGCTCTCCGCCGACCAAGTTGAATTGACGACTTCCTTCCCAGTTCAATCCCACTGTCAGCTCAGAATTCACACCATATCTGATAAAACCCGTTCCGTTGTAATCATTATCATCGTAACGCCGCACGCCGTTGTCGTCGGTATAAGGCAGGCCCATGTTAACAGCGAAGTCGAACAAGCCGGGTGCCAGTAATTCCAGATCAAAAAAAGCGGGATAAATGCGGATTTCCGTTTCTCCACTGGCATATGTGATCCGCAATTCGATGTCATTGCCCGCAGAGGGCACCAAGGGAAAATCGCGTAAGTTATAACGACCGCTACGTAGATCGAAGGTCCTTACAAGAGAGCCGTTAAGCAACACTTCAACACGCGCGGGACGGTCGAGCTCAAAGGCCTGTGAAGGCGATGGCCTGACGTTCAGATAAGGATTTATGTTGAAATTTCGGTAGGCCGATATCCCGGCAATATTGGGTGCATTCTGAAAGGGTCTTGTCGCGACATTGAGATCGCCGAGTTCGTAGCGGACAAGTGCATCGCGATCATCATAGGTCAACCGTACGTCGCCACGAGTGAATTTGCGGGCACGGCTATCATCATAGCGAAGCTCTGCTTCGGCAACGACACCATAGAGGTTCAATGCCATGTCTATATCGCTTGCAAACCGGTCAAATCCCGTCGGCACAAATTTTGAATCTTCCACAAAAGTTGCGCCGGCACGGACCGAAATATACGCAGAGATATCGCTTTGCTCGACGATATCGATATCGGAACGCTGGCTTATCCCCCGCAGGTTCAGGTTTCGAACCGTTCGGATGGCGGCAGGAATTTCAATCCTCAACACCAGTTGTGTGCGATCAAACCTGATAGAAAGCCCAAGTGCACGCAGATCATCAAATTGCACCTCGTCGCGCCCACTAGCTAAATTCTTGAGCAATGAAGCCGTTTCATCGATGGTTGTCGGAGCAAGGACATTGGAGACAAATTCCGCGTCTACTGAGCCTTGCTTATCGCCGTCATCCGGAGTGACAAGGTAAGTGCCGACATTAATATCCTCGATCAGGACGCTATAATCGTCTTTCTCGAGAGCGGGGCGTTGCTTGCCAAAAACCTGCTGAAAAATATCATCTACGGAATCAACGTTGGTATCGGGCAATGCATCCGATTGATCCGCCACCCGAACATCTTCGTCGGACTGCTTGGCAACTACTGGGGCAGTTCCACCGAGCTTCTGTGCACCATAGGCTGGATTGGACAATATCAGGGCGACAATCGCTGCAAAGCTCTGATACGATATAGTGCTTTTGCGCATGCCGCATATCCGCCTTAGTCAAACACGACATAGTCGGTGCGAAGTTCGCCTGTGACGGGGCCTAGAGGGATCTCGTCCGGCCAAGGCAAGCGGACGATCCGCTCATTGCCGACCAGAATGTTCAGATTGACGAGTAATGCGGTTCTCTCACCGGTCATGGTAACCGGCGCCCCTCCATTTTTCGGCGTAATAACCAGGCTGGCCTTGTCGAGAATGGCACGCCGGGTCCCTTCACTGACTATTTTTGCTTCAAGCCAGTTTTTGCCTTCATTGTCGGTAAACGGCGCGACCGAGACCAGGCGAGCAGAAGGCGTGGACTGTGGAGGCACGATGTAGAGGGCGGCCTCATAACGATATGTCATGTTGACATTCATGCTGACATCGCTGGTTTCTTCCTGTTTGAACTTTATCGGCAATTGGGTAGTAACCAGACGATACGCCAGTTCCTGCTCTGGTCGAGCATCTCCGACCCAGCGGACCTTGAAACTCTGGCTGGATTTGGGCCCGATCACCATTTGAGGCGGTGTGACGAGAAGGTCGTCATCCTCTGCCGTAAGACTGTCCGTGCCATCTGGATTTTGCGCACGCTTGAAGGTTCGCACTTCTATGGCAATAGGCTGCGTGTGGGTATTCGTAATCACCACGGACTGCGCAGCGCCCGCACCGGATGGCGCCAACTGGATAACAATCGGTTTCAGGTCATAGCTATGGGCTGGAGAGGGAAAGAACAAGGCCACTAGCGAGAGCAATAGAACCCGACCCAATATTGTGCGGAACATAGCTATCTCTCCTGATTACAAATCAAAAACTGGAAAGCCGGCAGTGCTATATATCACTGCCGGCCTAACTTTTTAGATATTAAAGATCAGCTGCCAGTGTGATGGTCAGTGTATCTTCATATGTTCCCGCAACATAGGAATCTGCAACCCCTGGGAAGTTGAGATCCATGTTGCCAGTGCGTATACCACCGTTCAGGAAGATATTCGTCCAGTCCGATACGGTCACAATATCAACTGCCGAACCAGCCATCGAGGTAGAGTTCGTAGAGGTGGCGCTAACACCATTGCCCAGTTCGAAACCGATGGTTTCAACATCATAGGCAATGTTAATGGCACCACCGCTTTCGACATGCCGCATTCCACCGTTCAACGATTCCAGGGAAACAGTGTAAGGTGAGTTGCAGGAATAAGCGATCACCAGACTTCCCTGATTGCCAAAATCGGTCATGTTGACATCGAAAGTTCCCGAACCTTCAGGAATCAATTCACAGTTGCTGTCGATCGTCCCGCTAAGCGCAATTGCATAAGACTCTGAATCAGCCGGTACTACTGCTGATGCAGGAGTAGCGATCATCAGTGCAGGAACGGTAACTGCTGCTGCGAGTTTCACAAGATTTTTCATTTCATTTCTCCGTATATGGGGAATACCCCCGATTATACGATTTCCATTCCGGAAATCGCTCTCAACGGCCGGAAATTACAGTTGCATCGACCGGCCTCGAATGCAGCCGACGGGAAATTGGAAATTGGAGAAAGTCGCTCTGCGGCAGATTGAGCAACAATAGTTGCCTAAACTGCCGCACCGTGTTAATGCAACAAGGTGAGTTTTCTCACAATTTGGGCAGCGTTCCCGTGAACCTGTCCGTTTGGCCTGTCAGCGATTTGACACCAATCATGGTCGCTGACGGGCCCCCTTTCTTTGGAAACACGGTATTCCGGTTTCCAAAAACTCATCTAATTCCTTTGCCTATCCCTTCTTCGGCATGATGCGCCAGAATCCAAAATTGACGGCTTTAAGCTATTGTGAACCCTCGAATTGGGTCGACAAGTAATCCTACTTATCCGTTTCACCGGACGTCCGATTACTCGATCCAAACGCCTGTTCGGTTGAGTTGACCGAGACAGAGCGAACGCTATATGAGCCGGGCCCATTTTCCAATTTGTCGATGTTTTGATGTTGGATTTGGACAAGTTCCGAACAGGTTCAACCGAATGTTCACCAGCTCCCGTTACAGGAAGCTCCCAAAAATTGTCTCTCAACATAACAAGTCTCCTCAGCATGCATTTTCTGCATGCCTCCCTTAAACTTGCAACCCATATTCAAAAATTATCGTCGCTACAAAGCGTACCGAACGATAAGCTTCGGCTCGCGATGAAGGTTAATGCTCCATTCAGCCGACGCCCCACATCATCCACATAATATCCAGATTTGCAAGTGATTCAAAATGCTTGATTTATTCCAAGCATGGTTATTTCTACAAAATTCTCTTATGAATCAATGGTGAAAGTCCGACCACAGAAAATTTGCCATGGGCAATCTGTTAACTTTCATCCTTAACACAATGTCGTATTTATACAATTTCCGTTAATATTATTGGTTAACTCCAATGATATGGCACCAGATTCGCAACCCGAGTCGCGGCCATTCGAAGACATTGAATCATGCCAAGCTATCTTCAGCGCGCTTGCACATATCCGGTATTGGTGATGCAATATCCGAGATCACCCACGCCATACCCAAGTTGTGGAGAGCACGGGATTGTGGCTTCTCCTGTTGAGTGAGCTTTGGCTCAGTAAGTATTCAAAAAGTGACCTGCGCTATACCTGCGAAGTCCGAGAAACAGACGATCGTTATGACCGGGGATCGGCTTTGCCTTGATCACCGTCTATCCGCTTTCCGCCATCCTGACATTTCCCGCCAAGCTCTCTTTGCACGCATTTCTCGAACAATATCTGCTCGCGAGACGGGTTGTCATTGGCGACACGGATGTTCCGGCTACCGTCCCGGTGCGCCCTTCTGCCAACAGACATATCGAGTTTGCTCAGCAACATGTGGGACCTATCTTTGCACGCGGCCAGATCCATCGCCGGACATGAGTTTCTCTACTTCCGGCACAGTGACCCGGTTGAAATCACCCAATATGGAATGTTTCAGGCAGCTTGCCGCCACCGCGAACTCGAGCGACTGCTGTTTGTCGTCATAAGCGTTGAGGCCATAGATCAATGCCGAAGCAAAGCTGTCGCCTCCGCCGACCCGGTCGACAATATCGGTCAGTTCATAGTGGCGCGACAATTTGAAGCCCTGTTCCCGGTCACGCAGGCAGGCGGACCAGCCGTTGCGGTCGGCGCTGTGGCTTTCCCTGAGCGTGATCGCGATAGTTGCCATGTCGGGATAAAGTTCCAGCACCTTGTCCGAAAGCGCTTCATATTTCTTCGTATCGAGTTCGCCGGTTTCGACATCGACGTCGACGCTGATACCGAGCGATTTCTGGCAATCCTCTTCATTGGCAATGCCTACATCGACATATTTGACCAGTTCGCTCATCACTTCTGGCGCGCTCTTGCCATATTTCCAGAGCTTGCCACGGAAATTGAAATCGCAGGACACGGTCACACCCGCCTGTTTTGCCGCTTTGACGCACTCAATGCTGAGATCGGCAGAATCCTGTGTCAGCGCTGGCGTGATTCCGGTGATATGCAGCCATTTCGCGCCAGCAAAAATGCTCGCCCAGTCGAAATCTCCGATCTTGCACTCGCTGATCGACGAGTGGGCCCGATCATAGATAACCTTGGACGGACGCTGGTTGGCACCGGTTTCAAGGAAATAGATGCCGACCCGGTCGCCCGAGCGCCGGATCTTGGAGGTATCCACACCAAATCGTTTGAGCTCACCAATCGCGGAAGCACCGACATCATTGTCCGGGAGCGCCGAAACAAAGCCCGACGACAGCCCATAGTTGCTCAGTGCGACGGCCACATTGGCCTCGCCGCCACCGAATGTTGCTTCAAACGAGGGTGACTGGAAAAACCGCTCGTGCCCCGGAGTTTTCAACCGCAGCATGATTTCACCAAATGACAAATATTCTGCCATATCCAAATTCCTTATGGTCTGGCGGCACTTGCGAGAGCGACAGCTTCGCGGGCCAGCCTGGTTATTGCATCATAATCGCCCGCGTCTATCGCCGCTTTGGGCGTGAGCCAGCTACCGCCGCAGGCAATCACGGAAGGCACGGCAAGAAATTCGCCCAGATTGTCTGCAGACACACCGCCGGTGGGCATGAAACGCATTTCCCGGAACACCGAGGAGAATGTTTTCAACATAGGTACACCGCCCGCCAGCTTGGCCGGGAAGAACTTCACCGTCCGCAAACCCAAAGCATAAGCGCGCTGCACTTCGCCAGCCGTCATTGTGCCGCCATAGAAGGGCATGTCCCGATCGAGACAGAAACGCGCCACATCATCGACAAGGCCGGGCGAAACGACAAACTGCGCCCCCCGATCCGCGACCGCTTTTGCATGATCCGCCGTCAACACCGTGCCGGCGCCAACAACGATATCCGAAGTCTCCGATATAATCGCCGACATGCACTCTAGTGCGGCATCGGTCCGGAGGACGACTTCGATCACATCGAGGCCGCCCGCCTGCAGCGCTTTCGCCGTCGCCACCGCAACCGCCGGGTCACTGGCCTCGATCAGGGGCACCACCGGCGCAGCGGCAAATTTCGCCTCTAGTAGTTTGTCCATATCACTGGTCATTTCATGCTCGCAATTCCGGGGATCAGGAGAAAAACATTCCGCCATTGATGTCGATATTCGCGCCTGTGATAAAGCTGCTGTCATCCGATACCAGATTGGCCACGGTACGCGCGACCTCTTCCGTATTGCCCTGACGGCGGAGCGGCGTGCCAGCGGCCACAGCGGTACGGACCTCATCCTTGGTGAACGTGTCGTGGAAGGCGGTGGCAATCATGCCGGGGCAAAGCGAATTGACGCGGATGCCTTTGGGGCCGAGTTCCTTCGCCATCGCCCGGGTGAAAGTCATTACCGCGCCTTTTGAAGTGGCATAAGCTGCTGCACCGGGACCGCCGCCGTCACGTCCGGCTTGTGAAGCAAAGTTCAATATCGCACCACCTTCTGGCATGTGGGGTGCAACAACCTGGGTCATCATGAAAGTCGACGTGACGTTAAGCTGCATGACATGGTTGAAAAATTCTTCATCCATTTCGGCAAGGCCCTTGCGCGCGACAAGGCCGCCCGTGACGTTCACCAATATGTCGATCGTGTCGCCAAAGGCCGCAACTGTTTCCGCGACCAGACGGTCAACATCGGCCCGTTTCGTCACATCGGCCTGGACCAGTATCGCGCTGCCGCCAGCCGCCTTGATCGCGTCCAGCGTTGCCTGGCCGTCCGCTTCATTATTGCAGTAATTGACCACAACATTGGCGCCCCCGGCGGCCAGATTTTCCGAAACGGCGCGGCCGATATCACGGCTGCCGCCAGTTACGATCACGGTTTTGCCTTTAAATTTGGTCATATTATTTTCCCTGTTATTCAGATGAGGAGGAGGAAGTGATCAAGAATTTTTCGGTTTCAGAGGTTTGATGTCGGTGCAGAGGACCAGAACCGACAAGACGGTCATGATCGCCAGTCCGGCACCCACCGCAAAGGCCGGTGCATAGCTGTTGACCGTAATGACCGGGATCAGAAAGTTGAGCCCCACCACGGCCAGTTTGGCAGCCGTGCCGGCAAAACCAGCCAGCGAGGCGACGGATTTTCCGCTGTAGAAATCGCTCGGCAATGTCTGGATATTGCCGACCGCCGTCTGGAAACCGAACAATATGGCCGCCATCAGTAAGACCGCAATCAAGGGCGATGCAGCGACGATGGTCAGCAACAGCGAAACCAGCATGATCAGTCCGCCGAGAGCGATCACCAGTTTGCGCGTCTTGTTGACGGTCCAGCCCGATTTTATCAGCCGCCCTGCCAATATTCCACCGAACCACGCGCCGAACATCGCGCCGACGTATGGTACCCAGGCATAGGTGGCGATTTCCTCGACACCGAAGCCATAGGTTTCAAACAGATAGAGCGGCAGCCAGCCGACAAACAGCCACCAGATCGGATCGAGGAAAAAGGATGCCATGATGACGCCCCAGCTTTCCTTGCGCGAGAGAATTTCGCCAGAGTTCGGCGCGTATGTGGCGGCCTCGTTGGTTTCGGCATTCTTCTGGCCGGTCAGGATATATTGACGCTCGTCCTCTGACAGCCACGGATGGCTTTCGGGGCCGGACTTGTAAATGATCAGCCAGGGCACGAGCCACAGGAAACCCAGTGCGCCGACGGCGATGAAGGTCGCTTGCCAGCTGCCCAGAAAGACAAAGAGGATGCCGATGATCGGCGCGGAAATGATCCCCCCGATCGCCGCTCCGGAATTGAAAACACCTTGGGCGAGCGCACGTTCATTGATCGGGAACCATTCGGCATTGGCCTTGGTCGCACCCGGCCAGTTACCTGCCTCGGACAGACCGAGAAATCCCCGAAACACCGCAAAGCTCATCAGGCCGGTCGCCGCAGCGTGCAACATTGTTGCAGCCGACCAGACGACGATCGACAGAACGAAGCCGAGGCGTGTCCCGATCCAGTCGAAGATTTTGCCGAACAGCGTCTGCCCGAAAGCATAGGCGAAAGTGAAGACGTTCAATATGATCGCATAGTCGGTTTTGGTCAGGCCGATATCTTCGGAAATCTCCGGCCACAGAAATCCGAGCGCACCGCGATCGATATAGTTGATGATTGTCGCTAGGGCGACGAGACTGACAATGGCCCAGCGGAAATTGCCGACTTTTTTCACAGCGCTCACGATTTATCTTCCCCCCGTTGCCAAAAAGTCTTCCCGTGCAGGATTGAATATGTCGAGCAGAGAGCCGGCGTCGATACAGCTGATTCCATGATCGGTATCGGGCGATATTATGACGCTGTCGCCAACGCCCAGTTCCTGTTCCTTGCCGTTCACGATAGAGAGAAACCGGCCCGATTCGATGTAACTGATCTGCCCGTGCGGGTGCTGGTGCACGTCGCCGACGGAGCCCGTTTCAAACCACAGGCGGCAGAGCATGAGATCGGGACCATAGGTCAATATCTGCCGCGTAATCCCCTCGCCCACTGTTTCCAGTGGCACGTCCGTAGCCTGAACAAATGTCTCGCTGCGGTTTCGCATTGTTGCGGTCATCGCTTTGCCTTTCCAGCTGGCAAATCGATGCGCGCTGCAAATCCGGTCCAGTTCAGCATTTGATCGCCAACCTTCACCGCGTGCTTCTTTTCGAGATCGGAATCATAGGACACGGCGAGTGCGACCTTCTTGCCGTCCAGTGTTTCCACAAAGACGATGTCCAAGCCATTGATGCTTTCATGGCTGATTGATTTTATCTGGCTGTCACTGCCGACCGTCTGCTCCGCCGCACCATCGTATCGGCCGTGCGATTCCAGCATAGAGACAAAAGTCGTGTTTTGCGCGCTCCTGACCCGCTGGATTATAATCGGTTCGCGGCGCAGATTGAAATCGGGATCATTGGCCCCGATTTCCGCCAGGATGGTTTCGGCACCCTGCTGCGGCACAAATCGATAGGTGTTGAACCGACCGTCGAGCAAGGTTGTGACAAATCCATCTTGCCCCTGGGGCTGTCCGGCAGCATCAACCCAGATATGCTGATAGCCATTGCCGGTTCCCAGCACTGGTCGCGCCGCATTATTGGCGTCGGTGTCAAAACCGACCCGCATGATATGCCCCTGATAATGCAGCGGCAAATCATATTGATGCGTCCCATCGGACTGCACGCGCACGATATCCAGAGCGAGCGGCGCAGATATGCCGTCGACCGACAACAGCGCCAATGTCCGGGTGAAGCGGGTGTCGGGATAGGCGCCCTCGATCACGGCGGAGCTAATTCGAGCGCCCTCAGCATCGGAGAAAAAAAGTTGCTTGGGAGCGATCCTATCCGCGACCTTCACATCGCCATCGAAATGGCTTTTTTCGTCAACCACCAGCGTATTATGGGCAATGGTCTGCTTCGCCCAGCTTTCATTCTCCGGCAGATAGCGACCGCCTTCCTTGGCCTCGATATTCAGGAAACGCGCGGCGCCATAGTCGCTGACAATCTCGTTGCCATTGTCATAATATTGCCAGCTGAGCTTGTCGAAATGGCCGTGCCCCATACCTTGCGAGCTGTTTTTGGCGACCAGTGCCTGACCGCTTGTGCTATCACCTTCGCGCAGGATCGCGACCGCGCCCTGATTGCCTTCGGGTCCATCGCTGAGCAACAGCGACTTGAAGGGAAAGGGTCCTGCCTTGCCGGCGGCCAGATCATCCGCGACCAGCTTGCCATCATCGGTCAGCACGGTCCGCCCTTGCCACTGCGCGATCGACAGCAGTCCGGGATCGCGTGTCTTGCGATAGGCAATGGCGACGCCGTGATAGAGTTCGTCGGTTTGAAGGCTTTTGTCCTTGATGGCATCGTTGAACGGGAAGAAATATCCGTCATAGGTAAGCTGGATGGTGGTGCGCAGCGCCTTCAGCAATATGCCATCGCGATGCTCGAAAATCTTGCGTGCGGGATCGTTTTTTTCAATCACCCCGGCAAAAACCACAAAGGGCTTCAGGGCAAAGCGCTGATAATAGGGCCCTTCGGTATAATAGCCGTCGGGTGAAAAGAGCAGTTCGCTCTGCCGCAAGAATCCAGTCTCGCCGCTTTTGTCCAATCCGAGCAGAGCGATATCGACCAGTTCCTTGTCGCCCAGAACATAGCCCGTCATACCGACGGCAGCCGTGGCCCATGTCGCATGGTTATGGATCTTGCTGAACGTCACCGCCGACCCCGTGGAGAGGAAGGCCGCTGCCTTGCGGAACAGGTTTTCGTCAATATTATCGCGGTCCGCATCTGAAAGGCGGCTGCGAATGGCCTCATAACCCTGAATGCTGTCTACCATCCACATCGCATCGTTCAGAACCTGCCAGAAAATCCGACCCGAACTTTGGCTATCTTTGCGTGCCGGATGCTCGTCCAGCGTCGGATAGAGTTTTGCATAGGCCAGCAACATGTCGCGCACATAGTCGACATATTTCTGCTCACCGGTAATCCGGTAAAGCTGGCCACCTTCGTAGATGGCCTTGAAATTGCGCTTGTGCTGTTCGTGGGTGTAACCGCCGCCGGGATCTCTGGGGACGGGAACGACCACGCCTGCCACCATCATCTGGTCCACGAAGGACCGGGAGCGCTCCAGTTCGCTTTTGAATAAAGGCGCATATGGCTGAGCCGCCGCGACAGACCCGGTCGGGGAGGATTCGACTGGCCCTGCCACGGCGGCAGAAGATGCAGCACCCCATAGTACCACCGCTAGGAGGTTACCCTTCATGGCTTTGCTGCGCCTTCAAATTGATTGCCGGCAAGAATAGCCCGATGCGCGCCCTGATAATTCAATTCCTCGATAATCGGCGCAGGCATATTTTTAGAAACATTGCCCGATATCCGGGTTTGCGGACGACCGACAGTGTGGACAATCTTGATCGGTGCCGTCTCGAGAAAAACATTGTTGCTGATATCGCTATGCTGCACCCCGTGCAGGACCATGGATGATCCAGTCACACTGTTGCCGCCGCGTCCGACATTCATGAACGTGGAGCCGGTCAAAGAAAAATGCGGGCCAAATGTACTTTCGTCCCGGCCGCCGCGGTAGATGTTGAATACGGCGCCGCCAATATCTTTGAAATTGGAACCCGACACGTCAACATATTCGACATTATACTGGCCATAATCATCGGTCTCCGACGCAGCCTGCAAGACGGAACCGGAGATATTGGCAAAATTGCTATTCTTGATGCTGACGCGATCCGCGAACGAACTCTTGCCCAGCGCGATGACATGGAACGACTTGTTCACATCCAGATTTGCTACGGTGACGCCGTCGAGTTCGATCAGGAAATTCGACTGAATCGGATAAATTGTGGTCCGGATAACGGCGTTGCCAACCGAATCCGGCGCCAATTCACCGTCAATGACAAGATTGCTCAGTCGAACGCTTCCGCCCTGCCGGATTTCAATCAGCGACGGACGGGCAAAACTGATTTTTGCCACAGCATCTTTCGGCCCTTCGATCGAAATGGCTTTGTCCAGTGGTAGAATCTTGTTCACCAGATAGTCGCCGGTGCTCAGAACCAACCGATCGCCGTCGGAACTGGCCGCAAAAGCTTCTGTCAGACTATCTTCGCCGGGCTGTACGGCTATTCCCCTGCCCGTACCAAAGCGCTCACCTGTCGATGGCTTCGGATACCAACTAACACCAACCTGATCGCGCGTAACCGGAGTCAGATCACGAGATACGCCAATACTGGAGCCGTCGGGATAGAGGAGGCCATTCTCAGCGCGGACCAAAGCTACTTCGCCTTCCGAGATCCCCGCTACCGGCTGATCAATCTTGCCCCCGATCATCCGGTTGTCGGCAAAGGCAATACCGCTGATATCATCCTGAATTTTGACAAACACATCCGGTCCGGTCCCGCCGAGCAGATTATGCTGAAAACGGCTGTTCACCGGTGCGGCGGAGCGTTCCGCGTCGGCCCCTGCGGCAAATGTAATGCGCGTGCTGTCAACGACGCTGTTGTTCTCGATTATGGCATTGTCGACCTGGACGTAGCGGTTGACAGGCGAATCGGGTACGCCGTTCATCACGGTCAGAGCACTGGCAAACCCGTTGCCGCGCAGGCCTTCCATATAATTGTTGCGGATTGTCTGGTCACGATTGATGACACGGATGCCGCCGGTGTGGTCCTTGCCATTTCCGAAGAACACGTTGTTCTCGACCAGATTGCCATCCCCGTGGCGCAGCGTCAGCGTGCCGCTTGATTCAAAAAACGTATTGCCCCGGAAAATATTCCGCCCCGCCTTCGAGGAGATAATCTCGACTTCGCCATCGCAGCGATCGAAATAGTTATTTTCAACCGTCGTGCGGGAATCGAACATCGAATATTTGCTGGTGCCGATGCGCAATGTTTCGCCACCATTGGAACCGAGAACAGGCCGGGGACCAAAATAAACATGGTCGATACGGTGACCGTTTTCCTGACTGCCCTTGCTGTCCAGACGGACCGCAAGGGTCACACCCTTGTTGGTCTTGCCGGTCAGGTGATTATGGTCAAAGCGGTTGTTCTTGCCATACATGCTGACCCAATAATCGGACTCATAGCGATCGGGCTTGCTGAACCCGTCGATCACCACTTCGGTGACGCGGCTGTTTCGGGCGAGATCGTCCTTGGATGCGCGGAAGGCGATGACTTCGCCGGTCGGGCTGTAACCGTCGCGAAAGATCAGGCCGGTGACCAATATATATTCACCACCAAGACGCAGATTTGACTGGCCGGTCAGGAAAACCTTCCCGGGATCCTCGGCTTTCAGTGTGATGGGCTTGGCTCTCGCGCCTTTGCCGGAAATCTTGATTTCAAAATCATGCCACCTGCCGTTGGCAAGGATGATGACATCGCCGGCAACAAGCTTCGCTGCGACTGCGTTATACTCGTCTGCATTTTTGACGAAATAGTCCTTGGCCTGCGCGGGGACCGCCAGCAGCCAGATACTCAAAAACGCAAGGCAGCGCCTTGTCCACATTCCCCGTGATCCTCTCGTCTTTTCTGTGAGTCGGGCTATCAGGAGAATGGAGTAGAGTCAACCAATTGATTTTACCAAAGCGACGCATTAATTCATACCAATTGGTATAGAACGATCGGTTAAGGCGATATCATCAGCTTATTTGAGCAGGAGACAGGAATCGTTCACGGCTCTCGTTGGCGCGTTGCTGCACCTCTTCCAACGCCCGCTTTTCAGTCTCATTCAGCATTGCCTCGATAAGCCGGCGGAAATGGCGCCGCATTGCCTCCCTCGCCGCCGGTGGATTGCGTGCCGACAAGGCATCATAAATTTCCTGATGCTCGGTGGTTCTGGTGCTATTATCCACTTCGCAAATGGAATCATAAGCCGCCTTCACATCGGGCAACTCCTCCCGCATTCGCCACAGAGTTTTTATCGTGTGAACGATCGCTGCGTTGCCGGACGCTTCGGCAATGGTAATATGGAACTGTTGATCGGCTTCGGTGGATACGGCATCATCAGCGGAACCCATTTCCTTGGTAAGCCTTTCCAGTTTGACAATATCGTCATCCGAAATATTCTGTGCAGCCAGCGCAGCGGCCTCGGATTCAAACAAGGAACGGGCCTCGGTCAGCTCGAACGCGCTGACATCAGGCAACTGGCTGTCATCACCAGGCTGTTTTTCACTGACATAGACCCCGGATCCGGTCTTGATTTCGATCCGGCCAATGGCCTGAAGCGCAATTTCGGCTTCGCGTATGGTAACCCGGCTGACACCAAATCGCTCCGCAAGCTCCCGCTCTCCGGGAAGCCGCGCACCAACCGGAAACACGCCGTTCTCGATCAGATCGGTGATCTGCTCCGCTACACTATGGAAAAGCCGCTTTTCGCCCATATTCTAATCCGTCCCATTGATAGTTCACACTCTGACCTGCTGCCATGCTAGCGTATCTTCATACCAATTGTCCACTCCAGCGACAGGGCTCCAGCGAGATGCAAAATGGCGCAGCCGGTTCAAGCTCCCGCTGCGCCATCCTCCGTTGGAGTTCTGAATACCGGTCGCCTTGAGCTCGCCAGCTCAGGACTTCCAGTCGACAAGGCTGTTGTTAGAATTTGATGCTGGCACCGAAGGTGAGCCTGCGGTCCGGCAGTCCTTGAAAGCACAACAATCCTCCGTCATTGACACAATATTGTTTGATCTCGGACTTGGTAAGATTGACGCCCTCAACCCCAATATTGATATTCTCTGTCAAATCATAGGTGATACTGCCGTTGAGCTGCCCTCGGGCCGCTGTAACTACCGGGAAACCGAGCGTGCTTCCCAGAGTAGCGCCGCCCGCAGTGTCATTGGTACGAAATGCATCGCGCCATGTGTAACGAGCACGTGCGGACAGACCGTATTTTTCGTAGAAAAGTGTGACATTATAGGCATGTTTGGAGAAATCGAGTAGACCCTGAACTGCAGTATACGGCGCTGCATTAAGTCCACTGCTGGAATTGAAGATCGCGTTTGCGCGGCTGTCAGCCGCCGATGTGTTGGTGGCCTGCCCCCCGCCGAATTTTTGATAGGTATAGTTTGCCGCGAGACCAAAACCGGATGCGAAACCGATACTGTCCTCGAAGGCCGACAGATCATATTGAAAGGCGACTTCCACGCCGGTTTGGGTTGTCACGCCAGGATCGTTGATCGTTGTGGAGATTGGAACACAAAGACCATTGCCAGCATTCGCAGGGTCAACAAATACATTTCGATCGGCGATCGGGTTATATATGCCGCCACCTTCACACGGTGCGGTGAAATCCTTGAAGCCAGTCACTGGATCTACCGCGGGAGCGAATTCCTGCGTTACAAAAAGATTAGTGCGCCTTTTGTGAAAGACGCCGACGCTGATCACTGCCGCCGGCGCAAAATAATAGCTGAGCGACGCATCATATGCCGTCACTTTTTCCGGCGCCAAGCCCGGGTTACCAATTACAACCGCAGTGTTCGGTCCGGTGGTAAACCGAACAGAAGTCTTCAGATCGTTGAAATTAGGCCGGTTGATGTCCTGACCATAGCTCGCACGCAGAACAATATCGTCAGTCAGGCCTGCCGCAAAGTTTACGCGTGGCAACAGAACATGATATTTACCCGGTGTATTCACCTCCGTTATTGCACCGCCAGCGCCGATCTGGTTACCGAGCGAGTTGACGCTCGAATTTACATAGCGCAGGCCCACATTTCCGCTGAAAATACCGGCTTCAAAATTCAGTTGTCCATATACAGCATGTGTCTTTTCAGTGATCCTGTAAAAGGACGCGGGATTGAAGGTGGCGTCTGCCAGAACGCGCCCACCCGGCTCCGACGCCAGCGCTGCCTGCAATGTGGCAAGCGTTCCCGCCTGGTCGGAATATGCCAGACGCGGGTCGATGATAAGGAAATCACGGAAAGCCAGCGCCCTACCATCGGAATCACCGAAATTCGACGGGCCGGCGACCAGAAGCTGCGAAAACTTCGATCCATTCGGACTATCGCGCAATGCCGACAGGCCGATGCTAGAGCTAAATTCGTTAAACTCGGTGGAGGTATCATTATAGCGATATCCCCAATCGAACGACGTTATAAATCCGGTGAGATCATCGAGGGCCAGCGAGAAGTCCATTCGGCCGGTAGTTTCTACGTTCCTTGTCCTGTTGTTGCCGACTGTCACCGCGTCCAGAACCACGTTATTTGGATCAAGCAACTGGGCAACCGTCGGCGCAAATGCCGACGACTCATCAATACCGAATGTCAGCGCGCCACCCGAAAGGTCATAAGCGAACGGCGTGCCGTTATCATTCGCCGTGCCCGTGAGCGGCGTATTTGGATTAATAAAATTCAGTGTCGTACTGAGGTCCGGATTGCGCGTACTTGAGAGCGAGCGGGATCCTTCGATCCGCGCCCTGAAGCGGCCACTTTCCCATTCGGTGCCCAACCGAAGCAGGTTGCTTTCGGTCAGACGCGCGCCGACATCACTTGAAAAACGCAGGTTCGGCTTATTGGCAACGGTCGGCTGCAATGTTCCGGTTTCTGCAGCCTGGATGCTGCCAAGTTCGACACCACCGAGCGAACCGAAATTAACCGTTTCAAACGTGTCGGGGACGTTGGTCAGCTGGACCGAACTCACACCCGACGCCTGAATTCTTGTACTTTCCTGCTTGCGCGTCTGCTTATTATAAAAGCCGTCCAGATAGAATTTCAGATTATCGGTCGGAGCATATTCCAGCGTCCCGGCGAAGTTGTAGGTTTCATATTTGAAATCCTCTTGCTCCTGATTCAGGAACTGAATGCCAAGATAGTCAAATGCCGGCCCGGGAGCCCCCGTGGCGGTCACCCCGGTACCCTGAACAGTAAGAGTATCCCGGTCGACACGGGGACGGTTCGACAGCGCGTCTTGCTTTGTATAGCTTCCGCTTAGCACCACGCCGATTTCACCGTCCCCCGCCACCCACTTATCGCCGAAGCTTGCGGATATTCTGGGCTGAAGGCTTTTTGAAAGCTCTGAATATTCGCCCTGGACGCGCATCGCGATCAGAGGATCGCGCAAGTCGAGCGGGCGGATCGTACGCAGGTTGATCGTGCCCCCAACAGAACCCTCGGTTGTCATGGCGGTCGGCGCCTTAATGACTTCGACAGCGGCAATAATCGCTGCGTTGACATCTTCGAAGTTGATGCCGCTACGCCCTGAACCCGAGCCAACCGTCCCGACGCCATTGATCTCGGTGCGGTTATCGTTGGTACCGCGGATTTGCACACCGGTGCCGACACCAGCGTCTCTGGTAATTTGAACACCAGGGATATTTTCAAGAACCTCGGCAAGATTCTGATCGGGCAGCTTGCCGATATCTTCAGCCTGAATGACTTCAACGAGACTGTCCGCATTGCGCTTTTCATCAAGCGCCTTTGCAAGCGATCCCCTGATTCCCGACACGATGATAACGTTTTCTTCTGCAGCAGCGTCTGCTGGTTGCGCGTCTTGATTGTCTTGAGCCAAGGCAGGCGAAGCCACCATCGCCATGGCCGTGCCCGCCAAAAGTGCCGTTGATACGCGGCGCCGCGAACGGACGTTGAGCGCAAAAGTTCCTGCCTGTTTCATCGAATCTTCTCCCATGTGTTTTTTTATTTGATGGGAAACTGCCTTGGTCTAATCAGTTTGTCAACCTATATAACATACCATTGCAAATTTTATTGTCCTACCAATGTGGTATACCATGATGAGTTTTAGTAACGGACCGACGAACAATCGCCACAGCGGCGATATATATCCACGGGATTCGCTCGACAGTTATCAGCAAGTCTTTCTAGGAGAGCAGCCATTGGAGCCGGGTATGATCTCGAGTTGCCCGCAAAGTTCAGATGTCCAAAGCTTCTGCCCAAAGCACCACCCACGCCATACCCAAGCGGGTACCCACGTTAGAGCACGTCCCGTAGGAAACTGATTTTTACTAAGCTGAACAAATGGTGCTGCTAGAGAGAATTGAACTCTCGACCTCGTCATTACCAATGACGCGCTCTACCACTGAGCTACAGCAGCCGGACCATTTTGATGCGCTGGCGATAGCCGCCCTGATGGGCGGTTTCGACCGAACCGAGGCGCTAAGACCAAATGCTTGCGATCTTGTCAAGCGGAGTTGCGTTTTTCACTGGATAATGCAATCAGGTGCCATGCCAAAACCCCAGCCCAAATCGGAAAAATTACGCAAGGAAGCGGAGAAAGCCGAGCGGCTCGCTTCGCAGCTTCGCGCCAATCTGCGTCTTCGCAAGGCGCAAGCGAAACAGATAGTGCCAAGCGATCCGGAAGCAAAGCCGCAACCCTAGGGCTCGGGCTTAGGCGTTCACCACCGCCCGTTCCGGCTTGATATTCTCGAACGCGCTGACCGCCTCAATGAATTTTGCAGATACCGGCGCAACCTGATCGATTGCCGGATCAAACCAGACATAGGTCAGCTTGACCACATTGAGCAGCTCTTCTCCGCGCAAGATATGGACCAGCAACGTATAGCTGGTCCGGCCGAAACGGGTGATTCGCACCGCGATGTCGAGCAGATCATCGGCCTTCGCTGACGCACGATAATCGACATCGGCGTGGCGCACCCAGTTGTCGCCGCCAAAATGCCGCGTAAAACTGCCTAGCATGTCATTTTCGTCCCGCGGCCGGTCTGCCGCCACTATCGCCCGCATATATTCGGTCATGCCGACATCGGCAAAGGCCAGATAATGGGCGTTGAAGACGATGCCCTGCAAATCGCATTCGGCATAGCGCACGCGCAACGGGGTGATCAGGCGAAAGCCGTCGCGGGGATTTTTCTGTTCTGTCATGGCGCTGGCTCTTTCCCCAGCACCGTCTGGCTGTCAACCGGCTTTGGCAGCGGTCATGCAAAAGGCGTTTAGCTTGTTTCCGTCCGGGTCGCGGAAATATCCGGCATAAAATCCCTCGTCGCCGCGCGGTCCTGGCGCGCCTTCATCGCTACCGCCATTGGCCAGCGCAATATCGTAGAGCCGCTGCACCTGGTCCGTGTCCGCTGCTTCGAGCGCAACCATCACGCCATTGCCGACGCTGGCCGCCTGTCCGTCAAACGGTTTGGTCGCTGCGATACCCGGCGCACCGCCCATCGCGCCCCATGCGATGAACTGGTCAAAGTCCATCATGCGCCCGACACCCATTTCCTTGGCGAGTGCATCATAGAATCTGGCCGCTTTCTCCAGATCATTGGTGCCCAATGTCACATAACCGATCATGCTCTTCCTCCTCTTTCTCAGAAAAGAACATTAAGGGAACAAGTGAGTCGCGTCAATAGATTCAGAGCGGAGCGGTTTGCGCCTTGAGCCATTCAAGCGCATCGCCATCCAGCTGCGGCGCAATCACCGCACGGACCTTGGCATGATAATCATCAACCCACTGGCGCTGGCTTTGCGACAGCCTGTCGACCTCGATCAGCTTGCGCTCGAGCGGCGCGAAAGTCAGCGTCTCGAAACCGAGCATCGTCTGCTCGCCGCCTTCGATCTCCCGCTCCTCGACGAGGAACAGATTCTCGATCCTGATGCCGAATTCGCCAGCCTTGTAATAGCCCGGTTCGTTGGACAATATCATGCCCGGCTGCAGCGCTTCGCTCAGACCGCCTGCGCCGGATATTCGCTGCGGCCCTTCGTGCACCGAAAGATAGCTGCCGACGCCGTGGCCGGTGCCGTGACCATAGTCCACGCCATCGGCCCAGAGATACTGGCGCGCCAATATGTCGAGCTGCCCGCCGGTCGTGCCCTTGGTAAATACCGCCTGATCGAGAGCGATATGGCCCTGCAGCACCTGGGTATAGCGCTTGCGCATTTCTGCGGTCGGTTCGCCGACAGCAACCACGCGGGTGACATCGGTGGTGCCGTCGAGATATTGCCCGCCGCTGTCGACCAGATAGAGGGAATTCATCTCGACCGGCTGGTTGGTGTCCTCGTTCACGCTATAATGCGGCAAAGCCCCGTGATCTCCGGCGGCTGAAATCGTGTTGAAAGAGAGATCCTTGAGTTCCGGATTTTCCTCGCGAAACTGGCGCAGCCGGGCGGCAGCCGACAATTCGTCCAGTCCGCCCTTGGGCGCTTCCTGTGCCATCCAGTGCAGGAATTTGGTCAGCGCCGCTCCGTCACGCTTCTGCGCAGCCTTGTGGCCGCTGATTTCCGCTTCGTTCTTGATCGCCTTGGCGAGAATGGTCGGATCGCGATCCTTGACGATTTTCGCTCCGGCATTGTCGAGCGCTTCGAAAATCGCGGCAACCGAACGCTCGGGATCAACCGCAACGGTTTTGCCAGTCATGTCAGACAAGGCGTCGGCCAGTTCGTCATAGTCACGAATCTCGACATGATTGCCGAGATGCTCGCGCACCGCATCGGTCAGCTTTTCCGGCGCGACAAACAGGGTCGCTGTCTCGTCAGCACGTACAATCGCATAAGCCAGCGATACCGGCGTATTGGAGATATCCTTGCCCCGGACGTTGAAGAACCAGGCAACTGAATCCAGCGCGGCGATGACGGTGGCGTCATAGCCCTTGTCATTGAGCCACGCCGCGACATCCGCCCGCTTGTCCCGGGCCGATTTGCCGGCATATTGATCGCTATGGACCGCCAGTTTCTCCGGCGAGCGTTGTGGCTGGTCTTCCCATACCGCATCAACCGGATTATTTTGCACGGCAATCAGCTCCGCACCGGTCTTGGTCAGCGCCTTGCTGGCAGTTTCCGCCCATTCGCGGGTGTGCAGCCAGCTGTCATAGCCGATTTTCGAGCCGGTCGGTGCGTTCGCGGCGAGCCATTCATGCGGCTTCTGGTCCGCTACATTGACATATTCATAGAGATTTCCGTCGACCTGGTCGCGGACCTGAACGACATAGCGGCCGTCGATAAACATCGCCGCCTTGTCTTTCAGCACGATGGCCGAACCGGCCGATCCGCCAAAGCCGGTGAGCCAGGCCAGGCGTTGCGCATATTCGCCGACATATTCGCTCATATGCTCGTCACAGATCGGAACGACAAAGCCGTCGAGCCCGTCTTTTTGCATTTGTTCCCGCAACGCCTTGAGGCGGGCTTCATAGGTAGACATCAACATCGCCGAGCAAACTCCTTGAATAAGCTTATAGTGCAACACATAGGGGTTCCGGGCCCCATTCGCCACCTTAATCCGGCCGGAGATATATAGAGAATATGACACAAAAGCTGACTCGTCCGCCATTTGCAGAACAGCGTCCTCACAGCTACGAGCGGCACGGATATGTCGTCAACGACCCGTGGAACTGGCTGAAAGATGCGCGATATCCGGTGGTCGAGGACGAAGATGTGCTCGGCTATCTGAAGGCAGAGAACCAGTGGTTCGAACAGAATATGGAAGGCCGGGAAGAGCTGACCAAATCCCTGTTCACCGAGATGAAGGCGCGGATCAAGGAAGATGACAGTTCGGTCCCTCAAAAGGATGGCGACTGGCTCTACTGGAGCAAATTCGAGGAAGGCATGCAATATCGCCAGCATTGGCGAAAAGCGGTTACCGGCGGCGAAGACCAGCTGATGCTGGACGAGAATATACTGGCCGAAGGCAAGGAATATTTCCGGCTCGGCGCGGCGTCGGTATCACCCGATGGTCGATTGCTGGCTTATGCCTATGACGACAATGGTTCCGAGCGGTTCGAGGCACGGATCAAGGACCTGTCGAGCGGCGAGCTACTCCCCGATATCATCCCCGGTACATTGTCGAGCCTGGTCTGGTCGGCCAATTCCAAAATGTTGCTTTACGGTCTCGCCAACGAACAATGGCGTACCGACAATGCGCGGCTCCATGTTCTGGGCAGCGATATTGCCGATGATGTCGAACTATATCACGAGGATGATGAAGGCTTCCGCGTCGGCATCGGCCTGACCCATTCGGAAAAATATATCGCCATATCGACCGGCGATCACG
>TARA_R110001592_G_scaffold26839_2_pt1 | contig 25397 bp, 27 predicted proteins | sample TARA_R110001592 | Tara Oceans TARA_R110001592 (sample SAMEA4398387) | marine metagenome | biome: Polar Biome; feature: [SRF] surface water layer (ENVO:00010504); material: water (ENVO:00002006), including particulate matter (ENVO:01000060) such as... | depth 5 m | reverse complement strand
TTTGTTCCTCGCTGTGCCTTCTTGTATTGCATGGCACAAATATAATTATTTACTGAGTCCCCAATTATGGTTTGAATCAGAGATATATTTCTTGAAATCAATATCCTTTATATAGAGACGCATATTGTTTCGCTGGGTCTTTACTTTGGATGGGGTTTTGAATGCAAGTTGTATGAGCCTGTTCCGGTGTATTTCGGATTGCCATATCATCTCCTTATTGTTGCCGACTAATACGACATCATATATAAGGTACTCACGCTTTAACTTACCGTCAAAGAGAACTACATCGCAAAGGTGTATGGGGTCTTTCATAACCCTATAACGTCTTTAGCTGTAGGTTTATTGTAGTTGGTTTTTTGCAAGGAGAACCTTTACCTCCTGAACTTCTCTAAGAAGCTGCTTGACATCCTCCTTCATCTCCCCGTTATCATTCTCAAGAGAAACAACCCTTGCTTTTAAGTGAGCGTAGTCAGAGCTGTGCTTAATCCATGTTCCGATGATTGAACCAGCAATGAGTAAAAGCTCAAATTGAGTCAGGGTATCCATATAGCAAAAGTAATAAATAAAGGAAGTGGCTAATCCAAATACACGTATATGGCTAATCCAATGAGTCATAATAGTTTAACCACTACAGCTCTCGCAGTCCTCTGGTGAATCTATATTACAGGTGAGCTCCCCGCTCTCTATTTTGTCCTCAGACTCCTTAAGCTTCTTAGGGTCTAGAAATGAAATGTCGAACTCCTCTTCTTCCTTATTCATGGTAATCTGGGATTAGGGCATAAGCAACCGCCACACACGTACTTGGTATTGTAATATATGATAGCCGAGTTTCTAAAAATGTTGGAAGCTATCTAAAGAACTCTTGAATGCGGCCACCGCAAGCATTCGAAGATGTTCGTTCGGTCGCTAAGCTGATGCGAAGTTACACGAAAAAAATGACAAAGTCAAGTCCTTTTGTTATTTAGTATGAATTCAATCGTCCACTTGGATGCAAAGAATGTGTAAGCTCCAAGGATAGTGTATGCTAGAAAAATCATCATGTAAAAATACGCATTTCTTTTACTTGAGATACAGCTTATTGTGGGTTTTTTTAAGAGTAATGTTTAGCAAGGGGATTATATATATATACAGACGATTTGCTGAACAAACCGAAACCGATTCCTAAACCCCACCCCCTAAAACACTTCCAGCATCGCGCTAAATGTTTTGGCTTTTTAGTCCCAGCTATCTCGATGACTCAATCGACTGATTCATCACAGCATCGCTACCATGCATGACAGATACCAGCCATCACTCATTGAGTAACAAACCACACAGGTACAATCCTCCGCCGTGCCTTGAGCCATTGTATAGTATATCCCACACATGGGGCATTAACACCTGTTAACATTCACCCACACAATATAACAAGAACGATATACGTTACTACTATGAACCCCATTACTAATTTAAATTTCAGCACCATGATGAATAACAAAAACACCACAGGCAAGTTCCTAATAGCAGAGGATGTATTGGAGACAATGTCCCCAGCATACGACCAGATGAATGACTTGGTTGCCGAAGCATACTTAGAGTTGTCTCAGATAAATCTTTCGCTTGAGTTCGAACAGCGTCGAGTCAATGAATGCTCTACTCCATCTGAGCGATTCGAAGTAGCTGAAGCAGTCGTTTTCTTCAAGGTCAGACGCGACCAGTGCGAAGCAAAGTGCAAGTCTTTGGAGACCATCCGACTCGACCTTTACATGGCAATGGACGGACTGAGACGAGTCAATACCTTCGCATGATGAGATAGGCTTCGGGCATCCATGTAGGAACACCCTACTTAGCAAGGCTTTAGAAAAGACCGCCTTGGGATGTCCGATTTCACCTCCACACAATAAATAGAATGTTCAATCCGTTATAGCTGTATAACACCAATAGAGAATCAAAATGAGTAAAGTAGATGTATATCAAAAGGTCACCGACCGAATCGTAGAGGGACTTCAGTCTAAGGGACTGCAATGGTTCCGACCTTGGAGCGGTGGTAGCGGGCAGATGTCCCCAATCAATAACGCGACGGGCAAGACCTACAAGGGACTGAACACGTTGTTCCTTTGCATTGAGCAGATGGAGAAAGAGTATGAGCACAATGAATGGTTGACCTATAAGCAAGCCGAAGCATCTGGCGGTCAAGTTCGAAAGGGGGAGTCTGGAACATGGATTGTCTTCTGGAACATCTCATTCCTAGACCCTACATCTAGTCCGGTCAAATACTACAAGAAGATGTCTGACGTTCCGCCTAGCATTCGTCCCAGCATCCGTAAGGTGTTTTCTCCGCGCTCTTGGAATGTATTCAATATCGGCCAATGCGATGACATTGAACCACGACGCAAGCCTGTTGCTCCTGTGGAAGGAGTTGGTGAGTTCACCCCGATTGAGAAAGCGGAGAAGGTGTACAATGAGCAATATCCAAAGGACAACCGACCTACACTAGCGCATGGCGGTGAGCGAGCGTTCTATGCTCCAGCACGTCACCATGTTCAAATGCCATCACAGGAGACCTTCGTAACGAACGATGATTACTATAAGACCCTGTTCCATGAGTTGGTTCATAGCACAGGACATGAGTCAATCCTCAAGCGTTTGGATAAGGTTGCTGCCTTTGGAAGTGAGGCATACTCCAAGGAGGAGTTGGTTGCAGAGATTGGCTGTCAGTTCCTTGTGGGACTCACCGGCATCCAGCCAAAGGATGATGAGCAGAATAGTCAGGCATACATCAACGGATGGGTTAAGGAGTTGAATGACAAACCAAAGATGGCATTGTCAGCCGCGAACAAAGCGATGAAGGCTGTAGACTACATCATTAACGAAGAAGAGGAATCATGAGTGAGGAAGAACTACAGGAGCTATACGGATTGGAATGGATTGACTATATCGAGTTCCTTGGATAGGCAATGGTTTGCCGCTGATGCCGCTGAAGGTATCACGATGGTCAGGTTCGATTCCTGACTATCCACAACAGCCGAGAGAGGTTAACACCCGTTAACAAACCAAGCACAATAACAAGGAGAGTCCTGCGTTATTACTATAGAAACACACTTAAAGATATTTCAAATGATTCAAGCAGAAGGAAGACAACAGCATTATAACCTCATCGGTTCACCTCCAACTCCAACCGAGATGAATCACCGACAAGGTGTTCGAGTAATCTACACGAACATGCCCGGTGTTAATGTGAAGGGAGTTATATCTCACCTGACCATCACATCTCAGGACAGAGGATTTCGCAAGCCTAAGGTCATCGTCAACCTGTCACTTTCAGAAGTCGGCAATATGCAAAGCGATAACGTCTCAGTTGATTGCAACGTACCTAGTGCTGTTTACTTGATGGAGATGCACGGACTTCGACCTCCGTGTGATATGCTGGCATTGGAGTTGGCATTGGAGCAGAAAGACTATAAGAAATCGTATGAGATTCTACGGACTCGTACACAATCCATCGCATCATGAGCAAGCCATTTGATAACGCAGACAATCCCTTCCTACAGCTAAACATGTCGAAGGTTGAATTGATTGAAGCCTACAGCTTTTTCAACGGAGTTGACACCGAATCTCAACTGCTCATTGTTGATGCGCTGGATGCGAAATACACTTTGGGAGAACTCTTCCAGCGTTAACATCGGTTAACATTTGAAACACAATAACTAGGAAAGTCCTACGTTATTACTATATAAACATTGAAACATGAATAACAGATACCACGAAGACGAACTTTACCTGTATGGTAAGTCAATCCAATCGGGAGAATGGATGAAGCTAACGCTTTGCCGCTCGATTTGGGAACGGAATTCTCGATACGATTTCTTCCGAGATAAGAAAGACCACAGCGAATTCAAATGGGAGTCAGCATAGTACGTTAACACCATTTAGCAAACAGAGCACAATAACAGACAAGTGTCCGCGTTATTACTACACAAGCATTTTAACCTTTAATATTTTCGTCATGAGTACATCTAAATTAAGTCCATCACTTCAAGCATTAGCTGAGATTGAGAAGTTGGTGTTAAACCAAGAGAGCATCTTCTATAGTCGTGGAATTGTAGAACGATTGATAGCTGATGAGGTTGTCAAGACACAGGATAAATTCGGAGTCCCTGAAGCCTACATAGAATCTAAGTTGATTATGACTTCAGTCCGAAAGAATTTAGTGGCTAAGTTCCCTCATTTAGATGAGCAATTGAACATGCTTCCGCTGTTAGACAAAGACCATTGGGATGAGGAGCATCTACTCAAAAGTGCTATGGTTGAATACCGAAATCACAAGCCATTTGAATACACAAACGGGCTATCCAGCGGTTTGCATACCGGTCGGTTTATGGAAGAGATTGCTTACATCGATGCGATTATCAATGAAAAGCCTCGACATACTGAAATGAACTACGGACGAAGGTTATCGAATTTACTTCGACGACAGGAGGAGAACCAGACGCAAGCGGCAAAGGATAAGTTTAAGCGCGGTGACTATGTCCAGAAGGCGGCTGACGGCAAAGGATATACTCTAACTGAGACGTTCCTATACTCCATGACAGACGTTGTGTGTATTGGGTTGGATATCCGAATCAAGAATGCTGGTGATAACTGCTTTGAGCTGTCGGTAGAAGGCAAAGTGCTCACATGGTACGATACATTGCGTGAAGCCATCATGAGTGCAGAGGATAGGCTGAAGCGTAACGAAGCAAGTGTAATAACAGACGTGTTCTCAAAAGCGCGTAAAGGATTGCCTTGGGGAGAGGATGCCAACCACCGAGGTTTTACTAAATCAACCTTTGAAGTGTTGATAGGTGCAAAAGACTTGGTAATACCGGGCGAAGTGGCTTTCTCTGTTGTCTCTGGAGGATGGAAGGAATTCGAGGTTGTTGAGGAGGGATTGGAGTTGGATAATCCTAAATGCGCTGTCGGTATTAGCTATGAGCAAGCAGAAGCCTTTTGCAAGCATCTCAGGAGTTCTCTTAGCAACTCAAAGGAAGTCTCTAAGCTACAGCGTAGGGTCGCTGACATGAGAGCCGCGCTCGCTCAGACAGAAGCTGACTTAGCCAAAGCTCAGGCAGATTCCTTGGCAATATCACAGGTAGATACATTATACGAGGACAACAATTTCCTCATCACTAATGGCGTTCATAGTAAACTCACGAGGGGCATCATGAACATGGACGGGACTGTCGAAAGGTTTGACGGAGAATACTAATTAAAACACATCAGAAAAAATGAGCAATCCTAAATACTACTACGGAACAGAACTCAAGTGGTCTACAGAGGACGTTGAGTTAATTGCAGAGCAGATGGACATACAGCTAACCCAAGAGCAAATGGTACAAGTACTCGTCGCTACGTTCGAGGACAACGAGTACATAGGTCAGATGATTAACGAAGAGATACAGAGTACGATAGAACACGTTAAAGAATTAGAGAAATGAAGGAGTACACAGACACTTTAAAAAATGATATTGTGACAGAGATTATGCGCTTTGAAGAAGGTGAGCTAGGGATTGACGAAACACTCGGTCTGTTCTCTTCGCTAATCAAATCAGGTATTGTTTGGGGTCTCCAAGGAAGCTACGGGCGAATGGCAAGACACCTCATCGACCAAGGAAGTTTATCAGAGGACGGCACAATAACTCACGAGTTTCTTCCGTTCTAACTATAGAACCATTAATCAAATCAAAATGTTTAGTCACCTACCAACCAGACCGACACCAAAGCCTTTGTCTAGTACAGAGAAGCAAGACTTAATGCGTAAGTCCCTACGCAGACAGGGAAATTCATGCGCTCGAACAGAGCGAATCATATTTAAAGGAGGGAAGCTATGAGTTACGAATCATTCAGAAACAAGCAGACTTGGTTGCTAAATGTATGGGGATACATTGATGAGATTGCCAGCGTCTGGGAAGATACCGATGGAGAGCACAACGCAAACGTCACAGACATAACGACAAATTACTGCCGCGACGTGTTCGATATGCTTACCGAAAGCACCTACGAAACCATCCCCAACGGAGTCCTTAAGGATTTCATAGACCACAGCCTACAATCAATTGATTGGAACGAAGTGTTAACGCACGTTAAGGACACAATAATTGAGAATCGACATCGTTAATAGAGTATAACCCATTTAATTTAATTACCATGAGCATGTTTGAAAAGAAAGACCGAGCATTCGAATTAACAGGATGTCTAGATATAAAGGTTGGTAAGCTAACCATATCAATAGCTACGATGGACGGAAAGAATCAAGCCATTGTACTGAGTGAGAGCGGAGACAACATTAGCGAGAAGCATGACATCAAAGACTTCATGGATATCGTGCACATCATGTGGAACCTTGAACGAATATCAGATGAAGGATAAAAACGTAAACGAGATAGCTGTATCAATAGCATGGCTAGGAATCATTTCAATAGTAATTTATTTAATCTTAATTCAATGAACATAACAGAAGAACAACCAGACAAAAAACATCAGCGATTATTCAAACTGCACGACAGCGAAACAGTTTGTAAGCTTTTCCTAGAGGTTTGTAAGCAATATGATTTGGGTAATGTATCACCAGAAGAAGTAGCTGAGAAGTGTATGCGTATTTACGATGAGGCTGAGAACTTTGGACTCATGGACTCACTTAAAACATGGGAATCATGAGCAAAGCTATCAACATGTGGAAAAAAATGTGCTCTAACCTGTTGATAATGTCGAGGAAAACCTCGAACTTTGTAGAACAGGCACACACAGAGAGGAAAGCATACAACAATCTGATTCGACAACAGAGCGTATTGCTTGATGAGTACGAGGATTTGATAAAAGCCTATGATGAGAACAATAAAAAAGCTGGTAGCGATACCAATAGTAATCCTTTGCATACTGCTGCAACCAGTAGTGATGCTTCAAATGGAGTTGATTAAAGAAATTGAATCCCTAATTAAATAACATGAGCAATCATAAATTCAAGACCACAAACATTCGTGGCAAGCAGTACGTCGAGGTTAACGAGCGTATCAAATTCTTCCGAACAGAAGAGCAATACAAGTATTGGACTATCTCCACAGAGGTTAACATGCTTGAAGGAAAGGATGAGTGTATATCTAAGTGCGTCATTGCAGACACAGAGCAACGTGTCATAGCAACAGGTCACGCACATGAAGTTAAGTCAGCAAGCAACATCAACAAGACTAGCTACGTTGAGAACTGCGAAACATCAGCTGTAGGTAGAGCACTAGCGATGATGGGCATTGGAATCGACACATCAATTGCTTCCGCTAATGAGGTTAACGAGGCAATAGCTAAACAGAACAGCCCTAAAGCGGGTCAGAGTCCTGAGAAGCCTAAGGCGGTTGACGATAAGGGTGATTTCCAAAAGGCTGTTGACTTCCTGAAGGAGGCTACTGATAAGATTGATGCTTGGTCTAAAATTGAGAAGCAATCTAAAACCAAATTCACCGACGAGCAGTACGACCGACTCGTAGAATACTCAAAAGCATAATGCTATCCGTTAAGCTAGCCAAAGCCGTAGGTAAGGGACATCTATCCTACAGCTCAATCAAGTACGCTCTTCAGGACATGCGCTTGTGGGAGATGTATATGAGGGGACAGCTGAGGAAAGAATCTCCAGCTCTTGCTTTCGGTAGTATGTATGACTGCATGTTGTTTACTCCAGAGGATTTTGAGAAGCAGTTTGCAATACTCAATGACAAGGAGAAGTGTGATGAGATAGGAGGAAGAGCTCCCAAGATGACTAACAAGTACAAGGCTTGGGTCAAAGACTATGAGGAGGACGCGGTAGAAAGAGGGGTCATGCTGGTCAGCGAAGAGGATTACAAGAAGTCCCTTGAGATGATTGAAAGACTTAAGATTACAGGGGTATATGACAAGTATTTAGTTGGTGACTATCAGCATGAGTTCAATGAGGAAATCAACGGGTGTCCGGTAAGAGGATTCCTTGATTGCCTTGGAACTGATTACGTGTCAGACAGCAAGAGTACAATGTCTCTGGATAAGTTCCGTTACAATGTCTTCAGCTTTGGGTATGACATTCAAGCGTACATCTACATGGAGGTTCTAAAGAAAGAGAAGTTCTATTGGGTCGCTCAAGAAAAAGCTTATCCCTTTGCCATTGGAGTGTATCAAGCAAGTGACGAGACATTGCAGTCGGGTGCAGATAAATTTAACAAAGCGGTAGACAGAATCAACTACTACTTAGACAATAAAAAAGAAACGGACACGTTTTTTAAATCAGGTATAATCTAATGACTCCAGAAGAACTCATATTAAAATCCAGCCTACACTTTGGCATTGATGTTAGCGTTCCCTCAGCCTTTGGTAAAGGGGCTTTCCAAGAACGTTGTATGACTACATACTACGCCATCAAAGAACTGCACATGCCGTACAAGGACTTGAGTTTAGTAATGAGTTCTGACAACATGGAATTACGTCTCATGTGGTTATACGCAGAAGGAAATATGGGAGTTGTACAATCCCGCAACCGGTACAAAGAATACATTTCAAACCTTTAATAATTCACCATCATGGCTGAAAAAAAAGAAAGCGTGTATGTGGGCTACACTAATGCCCCACGAGTAGAGACTAGAATCTCTTTCACTACAGAGGAACTCGAAACACTGAAGCAGTACGCTACAGCTAAGGGTCGAGTCTACATTGACGTGCTAGGAATCCCTGACAAGGAAGATAATCGACGCATGAAAGCATTCTGCTCAGTGTATGACCCGAATAGCCCTAGTGAACAACAGCGGAAGCTTGAGAAGCAGAGCACCAATGAAGTGCCATTCTGAATGAAAGGCAAGGGAGAGTTACGATTAAAACCCTCATCCGTCAACGTGATTGTTTGAAGACACGCACGTCAGAAGGGTCTCTCCTATTGTCAAATGCCTTCGTAGCTCAGTTGGATAGAGCAACTGCCTTCTAAGCAGTAGGTCATAGGTTCGATTCCTATCGGGGGTACATTTTGTACGCTGCGCACCTATTTTGAATCTTTACCTAGTCAGGTGAGGTGGGGTGTCCAGTCTTTTACTTTGAATTTAATTGTAGAAGTAAAGGGTTAAGTCAGGAGGTGCGTGGTAATACATCATGACCCTGTTATGGATATCAAAGACTGACAGCTCGGAAAGACGAGCCTTAATTGAACTTAATAAAATAAAATATATGGACATCTTCAGACAGGTTTGGAAGGATTATTGCGATGAGCTAGAGTGGGAACCTAAGCTAGGTTCGAGACTAAGACCTGAGGTTGAGATGAGGGCAGCTTTTGCTAATGCTGCTGCTCCATTCTTTCACAATACAGTTTGTGCTAGGTTGTTTAAGAAAGACAGGACTAGCATTCATCATTACATACGGGCTCATGAAACATACTTCATGCATAGCTCCGACTACAGGGACTATTATCATCTTGCTTCAAGAATCATAACTGATAGCGTTGACTCATTTCCAACTGAAGACCTTACCTTAGAGGCACAAAATTTTCTTAAACCCCATGAGCAAATTGATACAATCCAAGGACTCATCGAAACCCTTAGCACCTTCAAAGAAAAAATCCAATATCGATTACGATATGGTAAACCCGAATCACTACCAGAAAGGAAGCCAAGAAGTATGGCAGATGATGGTGAAGATATGGGGGAAGGAATCGTACATGATGTTTTGCGAGATGAACAGCTTCAAGTACAGGATGAGGGCAGGTTCGAAACCAACGTCGAGCATAGAGGAAGACATGAAGAAAGCGCAGTGGTATGAAAACCAATTAAAAGAACTGCGCAATGAACAGCAAAAGAGTAACGATATATCCGACAATCTATCGCACACAGGACGCGGTGGTGACCTCATTAGATACGGTTCTAACGAGGATTAAAGAGGGAAAGAGTAGACCAAAGGTTGAGCTTATTAGGAACGGAGACAAGTCTCATAAACAAGAGCTTCCTGCGGTGTGTTTTAGCGGTGTGTTCGAGACGGGGCATAGGAGTGATGACAAGCTTAAGTATCACAGCGGTTTAATTGTCCTTGACTTTGACCATGTTGATGCAATTAGAGCTAAGTCAGCACTGGCTGGAGATAAGTACATTGTGTCATGCTGGTCATCCCCTAGTGGAGACGGAGTAAAAGCACTTGTAGAAATAACTAACACGGAGAGGCATAGAGACCACTATCGCTCACTGATTGCATACTTTGATAAGGAGTATGGTTTAGAGTTGGATAGCACAGGTGAGAACGAAAGTAGACTATGCTTTGAGTCATATGACCCTGACATTGTTGTTAAGGAGGAGTACGATAAGTATGGCGGAATGTTATCTGAACGCTCCCAACATCAAGAGGTCAAAAGTTCTGGGGGAAGGACGGATTTCAATAAGATTAACATAGCTGCGGCTATGATTGCTAAAGCTCCGGAGGGAGAAAAGCATTCTGTCCTTGTCAAGGCGGCTAGTCTTATGGGTGGCTACATAGCAAGCGGCATTGTTGAGGAAGACGTAGCGAGATGGGTGTTGGAGAAGGAGATATCAAAGAGAGATATTGATAGCATTGAGGCGGCTATACTCACCATAAACGACGGCATTGCAAACGGGAAGAAACTTCCTATCGGTGAGGTAATCAGCAGTGAAGAGAGGCTTCGTCGTGACATGAAGCTGAATGACGGCGACATGTCATTTGTTAGTAGTGATGACGTTGACTATGATTGGATTGAAAACTATGTAGACGGAAACATACCTCTTGGATTGTCCTCAGGCAACAGCAGGGTTGATGAATACTTTGTCTTCAAGAAGGAGTTCGTTATGATTAACGGACATAGCAACATAGGTAAGACAACCTTTGCTCTGTGGATGCTTGTTGCTAGCGCAATGAATCATGATTGGAGATGGGTTATATACAGTTCAGAGAATAGGACAGCCGCAATCAAAATGAAGTTGATGCAGTTCTCACTGAACAAAAAGATAAGCAGCACAACGTATCAGGAGAGAGCACACGCAAGAGAATGGGTAGAGAAGCACTTCATAGTCATTGATAACAGCAAGACGTATAGCTACTCGGATATCATCGTATTCTGTGAGAAAGTTCATCGTCAACAACCAATCGATGGTCTGTTCATTGACCCCTACAACAGCTTAAAGATAGAGATGAGTGCTGGTAGAGGGGTAGGTCCTCACGAGTATCACTACGAAGCAGCGTCAGAGTTTCTTACGTTTAGTAACAAGATGGACGTAGCTGTATGGGTGAACGCTCACAGCATTACAGAAAGTCAGAGAAGAAAGGGTGATGATGGGTTACAGGTCGCACCTTATGCAGAGGATACCGAGCATGGAGGCAAGTGGGTTAATAGAAGTGACTGCTTCATCACGCTACACAGAAAGATACAGCACGGGGATGTATTGATGAGGAGGTGCGTTGAAATGCACGTAAGGAAAGTAAGAGAGGTTGATACTGGGGGTAAGCCAACTCCGTACCACGAGCCATTGATATTTGAATTCAACAATACGCAAAGTGGGTTTGCGATAAGAGGCCCAGAACCTTTCTTATTCACATCGCTTGGTGAAAAAGTTGTTGGCAAACAAGCGAGCTTATAGTCGTACCTTTTTATCTATGGCTAAAGCAAACAGAGGAAAGACAAAGCCTAGCAAGAAAAGAGACCTCAATCGTGGGGGAGTTAAACTCAAGTCAACGTTAGAGACATATTGCTATGACCAGTTAAGAGAAGCTAAGCTCAAGTTTAATTATGAGGGCGAGACCTTTCATCTCATGGACTCTTTTAGATACGAGGGAGTGTACCATAAGTCAACGCGAGGTAAAGATGTTCTAGTTGACGCAACCAACAAAGTTGTTCTAGGTATAAAGTACACTCCTGATTTTGTTAGTCATGAGCATAGATTCATTATCGAAACAAAAGGGTTTGTCCCCTCTCAACATACGTTTCCGCTCAGGTGGAAACTATTCCTGAAGTACATGGTGGAAAACGATATGGATGATTACATGCTATTCATTCCTAAGAATAAAAAACAGATAGAACATGCTGTATCTATCATAAAAAACAAAGTAAATGACCGAAGCTAAACTCAGTCAGCTGTACAGTTATTGTACTATTGAGATACAGAAGCTGACCACGGAGCTGTATGAACAGCTTCACGAACCAGAAGGCCGACCTTCAGGAGAGTACGAAGAAACCTTAGAGAACGTAAGGAAGTATAAGCGTTTAATTGTTCTTGAGCTTGAGGCAATAAAGCATGCCGTTCGAGAGTTTAATAGTCATGACGATGGGAAGCAGCTTCAAAAGTGATAAGGACTGGGGTGATTACATAGAGCTCGTCTGGGCTAATTGGTTACACGCTCACACGGGCGGCAATACATTTGAACATTCGAAAGGTAAAGTTCCGGGATGGGACTTAAGAAACGAATCCACAGGTAGGAAGCATGAGGTAAAGTGGGATGCTGCGGGACGCTCTGTATGGAAGTCGTATGGTAAAGAGCGACAACCAACTGGCAATTTATTTATAGAGTACAAGAACCCTGCAACAGATGCTGAGACAGGTATCATGGCATCTGATTCAAATATTTGGGCGCATATTGTGAAGGTCTCAGACACCTTTGTAGAGGACAGCTCTCTGGATTACGAGGCTTGGGCTTATGTGTTCTCACTTCCAAAGCTTCGTGATTTTTGTAACGAGGTTGGGCTTAACTCTCGTAAAACAATGAGAGATGTTGGTGAAGGAAAGGTTTCAAATGCTATGGGGTGGCTACTGCCCATTGACATGATAATAAGAAACAAAAAAGAATGCGGATTAATATTGAGAGCTGATGTCACTTCGTATCTTCAAGCCTCCCCAAAATTTTAACATGAGTAATTTACAGGAATTTAACATACTGCGAGACGCGGTAGAAGAAGTGATGGAAGTGTCTCTGATTACAACCAGTAGGAAAAGAGAACATGTCGAAGCTCGAATGGTATTCTCCAAAATATTAATAGACAGAGGGCATACAAAGGTTAGTGTAGGAAGGTTCCTAAATAAAACTCACAGCATTGTCATTCATTATTGCAAGCAATTTGAAGACCTTACCCTTTACGATAAGGTTCTGAGATATAATTATGAAACGGTACTTAGCATTTACCGTAAGGGATATGACCCCGTTTACAACATGGACAGGTCTCAAATGAAGGCAGAGATATTCGGCATGAGGGGTAAGCTCAAGATAAAAGAATTGGAAGTTGAGTCCATGAAAGAGAAACTCAAAGAGGCCAAGCAAGAAACCGTTAATGACATGAGGCTTGAGAGATTGAAATCTTTAATGTCTAGGGTTCCTGTTGGAGATGAAGAGGCCGTTTATAACAGACTAAATATTTTCCTCAATGGCCTACACAATTGATGACATACAAAAAATAATTGAGTTCAAGAGCTGGACTGATGAGAAGAGGTTGTCAGAGCTATTAAGGATTGACGCTGCAATGTATTGCTCGCTTGGTACTGACTCTACTAAAGCAGACAGAGATTCCGTGAAGTCAAAGTCAAGGACAATATACAAGGCTATAAAAACGTTTGATAAGTCAACGGGCGAAATGTTTCTCCGCGCAATGGATATGAAGTAATGAATAAAAAAGAGCAGCAAGATATTCTGCCCCCGGTTACTCAAGAGTTTATGAGTGGTATGCTTAAACATAGGCACGAGCAAATCATGGATACTCTGGAGGAGTCAGAGGCACTGCTTGCAGACGGCTTTGAACAGGCGGTTATAGGACACACTCAAGGAATGAATACCGTGGCAGTCTATGATTACGACATGTGTATCCATATCCTTATGGAGCGGGATGGGATGGACTGCATAGGCGCAATAGAATTCATGGACTTTAATGTCGTTGGGTCTTACGTGGGTGAAAAGACTCCCATCTTCATATCAGTAATCTGACTATATTGCAGACGTTACGCCGGTATAGTGCTGGAGTTTCGCTACCAATGACGGCCCTCACTTTTAATAGTGGGGGCTTCTTGTTCCCTGTAGAATGGGTCAAGCTCAGCTCCATAGCATATCATTCCCCAATGTGCTAGAAATATCTGAAGGTCAAGTACATTGAAGTGTCCGCTTCCGTCGAGGTCACCATCAAGCCAGTAAGCATCATCCCAGTTTATAAGCATAAGCAACATGTCAGCCATGCCTATCACATGGTCTCCGTTTATATCTCCCACACAGTAAGGTGGTTGGTCTGTGATTCCCGGACGAAGTATAGGGAGTGCAGCATGTATTCTTTCTATCTGACCTTCTGTAAAGTTTGTTCTGCATGAGTCAACGTAGTAATCCATATGATTATTCGGTGTGTAGTCGTAAGCTCCGGGTGGACAAATAGGATTAACGCAGCTCCAGTTTATTTTAGTTGGAGGTGTATCACATACATAGTCTCCTGTCTCTAAGCAATCTCCTAAGACCTGACCGCAGTTATCTACATTCCTAAACACATGATGCAAACCAACGAAGTGGCCTACCTCATGTATTAAGGTTTTGTTTTCCATTCTTGCAGAGTCTGTTAGTTGCGGTCCATACCTACCCATCATATCAGACCTAATCCAAACTCCATCAAGGTCAGTCGAGGCATAAGCAGTCCACGCGAATCCCAATATACCACCGCAAAACTGGGGGAATATATGTACATTCATATACTCCTCTCTATCCCATATTAAATCTTCTACATAATCTTCCATCCAGTTCCAACCGCTTGAACTGTAGGGGAGGCATACGTTGTTATTGTCTAGTATTGCTGGGGCTGCCCAGAACTCATCGAAGTTATGGTACGCAATTGACACAAGGTCAAAGCTTATCATAGCCTCGTCAAACTCTTCATTTAAATGCTCGTGAGCATCCATAATAATGTCTTCTGAAATATAACTATCGGGGAAGCTGTCGGTGTAATGTACGTGGTAGACATAATCTATCTCCTCCCACTGGATAGAGCGAGATTGAAGCCCCATGAATTTAGCGTATACACTTTCCTCAGAACTAAATACGACACACTCATCTTGAGCTTGAGATGATAGGCTAAGAAGAGAAAGAATTAAAGTTAACCACCTCATCGTTTTGTTTTTTCTATAGTTCTTCCAGCAAAGTAAGCCCCGAACACAGTAAGCATAATGATTTGAAGTAGGTCAATGTAATTCTCTCTTGGAGAAAACTCTGGGTCAACACCATCCCATATCATAACAGCCATAAAGAACAATAGAATAGTAATCAAAACGCTTGGCCGAATAACCTTAGCTAATTTCACATCACTAGACATGTCAGATTCCCAACGCTTAGTGACATTGTCTTGCGCGTTCATCTCTTGACGTGCAGCTATCTCACTGAACTCCATTCTCTGTTCAGGAGTAAGGTCTGGCTCGCTATCTACTAGTCTTTTTACTACACCTAGAACACCTTTGTCTGGTAATGCATTCCCCACCACATCGAGTACATGAGGTACACTCTTTGCCAGCCATTTTCCTACAGCCGTGTCCTTTAATTTCTTCTTGTCTTCCATCTAAATCTATGTATGTGATTGTACAGCTACCAGCTTCAATAGCCTCAGCAATATCAGGATAGATATTCCGGTAAGCTGTAGTTGATGAGCCAACGTATCCGTTTGATTTTACATTCTCTGTTTGTGTAACACCAACAAGAAGACACCCGCTAGTATCGTCACTGTCGTTGCCGCAATGCAGTAGTATATGAGTAAAGTTTGGAACGTCCATAACCTCAATCATCCCCTTGTGTATTTCCGAGAATCTGTTTGAGTATCTGTCGTGAAAACCACCCCATTTTTTTAGCCTGAGGCTGTATGTTCCGGCAGGAACTCTAGTCTCATGCATAACCTTAACATCTCTGTGCTCATCCTCTAGAGTATAACACATGAACTTGCGACCATCAGTCACATCAAACAACAGCCCAAGAGTGTCGTCTTTCTGGCTACTGAATCTCATCACTTCTAATTTCATTCCTCTAATGATTCAATGTATTGTTGTTCCACGTAGAAGCTAGGTCTAATCATCGTTAAATAAGTATCAATGAAAGTCTTGAATGTTTGGAATTCTTCCGGCTTCATATCCTCTCTCTTGCCCCTTAGGTAAGCATAGTAATCTCTAGCATTCTTTAGCTGCTTAGGTAGCTGTCGTGCCTCTCTAATGTACAGCTTGTAATCTTCAGGGTATGTTTGCTTCATGTGTCTTTCCGCTACAGCTGGCTTAACGGATGACCTAAAGGAGTTGGCTGTTCTAATCTTATCGAAAACATTATCTGATTGATTGATTATTTTATTAAGCCTTTCCTCACCTTCTCCTGAAATAAGTTCACTGCCATAACTTTCAGCTATTGATTCGTATGCCGCGAGAGACTCTTCACTTGACAACCTCCTGTCTCTTGGAAGGTTATCCATGTCCCTAACAAGCTTGTCAATCTCTTTACTTGACAGACCGACTATTTGAGATGCAGTGAGGAAAATCTTTAAATAGTAATGTGCCTGCATTGCCGCTTTGTCCTCCGGTCTGACGTAATATTCTGCTCCAGAACTAGAGACAACCTTGTTGTTTGGCATCTCTAGATTATGTATGCTAGTTCTAGCGTCATCTAGGAAATCTCCATATGGCCCCATGAATCTAAACAACCCTTGTGCAGCGTCTTTTGGCGCACCTTTATAATAGGTTGGCACACCTTTTCCTAATCTAACCCAACGTTGATACCCATCATCATCCCCAAGCCCAAACTCCCCCTCTCGCATAACATCAGAGGGATACCACAAGTATCTATTGAGGGCCCCTTCTACACCTTTATTTAAAACACCCAATGGAGGGAGTGGCTGAGCATCTACAAGTACCTGAGTTGCTATGCTTCTCCACCTGTTCTCATCAGGCAGCTCCTCTTCATCTTCTCCTCTTAAGATAGAGCTGATTGCAGGTATGAGAATCTTTCCTATGTATGCAAATAAGGTTAGCTCTGTTGCGTGACCAAGCAATGCTATCGAGCCCTCCTTTCTTGATTGAGAATCCCCAAATGACACCCTCATTACGTCTGAGCTAATGCTCCTCTTTTTATTCACGGCAAACCTTGAGAATGGAAGTAGAATATTCTGAGCAAAATAGTTTACAGCAGACTTCACTCCCTTCTCTTGCTGATATAAGTCAGCCGCCTCACGAGGAGTGGATGCCGCTTGGTCTTTATTAACCATTGCGTCAGCATGACTAAGGGCCGTCTCGTTAGGATTGGCTGCTTCAGAATCCCAGTCTATATCTTCAAAGCTTTCAACCACTCCCTCGGTAATTAAAAAGTCACCATAAAAAGTAAACCAAGAAGCCACCGCCGCTACCTTATCCGTTCCCGTAAGGTTCTTAAGGCTTAAGTCGCTTAGCTTTCTAATACCCTTTTGAATCATACCTTCATCTAGATTCATACCTCCTGTGTATGGGTCAATGTTTCCAGCTTGATAGTCTCTTTGAAATACAGGAGAATTCTGTAGTAGTTTATACCTCCCGTTATCCAGTGCCAACTTACTGTCTTGGCCAACTAAAGTTTTCACGGAAAAGGCAGCCATCTCCGCAACAGTCTTAATTAGGTAAGGGATTGATTGAATCGGATTCTTTGTCTGAAACATTACAGATGTTAAAACGGTGCTTTGCTTTAAGGTTTGGATGGCAAAACTTCCGAAGGCTTTAACGACTACCGCGTTTCTTAATATGTTCATTGGGTTTATAACCTTGAACCCTCTAACTCTAAATGTAGGTTGGAATACAGGAGGAACCTTACCTGTATCCTGCTGGACATAAAGCATCACCTTTCTTTCTAACTCATTCCTTGACTTGGTTTCAGGAATTAAAACACGCATCGCGTCGCTGTTCATTGCGTGGTTTGCAGTCACCACATCTCCAACAGTCTGAGATAAAATGACATTGTCTCTGATTGTCCTTTCGTTTATGGAAAGAAAATCTAAACCTATTCTGTTCTTACCCTTGAGCGACCTTGGGTTTCTTTCGAAACTACTACCAGCAACTTTCTTTGATTGCGAGAGCGAAGTGCTAGCCAGAGCGTCCTGAAGTGAAAGCCTAAGCTTTAATAAGTCATCCACATCCTTGACACCGGTTTCCTGTATGACATCAAAGGCCGTGTAGTTTTCTTCTATCTCAAGCTCCTTGCCTAAATACCTTTCGACATAGTTTTTAAACTGAGGCATAAGGGTTGAGTGAATGTCAGCTACGAACTGAACCATCTCAGTAACATCTGAACGTTCTTTCTCAACTCTTTGAATCATCTCAGGCAGTGTCTCGCTTTTTCCGAATAGATAAGTGAAAGCATCTTCGAACTCGTCTATCTCTTCCTTGCTGAAAGTCTTTTGCTCAATGTAATAATCAATAGTCCTTCTCATTGAACCACGAATCTCTAGATACCAAGCTGCTTCAGCCCCACCTCTTTCGCCTTCAAACTTAGGAAGCTGTCTGGCCATGCTGTATAGCTGTGCAATGGCTCTTGACCCCTTGTCCTTTACATTCCCACCATCTTCAGTTATCCTTTCAATCTCAGTCTCAATAAGCTCTACAATTTGCGAGTGCATAAAGTCTGCCTTTGAAAAGCTTTCGGTTAGTTTAGCTAATCCAATAGCAACCCTCAGCTTTGCAAAAGTTATTCTATCCGTTGGGATTAGATTAGATAAGTAGGAGTTAACTGTATCTAACGGGCCGAACAACACACCTATTTTTCTAGACCTTAATCCTTTTTTTCTGGTTAGTTTACTAAGCTTTGAGGGGAGGTCAATATTCCCCTTGATTAATGAGTGCATATACCCAATACCATAGACAGAATCATTGACGACGTAATCATCAAGTCGGTAATCAAGATTAATAATGTGATGTCTTTTGAGCAGGTTTAACCTTTCTCTAAGAGCATCTAGGTTCAAGTCATCGACACTATAGATACCAAGTATCTCAGCAATCTGTGTATCCTCCAACAGCTTTTCAATATTGGCCGCTATCCTTGGGATAAGAACGTCATTTATAATTGCGTCTTTCTTTAATTCTTCTTTGGTTGCTTCCTGCTCTGCTAATATTGCTGTAACCATATCAACGTGAGCGGGATTGCTTTCATTTAAAATGACACTCTCTCCCGTATCTGGATTAATAATACTTGGGTTCTCATCTATAAATCGAAGAATTGCTTTTCTACTTGACGACAGCCTGCTTCTCTCGTAATTCTTTACAAGCTTTGCGTACTCCTCTTCTATACTGGTCCCGTTTTTAATTGACTTCGCTTGAGCTCTAGCCATGAACAAGGATTGTCTACCCAGTTCCTCCATTGCGCTATAATTACTGAGCTTATTGTAGAGCGTTTCAGCAGGCGTTTTCGGAGATGCCTCACCAACATACTCTTTAAGCTCTTTATCAAAGACAGCTTTCGTTTTTGACATGGAGTTTATTGTCTCCATAATCGTCAGTACAAACCCATCAAGTTCTTTCTGAGGAAGTAGAGCGGGGTTTAAAGACGCTAACCCATTGGCTATCTTAGCGTATGTGGTTACATTTTTAGGAGATGAACCTCTCCCTCTAACCTTAGCCATCTTCTTCAGTCTCGCCTGTAAAGATTGAGCAAACCTAAGACCCTTAAGGTACCTGTCCATCTCAGCCTTAGCATCTCTACTGTCAAAAATAACAGACATCTTATCGATGAAGGACTGCATAGCATCAAGCCCTTCACTCTCAACTTTCTTTCCGCTGGTCTTGTGAGCCTGTCTGATATACTTAACAATACTCTTGACCTGACCCCTAGTGAATGGGGTTTTAGAGTTCTCTTTCATCCTCTCGTCAATCAAGTCAATAGCCTTAGCTAAGAATTCATTAAACGTGTCGGACTTATCTCTAAGCATCTCCAAAGATTTCTTAAGATTCTTTGCTTTAGTAGTTAGCTTCCTTGTTTCGGCAGCGTTTTTAGACGCAACACTCATGCCCTCCTTCTTTCCCTGTGTTCGGCCCTGTCTATACGCTACAGCTTTCTTGAACATCATCTCAGCACCCTCCTTAGACATGCCCATATCGACAAGAGTCTTGAGCACCTCGGCTTTCGTGTGAGCAAAAGCATCTAGCTGTAGGGTTTCATCGAGTCCAGTTACAGGATTCTTTCTACGCTTGTCTCTGTTGATTCTAGGCGATGGGTATTTTTGGTCTATGAGTTGAGACACTTTCTTTAAGAAACTCCCTTGAGCTTTTGACTCTTGGTCTACAATAGCTTGAGCTTTAGGCTTAACCTTACCCATACCGAACGGTTGGTTCCTAAGGCCAAGGAGAGCAAACCATGCTGAGTCAGCAGCCTTTCTAGGGTCAACAGGATTTCCGCTTGAGTTGGTTCTTCCCTCGTACTTAGTGTAAAATTTATCTACGAATGGCTTTCTATCGAATCCCCTTTCGGTTTTCAATACATCTTGAGCTAGTTCTTTATCCTTGAACAGGTGAAGTGTTGGGCTTTTCTTGTTCCCGTTTTCATCGAGCTGGAACAAAGACGCTGGGAATATTGGCGATGCTTCAGGCTCTACAGCATAAGATAAATCTGAATCAATTTCAATCGCTGCATAAATCATACCCTGAGGAACACCCTGTAAAAACTGCTCGGTGAGCATTCTTGATACAATTGTTTTTGGTATACTGCCACCTTGTGACTTGCCAATCTTCTCGGTGTTTAACAATTCCTGAATAGAGACCCGTGCTTCTTCGTTTTCCTTAAGAGCATCTCGCATGTTAACGAACAGCCTGTCCGTGTAATACTTTCTCTTACCAAAGGTGGACTCATTCACATCACCCATGTAAGTAAGTATTCTTTCTGATACATCTGAGAATGAACCATCAATACGAATTGGCTTTTTGTTTGGGAACGTTTGCTTAAACGACTTAATTAAAAGCTTATTAAATACAGACTCAGGCATAACGCCTTGCTCAACAAGCTTTCTGAGTATAATCTCTGAAGCCTTTAGCGCACCCGTATTGCTGAATAACTTCTCTTGCGTCCCGCTAACCAAGGTGAAGAACACCTTACCGTCGGGAGACTTTTTTCTCATGGCGTTAATCTTCTCCGCCATCTCCTTCGCCTCCTTTTCCTTTGCAACAGCCCATACATTACCAGTTCTTACTGGATAAAAGACACCGCCACCCCCCGTGAATATCAACTCATCATCAAAGTAAACGTCACCAACCATTAAGTTATCTGGCGATGAGGTTACTACAGTTCTTCCAGACAATAACTCATACAAATCAGCATTGTGCTTTACAGATTTCTTCATGAGCTTTTTAAACTCAGTGTCATCCTTACTGTACTTGTTAGAGAATCTACCAAACTTCTGAGCTTTATTAGAAAAAGTTTGCTCTGTCGGTAGACCTGATTGACCGGGTAGTATGTGTTGAAACTTTACAGTAGAGCCATCCTTATTGATAATACTAAACCGTTCATCCGATACAGCTACCTTTTCAGCATTCTTAGCTAGAACTAAAGCACCAATCTGAATAACCTCTGATGCCGAAACAATAGGCCGACCATCCCTCTTGTCATAGAACCAGCTGTGACGGAAGGGGTTCATGCCAACTTGAATCCACCCTTCAAGCTTGCCTTCTCCAAGGTCTGACTTGTTGTATTCCTCACTGGCCATTATCTCTTCAGCTCTATCTCTCAATCCCTGTGGGTCATGGTTGTTCCAATCCCCAAACATCCTAGCTATGGTAGTCTTGCCTTTTTCTAGGGCAATGTTTAACGCTCCCTTAGCAATCGATTGAAACTCTACATTGGTGGCTAGTGCGGTCTGGGCATATCCAATTGATTTCCCCCCAAGATTTGGAGTTCTCTCTTCACCTCTAGCGCCTTGGTGTACTGACACAACCCATACATCATAGTTATCATATGCAGGAATATCCAGTCTAAGACCAACGTAATAGTTCTCAGGTATTTCTTTGTTAACCCCTATGATACCAGACTCAACCTTATTGCTTGTAAGTGCAGCCCCAATATCCATAGTTGTAGGTACTGCTGGAACAGAAACAAATGGCGTGATTGGTGACTCTTCTCTAACTATCTGTATGTACTGGTCTTGAGTTATCTCCTGAGCAACATAGTTTTTAAGAGCGTCTACCACTTTAGGGCTTCTCTTTTGACGTTGAGTTTCATCAAGCTTAAGCTCGACTCTTCGCTGCTCTAACTGCTCTTCAGTAACACCTTCTCTAGAAAGAAATGAGTCTCTTCCCGGCTTATCTTCTAGTGATTTTATGACTAGAGCTTGAGCCTTACCATTGGCCATTCCTTCGGCGTAGTTGTAAGCCTCCATGTAGTCACTCATCCGAATACCATCACCTTTAACTCCCTCTCCCTTTACAAAGAACACAACGTCAGGTTGGTTTTTTAATGGGGAGTTGTCATTGTCCCACCCTTCAGGCGCGTACTCAGGATTAAAGTCTAACCTAGCTACCGGCTTCCAACCGTTTGCGATGTAAAGGTCTTCTAACTTAGTAGCGAATGCGTCATAAAATTTACCACCTTCTCTAGCTCTTATAGTCTGTAATGGAGCACTCACTGCCTTTAACTGAGAGTCGGGATTTTTAAACAGACCTCCCATGTAGCCATCGGGGTTTACATACGCCCCCGCGAGCTCATCCTTAGTCATGAATAATTTACCACCTCCATCTAGAATTTCTTGTGCATCTGCTTCGGACAGAGCTGTGACCTGTAAGGCCATAAGCTTACCCATATCACGCATTCTTTTTATAGCCGCATCCATAGCTGTAGAGAAGCGGGCGGCATCAGTCACCTCCTCAACGTCTCGCATTCTTGCGTCAATCCCTTGGGGCTTAGACTCCATATCCTCCACCTCGATGGACATAGCGTTATACCCAGCGCGGATAGTCGCTTCTTTTAAATCTGCAACCCCTGTAACCTCTTGACCTTCAGCCAATTGACCAGTCATTTTCTGAATAGCATTGACTAAGTCTTGCTGCTTAGGGTCAGCGTCAGTGAGGTCAACGTCTACGCCTATTTTGTTGAGGGATGTATTGATGAACGCTTTGAAAGAATTTATAAGCCCTCTCTTAACTTTAGCCTCGACACCTCCAACGGTAATGTCACCGAGAAGCTCAACTAAAAACTCTTCAGCTACACTGGGGCTGTTCCTAATAGCTTTACGGATATCTCCAGCGGCTCCGTACTTCTTTAAAAAATTTACAAACTTTGGTCGTAGTTCGCCAGATAAACCTGAGAAAAGCTTCTCCGATAAAGCAGTCATAGCGTCAGTACCTAACGACTCAAGAACCAAGTCGTGATAAGCTTCATGGAAGCCTGTATTCTCTAGTACGGCAGGAGCATAGATATGAATCTTCCCCTTACCTGACCACATACCTCTGGCTGTTTCTTGCCCTGTGGCATTCATAAAGGACACGTCGGTTTTGTGGATGACAACACCGTCGAATTTACCTGTCTTAGATAAAGCCTTTACAACTTTCATAACGTTAGTCATGGCTCGTTTCATTTGAGCCCCACTCTTGAATGTACTATCCTCTATATCTTGAATCTGTTGAACACCGTTTAATGTGGTGTCATTTATGGCATCAAGCACAGCGTCTACGTTCTCGCCTGTTACGGTAACCGAATCCCCCTCACCTTGGAATATTTCACCATACCCATTATACCTCTTGTCTATCTTAGACACACCTCTTAAGATTCTCCCAGCCTCACTTGAAGAATCAATATCGTACTCTAAACCAAGCTCTGCTTCCTGTTTAGTTCTTTCATCAATCAACGCGGTAAGTTGCTCTCTTAAGCTCTTCTTATCAGGCTGGTTTTCTGTTCTTGAATAGTCAATACCAAGCCTTGCAATCTTTTTTTGTAGCTGCTCAAGAGTGTTAAATGCTTCGGGGTTTGATTCCTGAAGCCGTTCGTAAAACTTAGAGCGCCCTAACTTTCTGTCCCAAGCTTTCATTACAGCCGCGTTGAGCTTCGCCCCAATCTCTTTTCTAAGTGCCTCCGTACCTGCCAAGTCGTATTCACGGGCAAGCTTCTTAACTTCAATGCTGTCCCTTAATCCGGGGATTGATGTAGCGGCCATTGCACCGGCCTTAATTCCAGCTGGTATGTTTGCGGCACCTGCAACACCCGCCCCAAGGAAAGCTCCTGCGTAAACCCCCTCTTTTGTAGCCTCCCATAATCCCTCTTGGGTGAACTTCATCTTGGGATTAGCAATCGTGTTGATGTAGTATTGACCAGCAGCTGTAGCCCCCTCCGTTAAAGCTTCTTCCGTGGCTCCCACAAACACAGACTTCATTAATCCAGTTGCAAAGGACTGGACAGCCTTCTTCCCCGCCTGTCTTAATATGTTAGTTGCAATAGCAGCACCGACAAAAGCTGGAGCTCCCTCTAAGAAACCCATAACACTTGTGTATCCTGCCTTTTCAAAGGCGTTCATCTCCTCAAACCAAACCTCATCTCTTACTGTATTGTAAGTGGATGCCATGCCCATAGCAGTGGTTGCCGTAAGAGCACCTCTATTCTGAGATTTACCAGCCTGCTTTGCAATCCGTGCTCCCGTTGTTTGTTTTTGCTTTTTACCTATAAGGTTGGTGGCCCTAACAGCGTTAAGGTTTTTATTAGCTTCAATGATTTTTCGTCCAGCCGCAACTTTTTCTGCGCCTTTCAATCCTTTAAGCCCTCTAAGCCCCATCGCTTTGTTCGCCCTACCTCTAGTAATTACACCAGCAGCAATGGCAGCACCCATCATAGGTAGTGATTCACCTCCCATACGAAGGCTTTCGTTTACCCAGTCACCTAAGTCTGCTGACTCATCAACCCCCTCTCCGCTCCCCCCTCCTGTGAGTACAGCTCCAGCCCTACCAAATAAACTCTCTGTCCTTGTTGCGTAACTTTGAAGGGAGAACGGTAACCTTTCTTCAGCTTCTTTAGCTAAATCCCTGCTCTCGCTACCCGAACTTACAGCCCACCTTGTAAAGAGATTGTCCTCTCCGAAGACAGAAGCCACAGCATCACCCAACATAAACTTCCCCCCAGCCATAGCTTCATGCCATGCCTTCGCTGTAGATGTACCTGTCCCCGCAAATGCACCCCCTTTTAAAACCTCGTACCCACCAATATATGTATCTTCATTTAAGTCTAACGCAAGGTTATACTCATCGAATAAATACCTTTCATAATCACTAATTTTTTCGGGGTCGTTCTGAATCTCTTCGGGCAACATCTTCCTGAACTCAGGACCGCGTTGCTTTGCGGCTGCCCCTCCAATATCAGTAAGAGCATCAGCCACAGGAACAGATAGCTTCTCTGGTATCGCTGCGAAATCAGATGATTCTATTGCGGCGTTGCCTGTCATGTTGTTGAACACCCTTTCGTCTACGGAG
>TARA_R110001592_G_scaffold39855_3_pt1 | contig 25416 bp, 30 predicted proteins | sample TARA_R110001592 | Tara Oceans TARA_R110001592 (sample SAMEA4398387) | marine metagenome | biome: Polar Biome; feature: [SRF] surface water layer (ENVO:00010504); material: water (ENVO:00002006), including particulate matter (ENVO:01000060) such as... | depth 5 m | reverse complement strand
AGTGTATCGCCTAATAAACTCCATAGGGCTTCGTTTCTCAACTGAGCGCTCTAAAGTAATCAATGCGTTATCAATATTCTCTGCTTCATTAACTGCTCGCTTGGTTGGAGCTTGTCTACCTACCCCGCCACTGAGCGATGGGATTGATAGTCGCACATTCCCTTTAGGGTAACGGGCACGAGGATCATTAGTAGGCATCAATCAGCTCCGTGTGAATTCCAAAAGCGAAGCTGCTCAGAGCTGGTCCGAGAAGTACGACTCTTGGCTGCCTTAAAGGCGTTGTTCTGCATAAACAGAGTATTAAAACCTTTACTACGGACATCAGCACCCTTGGCTTTAGCGCCATAGTACTGCTCCAACTGAGCAAGGTAATTGTCAACAGCGCCATCTCCCTGTGAGAGCATCTGATACTGACGAGAGGCCTGCATAGTAATATCTTTTTGGATAGGCGTATCCATATCAACCCAGCTGACCTGAAGAATTACTTCCAAGTCATATTTCTTAGCTGGCGTAAATACACGTGTTCCATCAGTAAGGTTATAGAAGTAAGCAGCGCCTGATTCCCAACCTCTCGTTGTAACACGGGCATAAGTCATATCACTTCTAATAGTTTCAACAGAAGTAATAAGTTCAGCGCTCATGGTATCAGCAGGCAAATAAATTACACCCTGTGCATCAGCGGTAATAGTTCGAATAGTGACGTTGTTAGCGAGACCTCGGGCTTGGGCATCGAGAGTCTTCTGGTCGAGGATGGTCTCCGCGATTGAAGTATCGACACCACTTGAACCAGTGAGGTCCGACACTGGAGACTCGCCGGTGTGGAGAAGCATCTCATTGACAGCTTCGAGTCGTGTGTAAGCACCCATAAGTGGTATCCTTATATTGAGTTTTGATCAAAAAATAGTAAAAACCAAGCCCTTCGGGTAGGAAGGGCTCGGCAACGGGGGTCATCAGACGCCTAGATAGTAGCGTCCTGTCATGGAAGACAGCACAAGGAGGGACCCAGGTTTAACCCTGGGCCCCCCGTTAGATATTTGATCACCTTCCTTCTGATTGCTATAGGGCATAGAGCCTTTGGCCACTCAGAAGGAATTCATCAGGCAGAGGTGTTCGCGTACTCAGACACCAGGTCAAAGGCGGTCGTCATAAGATTACCGCGCTTAGCTGTAGCATCGGAGCCAGTAATAGTCGCTCGGGTTACAACTGAGGCACACTCAGGACGAAGGACACCCGTGCCACCCATGACCGAAGCCACAGTAAACACGGAGTTACGTCGAATGTCGTCAACAGTATCGACCTTAAGGCCGGTCTTGTTGAGCGATGCAACACAGCCCTTCTGCCAAATGAGAGCGCCAACATCAGTAAAGTTACCGTTATATCGGGCCTCGCCAATGTTGTTCGCAGTATTAGCAATAAGTTGTGCTGCGGCGTCACCAGAACCGCCGCTGTGATCCTTACCCATAATATGAGTTGACTTCATAATAGTAACACCCATGTAAGTCAGGGTATCACTAAGGGAGTTCATACCCATAGCAAGGTTAGAGCCGAGGCCACCTGCTTCAGCGACTCCGCCGAAGTAGGGACGACCAGCGCCACCAACAAGGTCAGCAGCTTCTCGGGCCACGCCAAGGGCGCGGATATCCTGGAAGGTGCGTGGGGAGACGGCGCAATAAACACCTTCTCCGGGAGCATTGATCTCTTGGAGATGGATCATGAAGTCCTCAAGAGCCCTAAGCAGCGCAAGAGCTGCTGCACTACGCTGGGCATCATTTCCAGTTCCAAGGTTTGCCAGAGTGGCATCATAGGCCGCGTCAAAGATAGGAGCTTCTGCCAACGAGTTTCGCCACTTGGAGACAGTTCCCCCTCCAGCCAAACGAGGATCATTAGCAAGAATTGTCTCAGCACCGGCGCGAGCAATATATGCTCCAACCTGCGAGTCTCGGGCATTAGCCAAAGTCTGACCGGCCTGTCGTGCAAGCTCCGAACGGAACTCCCACTGAGAGACCATGAGGTCAACATTGTCAAGCTCAAAGTGACTAGCGATGGGACGAGCATCAAGCGAGACCGCAAAGGTCTTGGACTTTGAATCATCGATACCACCGATAAGTTCTTCACCAGCACCCCAGGCAGCCTTCATAGCGACGGAGCCTGTGATGGGGAATTCCATAACCCGGCCTGAAGAAATGCTTCGGCTCTCTACCATGGGTTCAAACATTCGGTACTGGTCAAAGGCACGCATGACTTCGCCACTCCAAATAGGAAGCCACAGCTTGTTGTCACCAGCGGAACCACCTGTGGTGTGCTCTAGAGAGTTAGCGCCGGGGAATTCTGCCGTACGACCATACATATTTCCGGGCGTTGTAAAAGGTACATTAGATGCAGCCATTTTTATTTCCTTAATTGATTAATTTACTAACATGAACAGATGCGCTTTAGTTTTATCTTGTCATTTATATCTAAGATATTAGAGGGTTGTCCTTAGGCAAGGGCCCTTGACCTAACTTTGGCCTTAGCGAAGGTTTGTCAGATCTGAGATTGAGATTCGATGTTCTACTTCAGCGCGATATTTAGGATCACCCGAATATTTGGGATCACCCATTGCTGTATACATTTCATGCTTACTGCTGTAGCCCTGCACCGACTGTCGACCAGTAGGATTAGCAGAGTAACGCTTAGCTTCCTTAGGCTCAGCAGCCTTAGGATCTTTAGAAGCAGCACGATCGTATAGAGCAGCTAGACCCAACAGCGTTGCCTCACTCGTAGGGGACGCAAGCCCAGCATTGATAGCTCCACGCTCTTCAATACTAAGGTTATTTGCAGCCCACGAGAAAATGCCGTTGAGTCGTTCCTGACCACCCACGATTTCTTCAGCTTTAGAAAATTGCTGTTGCATCGTGGCTCGGTGGCCAGTGACCATAGAATCGATAAGACTCTTAGGAATACCTCTATCTCCAAGAGTGGTTCGTGACTCATCAGTGATGTCGCCCTTAGCCATAATCTCTTGAACATATTGGTGCATCTCTTCATTAGAGATTAGCTCCTTGGGAGCTTCAGCGATAACTTCAGGCTCAGGTACTTCTGGAACTCGAAGCTCATCTACCAGGGCCTTGACTGGTTCATCGGGTGTAGTCTCCTGTGTAGGAGCTACCCCTTCTGTAGCCTTTGGTTGGTGGAATTGCTTTTCGAGCTCTGAATAAGCTTGAGCCATAGCTTCTACATTAACAGTACCGTCTTCAGCGCGGAACTTTTCTGGCACCTGGCCCGTAGCAGCTGCACCTTCGGCAGCAAGTTGGGCATTGTACTCAGGAGATCCGGGGACGATAGGGGCCGGGGTCTCTACTTCCGGCGCAGTGGTTTCATTAGACATGGTAAGTATACTCCATTAAAGTTGAACGATCTATAATTACTTAACCTTCTTTACATGATTACGATAAGCAAGGACAATTGCATTAGCAATATCTTGAGAGGCGCATGTCCAAACATTATCACTAAAATCAGCATGAGTTGTTTGATTAAGGATAGCTGTCTTATCTGCTACCCTAAGAAAAGCGAAAGCTTCCTTGATGTCTGCGGGGACAGTAAAAGTATCCCAGTCAAAATAAACATAACCTACATCGAGTGCAGCTAGTACATTATGAAGTTCGGCTTCGGAGTCAATGACACCAACGCCAGTTGCATTCAATGCTGTATCCCCATCAGTAAGCAATGCCCCAACGCTTTGTCTATAACTAAAGTCACCAAAATTATTGGAGTGTTCTAGAGCCAATGCAACAGCGGGCTCCTGAGATGGAGCTGCTGCAGTTCCAGACGCAGTGAACTTATAAAAATTATTAGCCTCGGTTAGAACATTAATATATTCTGCATCATTAGCTAGAACAAAATCGGCAGCATCGTCTACTACACCAGCATTACTACAGACGTTTCCTGCAGTTGTTTCATTAAGAAGCTGCAAAGTAACATTCTGAGTTGCATTAAGAATTGCAGGAGTTACTGCAGTAAAATCAAAGTGATTAGCCATTATTTCTTCTTTCTGCGCCCACCAGATCCCTGGCGTGCGCGGTTAGTTTTAGCACTTTCAAGTGTTGTTCCGCCACTACGAGTGTGACTTACATCTTGGCCATCGCCATTTCCGTAAGTACCTCGACGACGGTTCTCTTGGTTGAGCTCTGACCGGTACTTCCGGCGAGCAGCAGTGGAATGATATTTCTTATCGTAAGAACTCTTTTTTGCTCGTGCATCAGGGTTCTTACTATAATAATCAGAAGACTTAGACATCACATCCCTCCAGGGGGCATACCGCCGCCCTGTACAGGAGCTCCGCCTCCAGTCATGACTTGCTCCATTACCTGGGGAGCCATAGCTGAAACAGCCTGTCCGGCAGCTTGAGCAGCACCAGTACCTAGGCCCTGGGCTACGCCCTGGCCGACAGCACCCTGTGTTGCCATAGCTTGTTGTTCTTCCATCATTTTAGCCTTCTCAGCATCAAGATCTTCCTTGCTGCGGATCCAGTTACGGGAGTCAAAACCAAGGGAACTAATTAGCGCCTTGCCATACTCTTCCCATTTAAAATGTTCAATAGCTTCTGGTGGAAGATTTCGCATCATCTCGCCCATTTGCATAAGCTTCTGGAGCTGGCTATCTTGAGACAAAGCCTGAAGCCCAGTAATGATCTCAAGGGAGATACGACCATCTTCAAAGAATTCTTCTTCAAGAGCTGCATCTAGAGTCCCATCGCTAACCATATTATAAATGGTTCGCTGGACAACAGGTACAAGGAGGTCTCGAGCAATAGCCGAGAAGGCTCCACCCAAGACGTTCTCTAGTTCCTGGCCTTGCATTCGGACTTCTGTAGCAGTGACGCGTTCGGCTTGCCTAGTAACGCCGCCTTGCATAAGAAAAGCTTCGCTAACAGACTGTCGCATAGTGGCTACAGCTGATTGCATTTGTTGAATCTGTGGGGCCATGGTTTCTGCGGGAGTAATTACATAAGTATCTTCCCTACGCGCAGCCACCCATTGGCCGTTCTGGGCCGCAGCCAAGTCATTTAGCTCTGTAACACCAGTAGGGCTAACACCCATAAAGAACGTGCTAGCAGCAGCCATGCTGTCAATAAGGGACTGGGTGTATGCCTCAAGAGTTTGTATGTCTCCAAAGATTTCTTCAACCTTTGATCGACCATAGTTTTCACTGGTTACTGAAGACCATCTAAGAACAGCATAAGGGAAGACTTCGTAAATGCCGTCTTCAATCATGTTTCCTTCAGAGTCCTCTTTCTCAGCTTTCCATGTACCATCATCAAGTAGAACATATCGGCAGTAGATAGTCTTAAAACCAGGACGTTCCCATAGTCCTGAACCGTAAATGGTGTTAGACTGCGACGGAATATCTGCCATATCATCGGGAATAAACTCGATGTGAACAAGCTCTATTAGTTCACCAACCACATCACGCATTACTGCGTAGTGATCTAGGCGAATTGATCTAAAGGTATAATCATCCATAAGTTTAATACAAGAATCTCCAACCACGATTAGTGATTGAAGAGCTTGGAAGAAACTATCCCGGATGTTTTTGCTAGAAAGCTTGGAATAAATCTGCCCGGCCAGGGCATCCAGCATAAGCTGGGCCTTGGGGTCAGGCTCTACTCCATCTTTCAAAGACAGCCCAAAAAATGGGAGATCGTTGAGAGGGATAAGAGCAGACAGCATCCGAGATGCTAAATTTGTTACACCTTTGCTAGCTACAGAAGAGTAAGGGTTAGGAAGACTAATGTCCTCCGACCAATCCTCGGGCGGAAGTAGCCTAGGGATAGTAAGCTGCGCGTTGACACGTCCTCTATCGAGTTGTCCACGTCGCTGCTGATCCATCTCCATAAAGCGTTCCGCGATAGTTTTATCCGGATCGCCATACATTTATTCAGGCCTCTTTCCTTGGCCCTGGCCCCCTGCCAGAGAGTTATAGAAATCAATAGTAATATCGTTATCCATTTCTTCTTCAGCATTAATGACAGCTTCTGAGTTCTCAGAAATTGATGTCTCAAGAGCTTGAAGAGCATTGCCTTCGTTCTCACGAACACGCTCTTGGCGATTAATCTCAGCTTGCTCTCTCATAACACGCTTATCTTCCATCTCATTCATCATGACCATCTGTCTTTCTTCAGACTCAGCCCTATACTTTCGGTCATTTGCGAGATTTGCTTCATAGTCAGGACCTTCTGGGATCCTTAGGTTACCTGCACCCATAGGGATGCTCCTTATTCTGGACGACCGGCCTGAATATCAACGCCCCTGACCTTCTTTTTAGAGGATCCAGGAACATTAGTCAGTGCGGAAGTTTGTGCATCCAAGGTACTCTCAGCAATACGCTCAGCGTCTCGGATGTTTGAAATCTGATCTGCAATAGATTCTGCATTAAGCTTTTGCCCGATGGCTTGTGTTTTACGTGTTTCTTTTTCCCATGTCTCAGCAAAAGTAGTTCGAGCAGCATCTTCCCACTCAGCGCGAGAATTTGCTCCGTCATAAGCACCACTAAAAGTAGCAGCAAAGCCATCTCTTACTGTATTGAATACACTATCCATGTACCCGTCAAGCTCAGGCATGCCTGTAGTGGAAAGGAATGCAAAATCACTGGCGCTTGACCCTGTGATGTCACGAAGAACTAGCGCATCAATGTCGCTTTGTCCCGCTGCTGAGAAAATGGAATTATATTGTGCATTAAGTGTCTCATCTTCTGCAACACGGTTCCAATTCATGAAATTATCTAATTGGTCGCTAGTATAACCATACTGCGAAATTGCTTGGGACCGTTGAGTATCATTAAGTTCTGTAACATTACCAAGGGATTGGTTCATGGACTCTCTAATAAGAGAATCATCTGGGCTAAAGGCTGTTAAACCGTGTAGTTCCATAAACTCCAATGATTCAGCTGTTCCAGACCGGGCAATACTATCTATGTTAGAAAAGCCTGCTCCTAGTTCATCATAGTCACGGCCAAAACCGTACATTTCAGTATAGGCAGCCCGTCTTTCTGTGACTTGAGCATCAAATTGATCATAGAACTGATCAATGTTAGAATCAAGCATTTCAAAGCCAGTCTCATTAAACTGAACATCTGTTCCAAGACGTTTTGATTCTTCCTTAGCGGCCTTTAACTTGTTACGTGCAGATCGGAAGCCTTGAATACGACGATCGAAGTTCTTTCTGGCCTCTGATGTGTTTCTTACACGGTTTCTTTTTGGCATGTTTACCAAATCTTCCGATGCCTCTTCTCTCAAAGAGTTGGAAGCCTTAAGCTTTGTGGCAACAAAAGCCTCTCGGACATCACGTGTGTTATCATCAAGCCATGTAGATTGTTGCTCATCCATGAATTCCAAGGCTCTACCGCCTAGATTGCTTTGATGCATTCCAAGGTTTTCTGATAGCCGGTTAACTTTATCAGTTACTTCATCTCTCAAATAAGACTTGGATCCAAATATACCAGCTTTTTTGATGTAAGGGGCGAACCCTTTTGTAAAATTAAAATTGCTACCCCCTGGTCGGGATAGTTGACTCCAAAAAGACCTTTGCCCATTACCGTATGTTCGACTTGAGCTGTCGGAGCCTCTTCTAAATACCATATCGTTAAATAAAGACATAATCTATTCCTTTGTCAATGACTTAAGGATGACAAGCAACTCAAGCTGTCCTGCTCTTTTTTGTGCTCGCATCATCAGACTTGTCTCGTCGTCCGCGTTTTCCAGTTCCAGCGGGGCAATCTTCCCCTCCAGGTACCGGACAACTTCCGGATGAACACTTGGTCTCTGCATTTTCGAGCTCCTCGAGTCGGTTAAATACATCGTGTAATAGAAGGCGAACATCGCTGTCGCTCAAAGCGCTCATGCCTCGGGTCAGTCGTCCGCGAATTGATTCAATATTGTTCTGCATTTACTCTCCTAGTTAAAGATCAAAAAAGAGAGACCAAAGCTTTCGCCCTGATCTCTCTAAGTTTAATGTTCAGTAGTATCCACGATTTCACACGCGCCTCCGGTGCAGGCAAAGGCCTGGCCGGACTTGGTGTTGTCTTCGAGTTCGTACTGACTCAACAGCGTCCAGTCCACGTTTGGCATGGAGGCTGCAAGGACGTCATATTTTTCCTTAGAAATAGCTTCATAAGGAGCCTGCTGATATACGTGGTCACTCTTCGGAAGGAAGGAAAGACCTTGTGCTACCGACCAAATGTGTGGGCGGTATAGCTCAGATCCAAGAGCCATGAATTCCTCAGGCTTGTATGTTATAGTGACTGAAGGATTATGATCTGTATAATGCTTCTTACAATCATACCACTTATCTAACTGTAGCTGAGCTGAGGGGTCAGTAACCTCCCGGTCAATACCAATAGGAAAATCAAAGACCCATGTGTTAGCTGGATTATTGACGCATGGTGCACCAGGTACCCCAGAATCTATCATTAGCTTGCACATTGGATCTTTCTGATCCATCCGTGCTCGCCTAATATAATACTGGCTCCATCGCTCATGAATACCTGAGCTGCTATCTACCAAGCAAGACACCGTACCGCTAGGCTTAACTGTAGTTACAGCAGCCGGACGATTAATGCCGAGCTTGACAGAATACTCATCAGTAACACGGTTAGCTTCTTTACGGAAGATTTTATATTCTGTAGCTGAAGGATTAAAGTCAGCAATGCCTGTTAGGCTTACACCTAGCAAAGCTTCCTCTTCTGTGTTCTTTGCCCACTCATCTCGTAGATAAGGGAAGTTTGTACACGTGGCTTGAATACAACCAATAATAGTTGCAGCTCTCACCTTTTCCTCCACAGTTGACACATCATCATCTTTACGTAGCACTACCTCAGTAAGGTTACAAAACTGCATAGGCCTCAGGGTAATTTCACCACAAGGGTTAGTGCCAAATTCATGATTAGAATCTCGGTTAATCTCTTTAGAGCATAGCTTAGTAGCTTGCCTATTAAAGATTCCCCGTTCACCAGAGTAGCTTCGATAAATCTTTAGCCACTCATCCATGAACTCATCCATCTGAGGCTTATCTACATATACAGCACTATTATTAGCAAGTGCTCTATAGGGATGTGCCTCCCACCAGCTGCCGCTTTTGGCATTTGCCATATCATTGTCATGTAAATCGGATAGCGAGATCATAGCTGATCTACGAACTCCTCCTACGATAACACTGTTAGCAATAACACAAGCCATATCATGAATTTCAATAGGTCTCATCTTACGACCTTGAGCCCCGTAAACTGTTTTCGTAATGAAACGAAGGCAATCTTCTAGGGGCTCGGGACCTGAGGCTCGTCCACCAAATGTCTCAAGTCTAGCACCTGCGGCACGGACCTTGGACAGGTCCCATGTGGGGTGTTTTCCAGACAGAAGATTTTGAAGAAGCTTCTTGACCATATCAGCCCAGCCCTCTTTTGAATCTTCGCAGAATAGGACAGTGTCCTCAATCCGTTGAATCTCAGAAGGAACTTCAGGCCAAAGGTCAACTACTCTTTTCTCAACACTATACCCAACCCCTGTACCATTCATGAGAATATACAGAAGCTCAGCTAGCGCGACGGGTGAGTCGAGATCAAGGTAAGAGCAGTTAAATATACATACATTATCTCGGTTAGCTGCAAGGCCAGCCGTCATCAGGGATCGCATGCTAGGCATAACGTCTCTCTGATAGACCATATCTCTAATTGATAGGTCTAGGGTTGGGAGACCATTGGCATTTGCTTGGGCGCATAGCCAGTCCCACCATCGCTCGACGGTATCATTCCAACCTTCTCTCATCTTCTTTTCTTCATTCCATCTACTATATTTAGAGAGATGAATGAACTTACTAAACTCATTCCAATGTGTAGGGTACATATCAGCTTCCTGTGGATCCAAATCCGCCTTCATTACGATCAGTCTTATTAAGGTCTTCCATAGAAATCATTCTTTCGACGGCCCCTACATAATGAGGGACAAGGATAAGCTGAGCTACTCGTTCATATGGACCAGGCGTATAACCCTCAAAGGCTAGCTTAATTTCACCCCGATAGTCTGAGTCAATTACACCCATTGTATTCTTAAGCCGGAAGCCTTTAAGGCCAAGGCTAGAACGCGGGACAACAAGGCCTACCCAGCCTTCTGGAATCTGGCAATAGATACCAGTTCCAATAACGTCTCCCTTTACAGTATGGACCTGAAGGTCAAGGCCCGCAGAATTAGGGGTTCCTTGTACCAGGTCTCCCCCAGTACTGACATATCTAAAGGCCTCATTCTCATAAGTTTCACTGTTAGAGACAAAGGATTGAGGGTCTCTAAGGTCATGTGATTCAATATTATATTCATTAACAGTCATCTAAGTATCTCCTAGTAAGGGTGTGCTGCTTCTGCTTCTCTCTTAGATTCCGACCAACCTCTCACGAGAATGGGTCGTATAGGGTAATATCCCCATTATGGCGACAATATTCTCCATCTCTAAGAATTCTAACTAATCTAGCCATAGCAATACAGTAATCATAATCATGTCCTCGATCTTTATATTCCAGTAGGATCCGGGATATAATATTCTCGGGTTTAGTTTCAGCCACAATCTTTCGGGCCTTTACATTACCCACTTGTTTAGCGCCTGGAATGCCGTCCCCTGGATCTCCTTTTAGCCATTGCTCATAAAACTTAATATTAGCTTGAGTTTCATCAATATGAATAGGAAAGCACATCTTGTCAGGGTTCCATAGCCACCCTGGGACGGACTCCATGTCCTTGTCTAAAGAAACAGCACAGCCGTACCCAGAGCTCATGGCTAGTCCCATAAGGTCATCAGCTTCTAGGCGGTCTCTCATCACTATAGGGTGGTTTGCGTTCATAATAGACCTAGATGCCTTGAGATTTCTAGGAGGCTCTTTGCCTTTTCGGTTACTCTTATACTCAGGATATACTTTATACCTATAGTTATCTTTAGAAGGGCAACTTATAGCACAGATATGTCTCTTACACATCGATGGAATCCAGTAGTTAACATCAAAAGCGATTCGGTCCTCTAGCTCCTGAAGAGTAGAGTCATGTTTATCAGCCCAGCAAGCAGCTCGGACGACAATAATGTCAGCGTCCAACACAGCTAGCTCAGGCTCAGTGATCTTTGTGATCATCATCAAGATCCTCAATTTGGTCAAGAAGGTCTCGTAGCTCGTTATCAATGATACGGGGATCTGCTTTCCTATTCTCGACGCTACTTGTACAGGCCTCACATATGCAATCTTCCATGATGCATACCTTGTTAATAAAATTGTTTGCCCATGTTGTCAGATTGTCTGTTGAACCGTCGTTATGAATGACATAATCATATCCGCATTGTTTAATATCTACATCATTAACAGACTCAAAGGTGTTGGCAATTTTTTCACTCTCGTGTTTACGCCAAGCTCCTTTGGGATCTTCGATTTCTCTTTTTCCATGCTTAACAAAGGCCACTATACCTCCATATTTATTGATTATACCAATCTCGTTATTATAACGACAGTCGTCTATAAGAACTAAAAGGGGTCGGCTCATCTCCTTTTCCTCTTTCTTAAGGCCTAGTATGTCTTTGTACCATAGTTTAACCCAGTGATCAGGATCTTTAGCTCGCATAGCTGCACCATGCTCTTGACAATATTCTCTATATTTATCAGGGTTAACAACTTTACCGTATCCATTAGCTGCAGCCTCTCTTTTAAGAGGGCCAGCGAATGGGGCTACAGCAACATCCCAACCCATTTTCTCTGCGGCATTAAATAATTCACTTGTCAGGCGGGACTTGCCAGTTCTCGCCTTGCCACTTAGTCCAACTACAATCATTAAATTGTTCCAGCAATATGTTTGGATCTGGATGTTCTATAAAATTATGACCATTTGCATTTAAGCTTCTTGTTACAAGGGTTGAGCAGGTCACTGGAGCTTTACCCCAGAGCCAATACCACTTAGCAGTTGCCCAGGTAGAGTCACATGTGCGAGGCTCAATAAATTTCCCAGTGCATTTTAAATGGAACCTTTGTATAGGGGCATATGTTTTTCCATAAGAATGGAACAGCGGGTATGTAGAGTACCAGCCTCCATACTTAAGATCGCTATGTAAAGTTCTACCATCTATAGTGCACGTAACATGTCCTACAGGCCCTTTGCTCCATCCCCTAATGAATCTACTTCGCCAGCCTTTACTATAGTCGTGCCAAAAAGTTACTTGCATTAAGCTGGAAGTACGCATACCAGTTGATGTCTCCATGAAGTAGCCCTTAATCTTCCAGTGTCTGTAGGGGGAGCGTAATAAGGGAAATTAGCATTAGGCGGAGGAGTACTGAGAACGCCCTCGGTGTCAGTATTTACACTCAATGAAGAGTACTGAATGAATCCCGTACCTCCGTTTGTCACAGAGTTAGCAAGAGCCTGTGTCATCCAATTTCCATTGGGGCCCAGCACAGAAAGATACGATGAGAATCCATTACTATTGCTTGTAGTAGGTGTAGAAAATACAGCTGTGACAGGAGATGCAGGATCTGTAGCTGTCCAAGTAATTCCGTAGTTATAGGCCCCTGCGTTACCTGACCTTGTGATCTGAAGATCTCCAGGAACGGGTGCGGTAAGGGCGCTACCAGAACTAGCATAATGTAAAGATTCGGTAGTTGAGTTTTGACCATTATAAGTCATTCTACATGTACCTTTGCTGTGAACATAAAATGGAGGCTTTATATTCAATGTTCCATTATATGTATTAACTCCTGCAGCACTGCTAGTCAAAGTTAGATTGCAGTTACCTTGGAGTGAAATAGCAGATTGTCCTGTGAGGCTGGGGTAAATAGTACTCCCATATGTTACATTTGATGTGGGAGTAGGAGGATTAACTGTAGTAAGTGCACCCAAAGGAACATTTTGATTTACATCTTGTGGCCAATTAGCAATAGCAAAACCACCAAGTCCCCAAGTCCCCGAAGGAGCAAAGGCATCGAGATTACCACCTTGCATAACATAAGAAAATGATCCCTGTCCTAGAATTATTGTGTTTGTGTTTCTTCCGCCTGTATTCTGAGGAGGGCGGTCGTCAATAGTACCTCCTGTCCAGTCATCTCCCACGTCAATAGTAACTTGAACCAAACATCCATCGAACGCCCAGTCAAAGGAGGAGAATGGAACAACTACACCATCGATTGTAACAGTAAGTACCCCAAATCGACCTAGGATAGATATAGTCCCGTCAGCGTTGTTAACAGATGAGACCAAACCCCCGCCATCGTAAGGATTTTTCTGGCCAAAGTTAGCTAACCCATTTCGTTTCTCATCATGAAGTCTAGACAGAGAAGGTAGAACACCTATAAGCCATGCTTTAATCTCATCCCAAGAACCGTGCCTTTGTTTCCATACTTTGGGTTCCTCGTTATTACGTTCCCAGGAATCTGTAGCAACAAAGTTCTGGTTCTTTTGAATATAGAGGATTCGAACCTCCAGGTTGATGTCATCAGCAACCCTTACCCATATGTCAAGGCAAGGGTAAGATGAAATGACAGCAGCTAGAAACTGATTGTTTTTATCATTGTCTCTTACTGTACCTGACTCAAGTAAATTTCTAACTGAATAAAAGTTTGCAGCCATGTTAATGTGTATCCTGCCAGTTCTTTCCGATCATTGCTTCGCTATGACAAGGCATTTTAATTCCTAGTCTTTCACCTGCTTCCAGGCTAGAGTCGGTGATAATTTTACACGCCCTCTCAGCATCATCTTTATGGATAGCGTACTGAATTTCATCATGTACATAAGCCATTTGAATGAATCTAATCCCTGCAGACCGTAGTCTCATGTCTGCCACGACCATCCAGTACTTAGACATGATGGCTCCTGCGCCTTGAAGCTTGGTGTTCAAGGCTGCATGCTCTGATCTGCATTGCACCCAGCGCCCATCGGGCAACTGGACACGACCATCGAAGTTAAAGTCTCGATGAACGTCAGCAATAACAAGTTTCAAAGCAGGGAGTGTGGTTAGGAACTGCTCTTTAAGGCGTTTCATTTTTCCTACCGTAGTTACTAGGTCGAGTGCCATCTTGGCATCGCCTGCTCCATAGAGAAAGCTATAAATAAACTTCTTAGCGTCGTCTCGGGTATCCAAGCCCGCCGCTTCTTGATTGATAGTATGGATATCCCCATTTAGAATATCATTAGCATAACTACCGTTGTCATACTCATACATGTAATGTGCAAGCATACGTAGCTCCAGACCTGATAGGTCAGATCCTACCTGCACATAATTATCTAATGCAGGGTACCACAGCGATCTCATACGCTTGTCTTTAGTGACCTGAGCCACATTAGGATTAGCGTGAGTGCAACGCCCAGAGCCTGCGCCCTGTGTATTTACCTCACCATGGATTCTATTATCTGGTGAAGACTCAGATTTATTATTCCAATCCTGCACCTGCCCGAATAGTTTAAGGTTATCACGGTATCCCATGATAGCTTTGCACTCTTCAATGTCAAACTTCTTGATTAAATAATCTAGAGTATTGCTGTCCATCTGAGGGTTACCAGCATCACTAAACTTAATCTTGCATTTAATCTTTGGATATTTCTCAACTAACCGATCATAGACTTGGGGTCCTGATTGGGGATTAAAAGGAGTTACTTTATCCTTGAGCCTTTTTCCTGTTTTCTCAGACCATCGCTCTTCCACTTTGTCAGGAAAGATATGACGAAGGCCGTCGAGAAGGCCAGCACGCTCGGATAGCATGCTGTTCTCTAGAAGTAATCCGTTGGTGCGATCATATCCAAACCCTCCTAGCTCTTGCTGGAAACAGACTTGTGAAACAAGTGTCTCGAATTCCACAATCTTCTTATGATCTTTGTAAAACTCAGCTTGTGCTCGGAGGATGTCCATGTTAAGTAGAACATCTTGTACACAATAATCCATCATCTCTTGAGAGTATGCTGTAAAATCTGTAAAGGATATCTTATCATTACCGAGGTGAGTGCCCCACGCCTTTAGGCTATTACCTCCAAGAGGGTTTTGCCTAATATCAGGGTACATGAGGCGGCTAATAATCAAAGTGTCAATTACTTTACCTGTATACTTCTTCTTGGAAAACTTCTCGATGACAGGAATGTCATACCTACAGATGTTATGTCCAATAAGCTTTTCAGCAGAGAATAGGAAGTCCAGACCCTTTGAAATATTTTCCGGTCCGAATTTATGAACGATTTTAGTATCTAAGTCATAGGCCACAATGCAGAAGATCTTCTCTACAGTCCAGTACAGCCCATCAGCTTCGATGTCAAAGCATAGTTTCACTTGCCCTTCTTCCTGAAGATGTTCTTCATTTGGCCATCAATCTCTGAGACCTTAATGTTAACCTCTTCCACTCGGCCCGTATGATGGTTATACCACAGACCTGTTGCAATACCACATTTACCATTAAGGCGATTCTTTAGAACCCTTACGGCAGTACAGTTACTTGAGAAATGATCAGGGTCTTGACGGTTGCGCTCAAGGGCAATGATAGAGTTAGGGACGGAGCCAAGAGAATTTGATCCACGAATGTCTTCAACAGAAATTGCGCTACCCTCTTCGTAAGACTTCATAGTCTTCTTCAGCTGAGACACCACGTCAATGTGGACACCAGTTCGTGTTGTGATGGATCTTAGATCCTTCATAACCTGGTCCATCATCTGTCTTTCATCCAACTCCTTGGTATCCTTAACGCCCATAAGCCCTGCAGTGAGTGCAGTAATATGGTCGAGGATAATTACGTTAACATTCAGGCATACAGCCATGTACTCAATACGAGCAAGGGCATTAGCATACGCGTTGTTACCAAAGTGGTTAAAGATGTAAAGTGGCATCTCATTAAGAGTATTTACGGCCCCTGTATAAATTTCATCAGACATTTCTCCGGGAAGCTTACGCGGTTCTTTTCCTTGCTTTTCACGCAGCTTGTTGAGCTTTATACCTGCCCTGATTTCTCGAACAGGCAAAGAAATCATAAGCGATACTAGATCGTCACGGGTTTCTTTAGGCGCTTCTTCAAGCATGATCATCCCGACACTGCGTCCTTCAATAAGGTGATGCCAGGCAATCTCTCGAACGATAGTAGACTTACCTGATCCGGTTCCTGAGATAAACATGGTTAGTTCACCAGCCCGCTGACCAATTGTATAGTCAGTCAGATTATCCCAAGGAAGATCCCAAACCTCTCCCATCTCATCATCCCCAGCATCAATGTCTGACACATGAAGGATTTCGTCGGGGCTATGTAACCTAGCTTGAAAAGTACCATCAATGATAGCCTTGCTGTTGTTATTCACAAGGCATTCGTTGGCATCCTTCCAAGGAAGTATAGCAATCTTGCATCGACCAGGAGGTAGAATCTCTGCAGCCTCTACAGCAGCAGCGCGGCCAGCATCATCGCTGTCAAACATAATGATGATCTCATCAAATGTACATAACCATTCGTAGCTATTTTTGATGTTCTGAGTTACTGAGTTAACACCGCCATTCAGGGACACAGCAGGGTATCCGCCGTTTACCTGATATACAGTCATGGCGTCGATCTCTCCTTCAGTGATGGTAATCTTCTTACCACCCTCAAAGAGGTCTTGACCAAACAACTTAGCAGCTCGGCTATCTCCTCGCCATCTAAACTCCTTGGTGTCATCTAGCCTGTATTTTTGAGCGATTGGAACACCATTACTATAATAAGTATTGATGTGCATCTCTCCAGCAGAGACATCTTTAATCTGATATCCATACTTACGAAGGGTTTTTTCTTCGAGTCGCCTTGATGGGAGATCTCTGTACTCACCGTAGACTGCAGTCCAATCCTTAGGTTGCGGTCTTTTACTCATAGTTTGCCCTTCGCCTTTTTCGTAATACTTACAGGCATAGCAATAGCCATGACCATCGCTATACCGAGCCATGTTATCGCAACTGTTATCATTGCCGTTTTCAGCGCAACGAGAACATTGTTCACGACCTGTAACGAACGTGTCGCCATGTTCCGTCAGTGTCCTGCTCATAGTTTATATTCTCTTCTGTAATAGTAATGTCAATGTATCCTGGGTGTTCCCATGATCTAGTCCACGCCTTGTTTACGTGTAGTTCCACGATCTGTCGGTCATCATCCCATAACACTCCGTTAAAACTATCCAACACAGCCTTTGCGTAGTTGTCTACGTCTGCCCGAGGAGTCCATAGTTTGGTCTTCTTAGGCATTGTAACAAAGCAATCGACCTGGACGCATAGAGGAGCGAGCAAAGGATCAAAGTCCTTTACCCGCTCCTCAATCATTGCTTCCATATCCTTACGGAACTTCTTGTAAGGCCCGGCATAATATGTATGACCAGCACGGGTTACACGAGGTCGGCTAGCTGAGACAGGGTTAACGTCAAAGCTAAATACCCACATTAGAAGGGCAGATCTTCGGAAGGAGTGTCAACAACAGTTTTCTGTTCTCCCTGAGTGGGGGGATCTTCGGAAGTCTCAGCGGTGACAGTATCTCCGTCACTCATGTCTTCCCATCCTTCTGATCCTCCGCCTCCACCAGAAGCCTGCGTAGCTTCAACTACCTGGATACCGTTGAGCCAAAGGCCCAACTTTTCCTTTTCAGTGACCCAGACCTTGAGCCGGACAGTATCACCAGAGCCTGGAAGATAATCTTCCATGGCCTTTCCAGTGCTATCGACAATGGTTCCAGCCCATCGGTCGATGTTATCCTTTGTAAACTGCGTGGTCTTTACAGTGACAGCGGCGGGGTAGTCTCCCTTGGCGGGGAGGTATCCAGACACGGTGTCCTTGTTGAGCTTGTCGACTCCGAATCGCTGTGCGATCAGATCCTCGAGCTCAGGGGTTACTTCAATCTGAACAGTGTGCTTCTTGGATCCACGGAACTCGTCGGGGCGGATCAAGTTAGCCCAGGTGCATCGTACGGCGGGGGTATAGATTTCGTTTCGCTTGTTGCTCATGTGTAATTTCCTTTGTAGGTTAGAGCGTAAGATTTAGCGGTAGTTTTCAAGGTGGAGGGGCTCGAATGCGGCGTACTCCCCATCAATCACAATACCACAGCCCAAAAGTGGGCGCTTAGAGTAGACCTTTGAATAGTTAAGATATGGGGAGCGGGGGTCTGTGCCGCATCCAACTTGGAGACCGAAGTATCTGGTCTTGTGGTTTGCCCCGTAGCAAACGCCTGCTTGCGAGTGATAATGACCTTGGACTACCGAGGCAAACTCCATACCAGCGTTGAGGAATGCAGCGTTTAGCTGATTTCCTCGACCCTTGTCACCATGTCGGTAGATAACATCATCAATCATAAGGTCATGATGCCTAGGATAGATGTTCCATGTGTCAGGCAAGTTAAGCAGTTCGCCTAAGGATACAAGCATTGAGGGAGGAAGGCCCACTTCCCTGGCCTGCCTAATAGGAAGGGCAGAGTGGTTGCCAGTCAGGTACTCAACCTCAGGAAACATCTTTGTAATCGAAGCAACCTGGTGTCGGGCCTCATCTAGCTCAGCCTCAATAGACTCAAGACCAAACTCTTTCTGATGAAATGAGATAGCATGGAAATCAGCAAGGTCTCCAATATGAACGACCTTATCACAATCCCATGCTTTATACATTTCTTTCAAGAAATCTGGGTACTCAGGGAGCATAGCTGGGCAATGTGTATCGCCAATGATTAGGACACGACTCATCGTTGTACCGTCCCATCATAGCGATAGAAGGGTCGCTCTCCTCGGGCGAGAATCTTCCACTCCTGGGCCACGCTGGGGCCAGTGTGCTGATGGAACAGGCCTGTAGGCATGTCATGGAAGTGGAACTGCTGAGGTGCATGCACGTCAACATTGCCATTAAGGTGTGCAACCTGGGCGGGGCTAAGGTCATCCTTGCTGTAGTTTTGCTCCACGATGGGAGTGCCGTTGGGCAGGTGAGTGGCAGGCTTTCCCTGCTTAATCTCAAGTGCAGTGCCCTTGTATGGGCCATTGATAAATTTAAGATTAGAGTTCATCGTCGTCATCATTGTCCTCATCATCATCGTCATCTGTATTGTCCATTAAGTCGTCGAGGGCATCAAGTAGATCCTCGTCAGACATGTCACTGAGCTTCTCGAATTCTTCGGGAGTTACAGTAATGTTCTCAACTTCAAATACAATATTGATAATGTGTAGTTTTGCCTCTTCTTCGAGGTTTTCGTTTTCAATGTAGTCCGCATATATGTCCACAAAGATATGAGCCCATTGCTCATTGGGAACACAAATGCGATAGATTTTATCAAAGTCAATGTCGTCGCTGCGGAGCCAGCTTGCGAATACACCGCATACTCGCTCCACATCGCCTTCACACTTTACGTGAAAGTCAGCTTTCTTCCTTCCCATACGAATCCTCCCAGACTTTCCAGACTTTAAGAATCATACCAGTAGGAATTACATGAACACAACCCCCTGCATCTCCGTTCATGATCATGGTGTCAATCAATGCCACATACTCAGGGCATTGTTTAAGAAGTATTCCAACACTACGGACCATAGATGGACCTGATTCTACAGCATCATCTATGTCTTCACCCGTCTGCCACTCTGATCCTCCAGTGCATACAGCATCCAGCCAATCAACAACAACAACCGGTAGATCTCGAACAGCGTTACCCGAAGAGGTAATCTGAGTCGAGAACGGTGTCGATGTCGAGGGAGCCTGACCGGGGAAGTGGGATTTGGATGTTGAACTTGAGGATTCGCTCGATGTCCTTCGCAAATAACGCAAGTTGATTCTCCTGATGAATATCGTGAAACTTCCTTACAATAATCTCCCTCATCACGGGGATATCATTGCATGACGTGCCGTAGCTGTCATGAATAAAGGAATAGTTTTTGATGCCTTGAAGAGACATATCTCCAATGACGAGCATCATGTGAGCAGCATCAATACTATGAATAAAGTTTGGTGGAATAGCCTGGATAGCAAAAGCAGTATTAATGTCGTCGGTATCTATTGCAACTGAGACTTCAATTCTATTATTACGATAGAATGATGCCTTGCTAATATCTATTTCTTCGACAGTGTATCTATTAACTGCTTTAAATCCGCTTGGGGTAGTCCACTCAACGTACTTATCATAATTAGATACTATTTCCGTCAAGGTCTGGAGGTATCTTTTGCCATCATTAGATGACTCGAGAGCACCGTCCAGGGCTTGACGAATAATAGCTGATAGCTCATTGACAGCTTGTTGCTTCTGTGTTCCATCGTCCACCCAATTAAGATGGCCCTCTTCTCTGCTATACCTTCGAATGCCGTGGTCTGTTATACCATACGCATCGCACATAGTAGAGCGCTTGAACACCTTTCGAGGGATGCGAGCTTCCCAATGAGCAAAGAATATTTCTTGCCACGGGGTGTCGCCAGCGCGGCAAATCTCAGTACCAATGTCAGCAACATATTGGTAAAGATCACCGGGCTTACTTGTTGGGCATACATTAACCAGCTTGCCGATGTCTGCATCGCGCATGATAGCTGACCAGTGCTGGCTTCCATTACAGGAGCCGTCTAGCTGTACTGGGCAGGATGAGTATCCAGTATCGAGGGCATGGACGTAGTCAAGAATAGCCGACAGCCGTTGAAAGCTGGGGTTTTTCTTTTTAGTATCGTTATCCATCCACTCATTATTAGCGTAGGGGTCCTCTGATATTTTTCTGAGGTGTTTTTCTTGGCGCTTCACCCAACGTACGCGATCGTCAAATGTAGCTTTGTCACTAGCTTTGTCCTCATTATATGACATACCGTCACAGCAGTTTGCCACATGAACCATGAGCCAGTACATGCCCTCTCGGGTCACCTTACAGGGGTTGGCGAATTGTAGGAGACCTCTGTCAAAGTCCCCGCTTTGGGGTGACAGCATCTCGGTTAGAGTGTAGGCTCTTCCCCTGAAATCACATGTATAGGCATGGTAAAAGAAGCCATGTCGCATAACCATCTTAGCAACACTGAGTCGCATAAGCATTTGGGCACGCTTTTGTACTTCTTTATACCAAGAACCATACTTATCTTCCTTCTCCATCTTCCAAGATCTCTTTTCCTCACCCGTACCCTCTTCAGGGTAAGGTTTAACAAAAGTGAACTCAATGAAGTCGTTGGCTGGAAGGTTACATTCGGTAGAATTCCGATTAAATAAGACCTCCATTACTTCAAGAACTCTCTCGTTGATAGACCACTCAGTAGTTTGAAGCTGATTAAGAGAATTAAGATGATCAGGAGAGATCTTACTTCGGCCATTAACAGTAGGCTTACGTCTCTCAAGAGTTAATACCCCGCCAGGTGAATCCTCAGTGTGAGGAATCGGCGGGACAAGCATAGGTCGATAAACCATTTTAAGAAACTGGAACTGATCATGGAGCCTGATAAGCTCGTTCATGACAGTGTGATTCATGGTTACAGTATTGACTTTACGAACCTGGTTATTGATCTTCTTAACTTTATACTCAATCTCAATGATGCCAAGCTTACGAGCAACCTGCATCATGTTGGTGCCTAGTACTACGGTTTCTCTTTTGGTCCAATCCGGGATAGAGTCCATCCTCTTGACCCACTTCTGCATCTTGTCCACTTTCCATGACTTAACATACCTCTTAAGGTAGTCATAGTCATCTTTGTGGGTCTCTTTAGCCCATCGAAACCCAGCAATGTACTTAAGTTCCTTGCCGATACGATAGGCTACAGAGTAAGAATTATCTACACAGTTATCAAAGACCTTCTTTCTGAGGTCTCGGGAATCAACTAGATCTTCAACGATCTGGGTAATTACAACCCCAGCAATAACATCTGCAGGGACAGCTAATAGTACTGTCCATTTTGCCAGCTCATCATTGAGCCCCTTGGTCTTCATGGGGTTAAACTTTACCTTTTCCCTAATTTCATCTAAGATTCCCTGAAATCCAATCGTGGCATGATTAATGAACTTCTTTACTAAGACTTGCTCAGGATTTCCAAGCTCTCCTTGGTCTACAGAAGACCAATATTTATTAATAGAATAATCTTCTAGTTCCAATTCTAGGGCACTTTGTAAGTTAAAGCGCCTAGCTTGCTCATCAGGGCTTAGGCTTTTCCATTTATCCAATATTTTGGTCCTTTCCCAGTAATAGGTTATCTCTTAGATTCCGACCAACCTCTAGCAATTCTTATGCCAAAGTTAGACGAGACTGAGGGCTTCGCTAAAGACTGAGGCAGACAGATGGGAGCGTCGACCGACAGCGTTGTCCACGCGTCTGACACTAGGATCGGTCTTCTTACCCTTAGCGGAGTAGGAATGCTGGATGTACTTAGTGACAGCATTGGCACCAAGCCACATGGAGTCAGGACATCCTTCGGATCGCTCAAGCTCGTAGTTCATGGTTACTGCATTGATATACTCATTAATCTTAACTGTTGTACGCTCCATGTTCTTTTCTTGGAGATCTACAGCCTTGAGGCCAAGGACATGTGGGGCACAGGTCTTCCACAGCTTGTCTAGGTCATCAGATGAGACGTTCTTTTGCACCAGGGTGCCCACAGCATTGCTGAAGTCAGCCTGACCCTTAGCAATCCTCTCACAAGCCTCACGGAAAGACTCCAGCTTGGAGTCCCAGTCTCCCTTGTGACGAATAGACACGTTCAATCCATTGCCCTTTGACACAGAGAAAGCCATTCGCAGTTGATTACTGCAAGTCATTCGGAATGAGAGGCCCATTGAGGTAAGGGCTGAGGACCCGTCGAAAGAGTTGATGATAGTGAATTGCGTGTTCACCTGGTCATCTCCTGGCAACAGCATTGAGTTCATCTGAGCCTGCATAACCATCTTGGATCCATCCCACATAGTGGTAGGAGCTGAGCCAGTTACTGCCTCAACCAAGTCAGCACACTCAGAAGGCTGCATAATCTGGTAGTCAGTACCGACGACGCCAAGAGCCTCACCGGTATCAGCATTGTAGGTCATGCACTTCTTGGGATGAACGACGGTTGTGGTGCTTCCTGAAGAGAAAGTCCCGTAGCCCTGGATGGGCAGAGTCTTACTTACGGTAAACAAATCGTGATTTAATTCTTGCATATTGATATCCTAAATATTTTTGGTAGTAGAAAATGTAGCCGAGAATCTCACCACTATATAATCCTCCAAGGACACTCAGTGGAATTAAGATAAGGCTAACTATAATATAGTAGATCATTTTGTTGACGCAGCTCTTACAGCAGCGCGCCATTCTTTGAGCTTGGCCCGATACTCGTCGGTATCTTGGCCAATCTTTTCTGAAATGTCTATAAGTTCAGAGCCAAGTCGATAGGTTTCCAAATGAGTGGATCTATCTATGTCACCTTTTCCGTTAGCATTCTTTCGATAGTTGCCACCGGAGTCAGCAATAGCTTTTCTCCGACGGTAAGCGTCATGATTGCTTTCCATTAGTGTTCATCTCCTGGGTCATGTCCTGCTCCTCCGGGACCGTACAGAAGTCTTTCCCCTGCGGTGGGGTCTAACCTGATATTGGTTGGGATGGACAAATTCTTTGATATCCTTTCTTGCAGATCTCTCGCTTGAATACACTGCGGCGGAGTAACTGTCGTCAAGGACCCATCCGGGTTCAAAGTTTTTTTGGGTTGGTTCGTACCAGATCCCATATGTATCTCCTTTAGCAGTCATCTGGACTTACAAAGTTACCGTTGCTGTCCGTATTGTGAAAGTCATTCTCTGCATCACGATAGAACTTTTCTCGATCTGTTCCTTGAGCAGTCTTAGGTACCCACCCTTTAGTGCCTTGTGGATTATTAAGGTCCCAATCATTCAGTAGGTTGTTGATTCGGGCAAGCTCGGCTATTACCCGAGTGCGCTGGAGCCGTAGCCCCTTAATTTCGTCAATGTTCATTAGTTAAATCCTCTTTCCATGTAGTTGTCGGAGTAGATAGAGACCCAGGCGTCGATGCGGCCAAGGATAACCTTGGACATAGCAGTGACAGGGTTAATGTTCTCCTGGAATGCAAAGGCAGCAGTAGCCAGCGCAGCGTTGGGGAAGAGACCAGGTCGGTTCCACATGTCTTGGACGTATGCGGTGTACCGGGTGACGACGTTAAGGACCTCGTCATCTAGCTTATTCAAGAAGGCCTCGACCACGGGGTCAGATTCATTCTTGTACCATGAGCTACCAAAGCCAGGGACCTTGCGGCCACAGTAGCTGGCGTTGAGTGCACCGTCATGCTCGAAAGCATTGAAGCACTCACATGCGGATCTAATGGGTGCGTGGATAGTATCCAGGCTCAGAAGACCAGCGGCAATAGCATCATTGAGGGGTTTGCCGAGATTGGCCATTGCCCTGATGATGCCGGAGCTAGCGTTGTTTCTGAACGCCATTTCAGTATGCATTTGAACAAAGTTATCATATACATCAGTCATTTATTCTCCAAGCAATGCTAAGGTAGCTTGAGGGAAATAATCTTCCATCTCGTTGCGTACCTTGCTAGCGTAGGTCCAACACTCGAATTGAGCATGGCTATCTCCTCTGAGCTTGCAGAAGCGAGCCCAAGCCATCAGGCTACCTGTCCAAATCCACTCAGTCATCATACTTTGAGGCATGAACATACGAGCCTGCTCAGGGCATATGTCTTGACTAATCATAGACTTATAATCCTGGGCATGCTCGCGGATCTGATCCATGTAGGCAACAAGGATGTTGCCTACAATAGGAGTCTCCCCTTCTAGGACACTGCCTTGTTTCATATTCTCTGGCCGCTTGCGAAAGCTCTCAGGAATAAAGAATTCCGGGTCGCTTGACACGTACCGGCGGCTAACTTCATTCCATGCAAAGCCAACGACGTGCTTCTGGAACTGCCTAGCAATGAACATAGGTGCACGGAAGCGGAACTTAAGTGACGTATGTGCAAAGGGTGACCAGTGGTCGTTCTTAGCTAGGTACTTAAGCAGCTTGGTGTTTTGTTCAGTTGTATAGTTAACAGCTTCCTTGTTGAATGAGACACGGGCTGCATCACAGACGGCGCTGTCGTCACCCATGTAATCAAGGAGTTCTACTTCTTTGGAAGTACTTACCTTGTATCCATTAGTAGTTCTCATAAGTCATTACTCCCATGGTTTTTCATTTCCCATTAATAGTTTGTACGTAATAAAGATAATGATAACCATGCCGATGAAGGCAATAGGCATCCCGATGGCCACATGCAAGCCGCCAAGCATAGCGCAGCCCATGATCATGTTCCAGAAAGTCATGATAGCTAAAGATGTTACGCCAATAGATTGTGAGTCATTCATAGCCATACACCATAAATGTCAATATATTCAATCCATTGTGTGTTGTTCCAATAGGCATGGCTCATGGGTGGAGGAGGGAACTTGTAGTCCCCACGGATAAACTTACCGTACTGCTTGGCGTAACTAAGCGTCATT
>TARA_R110001592_G_scaffold76455_1_pt1 | contig 25461 bp, 6 predicted proteins | sample TARA_R110001592 | Tara Oceans TARA_R110001592 (sample SAMEA4398387) | marine metagenome | biome: Polar Biome; feature: [SRF] surface water layer (ENVO:00010504); material: water (ENVO:00002006), including particulate matter (ENVO:01000060) such as... | depth 5 m | reverse complement strand
AGATACACGTATGCAAGCAAAAAATGCTAAATTACAAAACATAAACTATAATGATCAAGCTGCAAATAATACAATGCTTGAAAAGGCAACAAATAATTATATGAATCCTGAATATCAAATAGATTATAGAACTGGATTACCCTATAAGAGAACAACATATAAAGATCCTGCATTGAGTAAACCAGGAAAAACTTTAGCAGAAAGAGTAGGTGAATTAAGAGAAGATGATTATAGTAATAAGGATGCGTTAGAATTAGCTATTGCTGAAATGAAAATGGCTGCAAAGTATGGAGGTTTTATTCCTAGGTACACAACAATGCCTTTTGATCAATAAATTTTTAAAGTTTAATAAACTTATAAAATGTTAATATATTTATACAATTAATAATAGTTACTAGTAATGGCAAGATATCCACAAGGAGTTTCATCATTTATACCTACGTATCAGGCATATCAACCTGACTTTACTACTATGGGTAAAATGTTAAGCATCAAACAAAATCAGTATGACCAGAGCTGGAAACAATTAAATAAAGTTTATAGCTCTTTATACTATTCAGATACAACTCATGCAGATAGTCAAGAAGTAAAAGATCAATTAAAAAATGAAATAGATTTTAACCTTAAAAGAGTATCTGGATTAGACCTATCATTAGATTCAAATGTTCAAGCAGCTTCACAAGTGTTTCAACCTTTTTATGAAAATAGTAGTTTAATGTATGATATGGCTGCTACTAAAAATGTTAATGCAGCTAAATCAAGAGCAAGAGGTTATCAAAATTCTTCAGATCCAAAGAAATCAAAATTATTTTGGCAAGATGGAGTAAAAGAAATTGACTATAGAATACAAGAGTTTAAAGATACTGCTTATGATGAAATACAAGGAACAGGTTTAGCATCTGTTGGTTATACAAAGTATGTTGATGTAGGAAAAATGGCAGAGGATATGGCTAAAGAATTTGGTGACATTAGTGTTCCTTCTATGAGTGCTGATGGCCGTTATCAAATACAAACTACTAATGGCCCTGCTATTTTAATGCAACCATTGTCACAGTTGTACCAAATGAGAATGGCAAATGATCCAGGTATACAAGCTATGTATAAAACACAAGCATATGTAGATAGAAAAGACTTTATGTATGGTAATGCTTCTCAATATAATGGAGATGCTTCACTTGCAGAAAGAGCTTATCTTGAAAATGAATATAATATATTAAAAGATGGTATTGATAAAAGATCAAACTCATTAGCTACACAATCTAAAGCATTATCTACACAACAAGAAATTTTAAGTAATGGTTTAAATAATGGTACAGCTCCTTCAGGAACTGAACAAACTTTAAATGATATTACTACAAATAAAGATATTATTAATGCTGATGAAGCTCAAACGCAAGTTGAAAAAGATATGGTTAGTGGAGGTGTTAAAACAGCATCTACTTCTCAAGGTGAAACAAATCCTTTTTCTGATATTAATACTCTTAGAAATAAAGTAGACTTTTTAAGAGCTAATACTTTAATGAGAAAAGATTTTCAGGAAGCTGCTTATATATATTCTCAAAGAAATATGTCTACGAAAAGAACAGCTGATCCATATGCACTTGCTGATTATAAATCAAAACTTACAAGAGAAACTGATAGAATAAAAGCTACTGCTGAACAAAAGTTTAAAACTGATGAATGGTTAGTAAAATCAGGTACACATGTTTTTCAGGTTAACAAAGATGGTAGTAGAACTGCTGTAGCAGTAGATCCTGCAAATAACTGGCAAACAGTCGGTCCTGAATCAGGTACTACTGTTGGTGAAACTGATATGTCACAACTTGCATCAGATGAATTAAATACTGAATGGAGACAGTCTACATCAGGTATAATTCAAGGAATAGATATATTAACTTCAATTGCTTATGAAGATTTAGATAGTACTAAGAATGTAATTAATCCAATTTTAAATAAAGGGTATTTTATAACAGAAAGTGGAGAAAAAGAAGCTTTAACCTTTGATCGTGTAAAAAGTGCTTTATCTTTAGATTTTAATGCATTTAGAGAAAAAACAGGTCTTAGTTTAACAGATGCTCGTGATTTAAATAAAGCAATTTTAAACATTACTCAAACTGATGAAGTTGCTAGTAATTTAATAAATGCTAAATTTAGTACTTCAGCTGAACAAGCAAAAATTACTTCTTACAAACAAAATGCTATAAATACTAATGTGTTATTAAATGGTAGTGTAGCTATTAAAAATTGGATGACAGAGAGTACTAACAACCTTCTTACTAAAGCATCCCAATCTACAGGAAATTTAAAAAATGCTTATTTATTAGTAGATAAAAATACAGGTGCTGTATTAGATGAAGAGACTTACTATGAAAATGCAATAAATCAAATTATAGCAAACAGTGATGCTGGAATAGGTTCTCAGATTCAAGCAGAACTTGTAAGAGCTAAAGCTTATAGAGCAAAACAAGATAGTCTTACAGAAACTAGATGGAATGATAAGGAAGGAAAATATGAAAAAATAGATACAACAACTGGAAAAGTAATACCTCAAAAAGTTAGAGAAAGAAGTTTGTATGGTGATATATGGGATACTATTACAAGAATTCCATCTTTGTTTGGAAGTTTAGCAGTTGCAGATTATGAAGATGTTAAAGAAGCTTGGTTAACTGAATGGAAAGACGGTAGTAATTTTAAAACTCCTCCTCCATTTACTACAGGTACAGGAACAGGAGTAAGTGGTATGAGAAATCAAATACGAGTTATTCCTCAAGCAGCACATGGTGCAGGTACAATGGAGTTTTATGAATATGGTGGTAGAAATGGTATAATCAATGATTATAGAAATTTAGATAAAGATTATGATATTACTTTTTCTTCAGTTGGAACAGGTTCTACAGCAGAAAATATTGAGGTTAATACTACAGAAGCAAAGGAAATAGTTAAACAAATTTGGGATTCTTTTGGTGATCAAGGTAATTTTAAAGTTGGAGAAGGTTTTAATTTAATTATAAGTCCAACAACAGGAATTAGTGGAAATAAAGGAGCTTATACTATTATGCCTACTGCAGATCAATTAGATAAGTTTATGCCTGAAACATCTGGACAAAGTGATGATGAAAAAGTACTATATGGTCAGATAAGAAGTGATATACTTAGTAATGGTGCTACTATAATTACAGATAGATCAAACTTTAAATCATCTAGTTTTGATGAAGTAACTACAAATCCTATAGAAGCTCAATTAAAATATTTAGCAAATAGTACTAAAAAAGATGCTAGTATAACTCAAGCTGTTGAACCAGGTTATAGTATGAATTTTAATTTAGATCAAGGAACTAAAAATTATTCTATGAGTACAAACTTTAAAGCTTTTGATTTAAATACTTATTTAACAACAGGTAAATTAACTGATGCTTCAGTAGATGCTCCTCTAACAAGTGGTGAAACTTTATATACACAATTACAACAATATATTTCAAGTCAAATACCTGTAGCTAAGGCAGCAAATCAAGAAAGAGTTAATTTGGTAAGACAATTAAGAAAAATGAAGCCTGATATTACAAATGCTGAAATAACAAAAGTATTTAATGATTACACTGGTTTCCAATATAGTATGTAATAATGGCAGAAGAACCTACTAATACAAGTCAACCTATATCAGAATATAGTAACCTTGAAACAAACTTATCAACTCCTGAAAATATTCAACCTTTTTCAGGAGACATAGATTTAAGTGTTCCAAATATTAATTTCCCTACAAGTAATGCATCTAGCATGCCTGGTCCTAATATTATGAAAAATATTGTTGGACTTGTAGATGATTTACCTGGTACATCTGGTATAGGGGATACTAAAAATGGTATGGCAGAGTTTATATCTGCTCAACAAAATGAAGTTTCAAATGCTTCTAATGAAAGAAGTTATGCAAAAATGTTTACATATGATGCAGGACCTGATGGATCTAATTTCTATGATAGATATGCTGCTTATGGAGATGATAAATTTGAAGAAATAGGTTTTCATCCATATAGAGATAATGAAGCAAACTTTAATGCTAATACTACATGGTGGGATGATACATCTAGAATGATGCAACATTCTTTTGGAACATTGTTTTCAAGAGGTTTTGTTGATGGGCCTAAAAGTTTAGGTAAAATGTTAATGGGAGATTTCAGAGGAGCAGATTTACAAGATGCAGCTGAATATGAAAGAGCTGCTGCAATAGGTCAATCTTCTAAAGAAGGTATAGCAGCTTTTATGAATAATACAGCTATGAATTTTGGTTATACAGCTGGTATTATAACAGAAGCAATAGCTGAAGAAATTGCATTAAGTGCTATGACAATGGGATCAGGAGGTGCTACAGCTGGTATTCAAGGAGCACGAACTGCACAGTTATTTAAAAATATTGGAACAGGTCTAGGTAAATTTGGAAAAGGTGCCGAAGCTGTAAAGGGTCTTCTTACAAAAGTTAACTCACCTACAACAGCTAGAGCTTTTTGGGATACTACTGTTGGAAAAGGAATAAAAGTATTAAACCCTTTAGAAAATACTTTTAGTACTATAAATACTATTAAAAAATCAGGATCAGCAGGAAAAGATTTAATTAGTCTAGCCAATCTTTCTAAAACTGCTGGTGGATTTTATAGAGATGTTAGAAATGTAAATATGGCTATATCTGAATCTAGACTAGAAGCAGGAATGGTTGAAAATAAAATATTTAAAAAACTTTATGATGATCATTATACCAAGTTTGAGCAAATGCCAACTGCTGATGAACAACATGCTATGAGAATGAATGCTAAGAAAGGTTCTTTAGAAACTTTTCAAGCAAATGCAGGTATAATATATGCTACTAATAAAATTACTTTTCGTAACATAACTAGTCCTAAAGGAGGGTTAAGAAACTTTTTAAAAGAAAGTAGAAAAGATATTTATACTGTAGGTACAAAAGCAGGAGAAAAACAATTTGGTACATTAGGAAAAGTAATATTTGATAATAGCAAAAAAGCATTTGCTTTTGAAAAAAACAGTTTAAAAAACTTAGCTAAAAGTTGGTGGAAACAACCTGGATTTGGTACAGCAAAAAAAACTTTAGGTTACTTTAAAGCAAATGTAAGTGAAGGTATTCAAGAAAATTTACAAGAAACCATTGCTAGAACAAATGAAAAACATTATATAGAAGCTTATAAACAACAACTGCCTTCAGCAGCTGTTTATGCTAAAGGTGTAAATAAAAGAGCTTTTAGAGTTCAAATGGGACTTATAGATAGACCTGGCTTTGATAAATATAAAGAAGAATTAGGAAAAGAATTTAGTGCTCAAGGATTTGAAACATTTATGTCAGGTTTTATGATGGGTACTTTTGCTAAACCTTTTAATAGTGCAATACCTTTTTTATATACTCAAGGAGCTAGAATTTATAATAAAGCTGAATATGCAAAATGGAAAGAAGATAAACTAACAGTAACTAAAAGTATTGTTGATAATCTTAATGAACTTAATGTAGATGAATTAATCAATAGTAGATTAATGAATTTAGGTACACAAGATAAAGTTTCTAAAATATATAAAGATGGAAGTAAAAAAGAAGCTTTAGATGCAGAAGTTGATTCTTTTGTTTCTTCATTAGCTTTAATGAGAAAAACAGGTACAACACAAGTTTTTATTGAAAAACTTAAAGACTTACAACAACTTACAGATGCAGAGTTAGTTGATGCTGTAGATTCTGTAGATATAACAAATGCTTCAAATTACAGAAATAAGTTAGAAAAGGCAGTTACAAAATTTGAATCTATTGATAAAAACTTTGAAAAAGTTGAAAAATTATTTCCAAATCCAGCAAATATTTCTGATTTATCAGCAGAAGAATTAGCAACACCAGAAGGTCAATCACTTGTTAGATTACACAATGCTTGGAATAAATCTACTGAAAACTTTGTGTATTTAAATGAATCTTTTGTTGATACAACAAAAAGAATGGATTCTATTTTTACTGACTATTTAAAAAATACTTCTCTTGCTACAGCAGATTATGCATCAGCTAAAGTTTTATTTAAACCTCAAAGTATAAGTAGTCAAATAGGAATTTTAAATAGTGAATTAGCTATTGAAGAATCTAAAGAAAATATTTCTAAATCTGAAAAATCTAAAAATATAAAATTTAAAAAAGAGCAAATAAAAACATTAAAAGAATTTCAAAATGCTCAAGCTTTGTTTTATGGATTTTATCAAAGAAATGAAACACCTACTCTTAGTTTAGCAAAACGGAGACTTGCAGAAGAAGATAATATAGAAGATCCTACTCCAGAGCAAATTGATAGTAAACTTGATGAATTACTTGGAGACATTACAGATGAAAAGCAACAAGTTACTGTAACTAAAAATTTACAAAAAGCTCATGATGCTTATCTTAGATCTTTAGCTGAAGAAAATAATTCTACAATATTCCAAACTAATTTAGATAATGCTTTTAATCAATTAACTGATTTTTATAAATTAAACTTTGAATCTAGAGTTATAGCAGAACACATTGATTTACTTACTGATCCAGGTGAATTTTTAAAATTAGTTCTTGAAAATGAAAAAGTCAATGAAAGACTTGCTTCTCAATTAAATGAATTAAATTCCGATGTTGTTGATGAGCAAGTTAATAAAGTAGCTTTAGCTCAATTATTAAATGCACTTGCTAATAATGCTCCTCCACTTTATTTAAGTCAAGAACAAGCTACAGACTTATATAAAAATAAAATAGTTCCTAAGTTTTTTACTGGGCATAAAAATCAAACATATGATATAAATAGTGAACCTTATCAACAAGGTATAGAGCTTATCAATAAGAACTTAGAATTATCTTCTATTCTTACATCTAATATTGATCCTGTATCAGGTGTAGAGATGACTGAAGCAATGAAAAAATCTGTTGAAGAAGTTAAAACTGTATTTAAAAATTCAAAAGACATAAAAAAAAATGAGAAACAAACTCATTACATGAAAGATGGTGTAATATACAGTAGAGTAAGTAATGTGATGTCAAAACTCTTTGATGATTATGGGTACAATCAAATTAATAAAATTCAAAATATAAAAGAAAGAGTTTTTAAAAAAGAAGGAGACTTTTTATTTAATGAAGAAAATATAGACAAGTTTATAAATGAAATTAAACTTGATGTTGATGCGGGAGTATTTGGAAAAAATAGTGGTATCAATAAAGTAACATATACAAATTTAAGAAAAGAACTTGTAGGATTATCCGATGTAACAGAAGATGTTTTAACTACAAGTATTAATGAAATTATTCCTAGAATAACATATGAATCAGGAAGAGTCAGAGGTAATACTTTAGATGATATGGTTAGAGATTTCTTTGATCCTCAAACAGATCTTAAGTATGATGATTATAAAGATAGAATAAGTCAAAATGCTTATATAGGTTTATTTGGAGAATCGGGTCATTTAACTAAACTAAAAGAAAAAGTAAACTCTGGAGATATTTATATTTTTTCAAAGGATTTACAACTTGCTGATAGCAACTTGAAAAATAAAGATGGAGAAAAAATTGCAAATGTTGCAGGTGCTTTAGATTTAATTATAATAGATAAAACTGGTAAAAAATATATTGCCGATTTAAAAACAGGTGTTAATACTAAATGGGCTACTTACTTAACTAAAGGAGAATCAAGTTATAATTATAAAAAGTTCTTTCAAAATAGCATGCAGCAAAGAGCATATTCTAATTTATATTATAATAATAGTGGTGGTGAAAATATTGAAACTTTAATATTACCATTAAGTGTTGAAGCAGATGATGATGGTTTTATTGTAGAGTTTAATGAAATTCCAAAAAGAGATTTTCAAAATCAAAAACCTATTGTAAACATTATTGATGACAATATGTTTATGAAAACAGATAACACTGCTACTATAAAAGTAAAAGGTAAATCATTAAAAGTAACTGCTATTGATAAGCTTATACCTAGAAGCAGTACAAAAGGTGTTGAAGGAGAACTTGACATTAATGAAGTTATTGACACAACAGGAAAAGAGCAAGATTTAATTGATTCTATTGCAGCTGAAAAACGTAAATCAATAGTTGATGATACTGTTATTACGGAACTTGAGGAAGAACTGAATGAAGTAAGAAATGTTAAATCTAGCTTAAAGGCATCTATAAAATCTCCCGAAAATGATGAAGATAAAATTTTTGAAGAATTTTTAAATGCAAGACGAACTGCAGCAAGAAAAAATACAATTGAAGAGGGAAAGCAGTTAGTTACAGAATATATTAATAATGATAATAAAATAATAAAGATTGAAAAGAAGATAGTATCAACTTCTCCAAGTATAACTGATGCTCAAGCTAAAGCTAAAACAATTAATAATGTTAACTTTAGAATTGATCAGTTATATAATTATGATAAATTAAATTACGAAAGAAAAGATCTTATTGAAGATACTATAGATAATATAACAGGAAAAGTATTTGCAGCAGAAATTGGGAATAAATATGATCCTGAAATAAATGCTTACGGTGAAGAAAAAGCTCAACAAACTATTTTAGTTGATTCTGTATATTTAACTGATGATGGTAATTATGCTATATTAGCTCAAAATCTTAGAACAGATAAAACTTATGATATGATTGTTGAACCTGATGGATCAATAGTATCATTTAATAACACGGGTTCAATTGCAAATAAAGATACAGCTAATGTTGTACTTGATGATTCTATAACTTTTGATAATGATTCTTTTGCAAGAAAAAGAACTGATGCAGATGTTAAACAAACTACTGAGGTTTCAGAACCTGTTAATCAATCTGAATCATTGCCAGCTACTGCAGAGATAGATACAATAATTGATAAAATAAATGATAATGATAATATAGACACTAAACCTATATATCAAGATCTTAATGATCAGTATAATGATGAACAAATTAGTCAAGAAGAATATGCTGAATTAGAAGAATTATTAGATCAAAAAGCTTCTGCAATTTTAGAGTCTGAAGCACCTATAGATTCAAATAAAGTTTATACCTTTAAGGAACCTTTAGATTCTAGATATAATACTGGAGATCAAATAAGAATTAAATTTATAGATGGGGAAAATAAAACTATTGGTGTTACTAAAATAGAAAAAACTACATCTTCTAAAGAAGAAGTTCCATTAACTCCTAATGAATTTCAAACTAAAATTGATTTTGGTACTGAAGAAGGGCCTAAAGAAGGAGAAGCTGAAGTTCAAATTAAAGAAACTAATGATGTCCTTAAGAATTTTTTAGAAGATACAAAAAGACAGAAAGAATTAGATGAATCAAAAGTAGATTATTTTGACACCTCTAAAGATAGTGATATATTTCAAAATTGTGAATAATGATAACTTGTGCTCTTAGTTCAAAACAAATTGAATTTCTTTATAGTTTAACTAAACAATCTATAAATGAAAAACTAAAAATTGATAAACCTTTCATTGTAGATGATTATATGAATTATCTATATAAAAGAATTTCTAATACAGCTGGTAAAGAGCAAGCTTCTCAATTTTTAGCATTTACCCCTACTATAATTGAACAAGTTGTTTTAAATAATTTTACTGAAAATCTTGATCAGATTGAAGGTTATGATAAGATAAGTACATTAAAAGCAAAATGGTCAAATCCAAATACAGTCCTTAAAAATGTATACAATACACTTGAACAAAATAAAACAAACCTTGCTTTAGCTAGAAAATTAAGACAAGAAGCTGAAGGAGTTGTTCCAAATGATGATAGTAGTAAATTTGATTATAACACAGTACCTAGATATAAAGCTATAAATGTTTTATCAACAACCCTACCTGCATTTAAACCTGGAACTAAAGAGTTTGAAAAAGAAACAGCAGATAAGGAGAGAAAAAATATTAATGATATTATTAGTGCTATTTCTAATAATGCTGCATTAGAGGATACAGTACTTAATTACCCACAATACCAAGGTATAAACATACGTTTAAAGGCTACAAATCTATCAGGATTTGTTAATGGTACATTTGATCCAAAAAAACTTGATAGTACTACACAAAAAGAAATTGCAAGATCTTTAGATATTCAAAATCCTAATACTCAAGGAGCACCTCAAGCAGGTGTAGATCAAATTCAAGATAGAGTAATTGTATTAATTACTGATGAGCAAGGAAATCCTTTATCTTTTGATTCAAATGGTGATGTTGTTTCTTCAGAAAGTCCAAATGGGAAATATGCTTTTCAATTAATGAGAAGTATAAGAAAAAGTGGAAATACTTATTCTATTAGAGATATCTATAATAAAAAAGAACAAGTTTTAAATGCAAGTGAAATTGCAAAAATACGTTCAGAAGAAACAGGAATGAGCTTTGAAAAAAGTTTAGATCAAGTTAATTTAGAATTTAAAGAATATTATAATCTTAAAAATGCAGCGTTAAAAGAAGATATAACTTTAGATCTTATTGGAGTAACAGAAGGTGTAGATATTAGTAAGACTACAAAACAAACTTCAGTAAGTACTTTAATTGCTAATGATATAATAGACGATACTGTTCTTAATAATATTAGAACTCTAACTGTTTCTGAAGGAAAAATAAGTAAAGGTAAATCAGTTATAGATGTAGATGGTACATCTTATCAAATTGATAGAGCTCGAATGCCTGAAGATTTAGCTAAACAAATTCAAACTGTTTTATTTTCTACAGATATTCCTTTTAAAGACAAAGTAAATTTTTATAAGCAGTTTATACCTAATCAAATCTATACAGAGGCTTCTAGTAGACATGCTATAACTGAAGATGTTATAGCAGGTGATATATTTATAAATGTATATGATAAAACTGTTTCTAATAAGAAATATGGTAGAAACACTTTATTTGAAATTAAAATAGATAAAAACGGTAAAGTATTTGAAACAAGAGATACTCTTTATGACACAGAAGTAAATCTTAATAAAAAAGAAAAATACAAAAGTGAGTTTAACGAAGCTTTATCAAAAACTTACCCTGATGGTAATTCTATTTTTATAAACTATAATGCAGAACTTCTTAAAGATCCTTTTTCATTTAAATCATTTAAAGATGGAAATATTAAAAGTGATATAGATTATATTGATTTTATTAAATCATTAGATCCAATAGTATACATTGCTTCTTCTGAAGTAGGTTCTTATAATAAACAAATGTTGTTTGAGAAACCATCTGATTTAAATTTAAAAGATATTACACAAGATCTTCCTGTTAATGAAAGATTTAATCAATTAGAAGAGGATGAATATCTAGATGATTTATTATTAGAGACTGATGTAGATAATGTTAAAAGATTAAAAAAAGAATACAAAGGCAAACTTGTTTATTCTACACCTGGTTTATATTCATCAGAATCTTTTAAAGATACTGTAGAATTTACAGATGATATAATGGTAGATTTAATACCTACTATTCAATTTAGTACAGGAGATGTTTTTAGAGCACAACTTGAAGATGAATCAAACGCTGAGTATATATTTGCATTTTCTAAAACAGGCTTTAAAAAAAGTAATCTTGATCCTGCTGTTAAAAATAGAATAAAACAATTAACAAATGAGGGTGCTACTGTAGTTACACAAACAGTAGACTTTATTAATGATTCAGATTTAATTGTATTAGGGGATAGAAATAATCCAGGTGTACAAAATTTTAATTTAAAAGATACTTTCTTTCAAAAAGAACTTAGTGCAACTGAAAGTTATTTAGAAAATATAAAAAAAGAACCTTTACCATTAGTAGTAAGCCCGTTAGAAAATAAAAAAATTGTAATTGAAAAAGCTACAACAGTTGATACTAATAAACCTAGTAGTAAAAATCTTACATTATTTAGAAAAGGCTCTCTTAATGCAGACGCTGTAAGTAAGCAAGACATTAAAAGAGCAACTGACTTTTGGAATAATAGTCCATTAGGAAAAAAACTTCAAAAAGATATTTCTTTAGAACAAGCAACAAATTTAGTTAACTCAGATGCATTTGCAAGTTTTGTGATTAGTGGGTCTAATTTAATGAATCCTAATATTAAAGGAACTATAAATGTAAATAATAGTAAAGGAACAATGGTAGATGTTTACCATGAATCTTTTCATGCTTTTACACAATTGTATTTATCCAAACAAGAAAAAATAGATTTATATAATGAGGTTTTAAACTTTACTAATGAAGAGGGTAAACAGCCTTATGTAGACATGAGTTATCTTCAGATAGAGGAAATGCTTGCTGAAGACTTTAGAACATATATGAAAAAAGAATATGTTAAAAAGAATTCACCTAAGAGAAATAATCTGTTTAGAAAAATTTTAAATTTATTAAAGACTCTTTTTGGAAAATTTAAACCTAACAGAAAAGATGTTCAAATAGATGCAATGTCTGTTCCTGCTGTAAATGAATTATTTGAAAACTTAAACTTTGGTAAAGATGAGTTTTTAAATAAATACAGTGCTTCTATAGATAATGCAATGTTTTCTGAATTAGATAGAGGAGTTCAATTTGTAGATAAGATAAACAAAGAAAATGTTAAAAGAACTGCTTTAAGTACGCAAGATTCTGATCTTGTTTCAGGTTCAATAGATTCTATTATATCAAACATTATAGATGATGAATATAAAGCACGTCTTAAAGACTATAAAGGAGATGATTTAGTAGGTTATACATCTAAACTACAAGGTTTAAATTTATCAGCATTATTAGAAGATGAAAATAGAGCTCAATTATATTCAATAGTTAAAGATAAACTAGAAATAAGATTAGGTGAATTAAATAAAGATTTTACAGACTCAACTGAAACTAGTAGCATAACTGAATTTAAAACTTTTGAAGATTTAAAAGATTCTTCAGTAGCTGTTTTAAAAACTAAAAGTGGTATAAATAAATATGTTTTATTAAAATCTCAAATAGATAATTTTAAAGAATTTAATTCTGATTTTAAAGCAGGTGATAGAGTAAAAGGTGAAGAATGGAAAGGTATAAAAATAGTAGGTGATTATTTTACTCACAGTACTATTAAAGATACAAGTGGTGAGGTAGATGTACCTGCTCAAATTATTGTAGTATCAAGAGCTTCTGATGCTAAAATACAATATGATAATTATATAAAAGGTAATGCCAAAGAGTATACAGGCTTTGAAGCTAAAACTGATATTGAAGATTCTACATTAACACAAAAACAAGAAAATCTTTTAGATAATATTAGAATATTACAAACCGCTATAGATCAATTTGGAGATCCTAATTATGTTATTAATGGTACTAAACCTACTGGTGTAATTGCTTACCATATTAATCATTCTAGTTTTGAAATTAAAAAAATTAATTATTTAAGTGAAGATGTAGTTAATGAAGAAGAAGTTAATGAAGAAGGTGTTCCTGCAGAAACTGCAGAAAGTTTAGATCCTGATTTTAATAACTTTAAAAAATCTTTATATGACTTAGCTTCCAAAGAAGTAATTTTTATTTTAAAAAGTTTAAATAAAATTGAAAACGGTAAAACTGTAAATAATAAGTTAGGGTTTAAAGAAACTGCTGATTTTAGAAAAGTTTGGAATACGTTATCTAAAACTATAGGTGGAGTACAATCTAGAGAAGAGATGTATAATATCATTAAAGAAGAGGCTAAAAACTTTCCTGAGTTAGAACAGTTGATTAATTATAAACTTCCTAGTCCTAATGGTATAACAAGTACTTATGCATTTGATATAAGTTCTTCTTTTTGGCATACATTTTCTAGACCTTCTGTAAAGTTTTGGCAATTGACAGCAGCCTCAGATCCAAATGTTCAAGGGGGCGGTGACTTTGTATTTACAACAAATGAATCTACTATAAGTTTAAATAGAATTTTATTAAATTTTGAAAGTAGATTTAAAGTCTCAAAAAATAATTATATGTTGAGACCTGTTGATCAAGAACCTCAACTTAATATTCAAAAAGTTTATAATGATTTTATTAAACCGTCTGGCACATTAAGTCCTGGTAATAGATTACAGTTTTTAAATGTTTTAGGATTTAAATTAGATAATACTAAAAAGTTAATAGAAGCTTTAAATACAAAAGATTCTTCTTCAGATATAAATAACTTAGTTACTTTAATTAAAAATATAAACTCAATATTAATTAAACCTAGCACTGAGCAAACAACAGTAGAAAGAAAATTTATTACAACTTTTTCTAGAAATCCTGTGGGTTCACTTAGAAATGATAAATTAATTGAAGCTAATATAGATCTATTACCTAGTTTTAAAAACACTAGTACATTAAGAGCAAATTCAATTGTAACAAATTTAGGAAATATTCAATCTTCTTTTGGCTTTGATACTCCTGGAGATAGTATTAAACTACCAGATGGTAATACAGCACAATCAGTTGCTAATCATAGTTCTACAGCTTCATTATTAAATGGTATTAATAGTCTTTCTAATTTAGAAGATGCTTATGTACCAAATGGGCCCTTATCTTTTTTAAATCCTCATTTAGGTAATACTATAAAAGGTATGCCTTTTAATCCTTTAGCAGGAAGAAGTAAAATACTAAATACACTTTTTCCTAATGGTAATAAAAGAGACACAACAAAAGAATTGGAGTATGTTTTACTTGCTGGAACAGAGGTAAGAATTGATCAAGGTAATGTAGGTATAAATACAGGTGATTTAATATCATCTGATAAACTATTTCAATCTTTTAATATGTTATTATCAGAAGGAGTTGGAGAGTTTATAAGACATGCTGATAAAAAAAGTGCATTTGGAATTAAAATGCAAAAAAGAAAAGAATTTAATAATGTAAAAACAGGAACTGATAAAAATTTATGGATTGATATTGATATGTTTGAAGATAATAAAGGAGACCGTGTTGCATTAAATGCTTTCATAGTTGATTATATTGCCTCTGAATTTGATAGAATACAATACTTTGAAAAAAATCCTTCTGTATTAAAAGAAACTAAAGGTTATAATAGAATTGTAAATGGTAAAGAAGTTGGGTTACAATTTATGGCAATGGATTCTTTAATAGATTCTAGTGTAAAAGAAGAACTTTATAAAAGAGCAAAGGATTTTAGTATTACAAATATTTCTGATATTATATTAAATGATACAGAACTATATGGTAAAATACAAAAAAATGTTTCTGACTATTTTAACGCAAAAAGTGAATTTATAGAAAATGCTTTAGGTTCTTCAATGAATTTAAACTCTGAATTTAAGAAGTATGATTCAAAAACTTTAGCTAAAGCATATACTTACAATGACTTTATTAATAAATTAGAAATGTCTAATCTTGTTAATGGTGATGTAGCTCAATTTAAAGATTTTACAAAAAGAGCACCTGGATCTACATCTGACGGTAATGGATTTTTATATGATATAGGTTCACAAGATTTTATAAATAATGTATTTCAAGATAAAACTTATGCTGAAACACAAGAAATAGATAATTTTAAATTTGATGGAACACTTAATACAGGTGTTATTGCAGACCCAAAAAGATCTTCTGTTTATTTAAAAGAAATGCAAGCCGCTTGGACTGAATCATATGAAAATACAGGATTATATACAAAAGCAGATATATTAAAAAGAGTTAAGTTAGATTCAGCACCATATGAAAAAATGGAAGAAGCTGATGGTGCGGCCTATTTAACTTTTGATGCATATAGAGTACTTAAAAAACTTGGTAATAAATGGAGCACTGAACAAGAAAATTTATATAATGATATTGTTGCAGGAAAGCCAATTGACCCAAATAAAGTAAGTAAGTTCTTTCCTGTTTATAAACTTCATTATTATGGACCTTTGATGAACAATGGAATAGCTACTACAGCAATGTATAAATTTGCAGTTGCTCCTATTATTCCTTCTATAGCTAAACCTGGTACAGAGTTGTATAACTTACACTTAAAGATGTTACAGTTAGATAGACAAATGGTTACATTTAGTTCTGGTTCAAAAGCAGCCTATTTAACTACTGATGGTTCTGCTGATAATATTTTTAGAAAAGAAAATGATTCTTATTTTAAAGATAAATACGTAGAAATAGATAATACAAAAGCTCCTATTGCTAATAATAAGATTCATTTAAGTTATTTAAAGGATGTTACTGAAGTAGCTGATAAATTAAAAAATCAAATTACATTACCTACACAATCTAGAGTTGTAACAATAAGTCAGCTTTATGATATGGGTATACTTAAAAAAGGTATAGATCCAAAAGTTGCTAAAGAGTATGTTGATGCTGTAAACAATCACACTGATGTATTAGAAACACAACTTCTTGATGAAATAGGTTTTGAAAAAGTAAACGGTAAATATGTTTCTTATGGTAAAAATGGATTAGAAAGATTGGCCCGACTTGTTAGAACAGAACTAGATTCAAAAGGTTCACCTATTCAACTTCAAAATATTATAGATGTAAGACCTTCAGGTGAATTAAAAATGGATTTTTCTATACATCCAGAAGCTCAAATAATTGAACAAATTTTAATAAATAGAATTTCTAAAGCTTTATCTTCTCAAAAAGTAAAAGGTGAATCTGATGTTCAAGTTCCTTCTACTTTTTACAATGGGGTGTGGAGTACTGAATTTGAAAAAGAATTAGCTTTAAAGAAAAATGATCAGTTAATTAAAGAAAAATTAGGTACTAATAACTTACCTTTTTATAGAAGAGGTGCAATAGATCCTAAAACTGGAAAACGTTTAAAAACAGATCTAGCTAAAGTTGCTATTCCATTTAATGGAGACTTTGTTAATTTATTAAATTTAGATTACAATAATGAACCTATTGAAACTTTAGATAGATTAAATAAAGCTATAAAAGATACTGATTGGTTAAAAGAAAATAGTGATAAAGTTACTATAACAGGGCCTAGAATACCTACAGATGATACTAATTTAATTGAAGCTTTTGAAGTTTGGCATTTTATTGGTGCTTCAGCAGGTAGTACAGTAATTGTTCCAACTGAAATTGTAGCTAAAGCAGGATCTGATTTTGATGTAGATAAACTATTCTTTGCATTTCCTTCTATAAATGCAAACGGTTCTTTAGTAGAAGAGATTCCTAATTTTAAATCTGAAGTTAGCAGACTTAGAAAAGAAAAGAAAAGTATTGCAAAAATTGTAGCTCAACAAAAAGCTTTTGCTCAAAATGAATTAATTAGAACTAGTGTTGACATATTAAGATTACCTGAAAACTACGCAGGCTTAACTAAACCTAGCAGTACTTATTTAATGAAAGATCAAGCAACAGTAGATTCTAAAACATACGATAAAGTACATAGTAGTATTTCAGAAAATCCTAGTAAATTCTTTGAAGCTGAATATGACATTAAACAACATGAGTTGTTAATGGGAGGTAGTATACCGTTAGGTATATTAGCTAAAAAGAATAAACAACATATTTTAAATAAATCTGTTGGTGCTAAAATGCCTAAAGTATTTTTTGAAAAAGATGTTTTACCTAGAAAAATGAAAATAAGATTTCCTTATAATAAAACTTCAGAAGGAAATATTTCTATATCTACTGTAAATAATGTTGATGGTGTAAGTATTTCTGAAATATTTTCTCATGGTTTACAAGGTGTTTTAGATAGAGCTAATGATCCATTCCCAGTACAAGCTGGTATAACTAAAGAATCATTATCTGTTATGAACAGGTTAATTGAAAGTGGTGTATCTCTTCCACAAGTTGTTGCCTTTATAAAACAACCTATTATTCAAGATTATTTTAAAAATTTAGCTTCATCAAAAGGTACAGTAGCGGAATTAAATCTTGAATTAGGAGAGTCAACCTCAAGTAAAGCTGAAGTTGTTGATGATTTAATATCAAATAGAGTTAATGAGTATCCCGAAGCTATTAAATATTATAATAATAAAAGTATAGAAGATGCATTTGTAGCTTTAAAGAATTCAAATAATGTAGAATCTATTGAGGTTTCTATAAGTTATGTAAATAGATTATTTAAATTTGAAAATTTAAAAGAATTTGAAGAATTTAGTAAAAAGGAAAAGCTTACAAAAACAAAAATTGAACGAATAAATTTAAACGGTAAAAATATATTTTCAAAATTATATAAAAAGTCTAAAAACCCTTATTTATATTACAGATCCTATCATTTAGGAGAATACTTTTGGAATAAAGCTTATGGTAAAGGTAAATTTCCAACTACTGAAAGTTTAAAGAAAGATAGTTCTGAAGTTAAAGCTCTTGCTCTTATGTTTGATTTTCTTAATATAGAAAGGCAATCTAGTGGAATGGAAAATTTTGAAATTAACTTTAATCCTGATACAGGTATTCTTGATACTTATTCAAGTGTTATAGATAGAAAAGCATTTATAGATGGAATAAAACTTGATAGTAAAGTTGATTTAAAAACTATTGAAAATTATGTAGATAATTCTGTAATATCTTCTATGTATAAAACTAATATCTTTAAGGATATTGTAGAACCTGCATTTACTTTAAGATTAAATCCAGAATTACAGAAAGTAGAGACAGATCTTTATAAAAAAAATTCAGTTAAAGCTCAAACAAGATTTGGAAAAGGAATTGAAGGTAGAGATGCATTTACTAAAGCTTTTAACAATGGAGTTATAGATTACATATATCAAAATGTAATGTCTAACTATACCGATTCAAAAGGATTACCTGTAAGTTTACCAGAAACAATAAGAGGAAGACAAGTCAATGTTAAAGAACTTGCTAATAATGTAGTTAAGTTTAAAGAAACAAGTGTAGATATTGACCTTAAACAAATTAAAGCTGACTATAAAAATAATATATTCCAAGATTTAGGATCAACTCTAGATACATTTGAAAATAGTCCTTTTTCTACAGAAGATTCTTATTTAAGATATGTTATAGAAAGAGAATATTTTAGAGAAACTTATAAAGAATTTAAAGATGATGCTCAATTTGAACAAAAAATTTCTAAACGAGCTTTAGCTACTTCATTTAATAGAGGTTACATAATGGGTGATGCAGGTTTTGGCCCTATTAAGTATTCTTATACTAAAGATGTATTAGAATTTATAAATGATCCTAAAAATGTTGATATTGTAGAAAATTATCCTGTGTTACAACATTTAACTCCATCATATTTCTTAGCATCAAAAGGATTTAATCTTTTAGATTTAGATAATAAAAAGTTAATTGATAATGATACAGCCTTAGATTACTATAAGCAATTAAAACAATTGGGTGATATAACTGTAAATAAAACTATTGATAAAGAAAATAAAAATAGAAACATTAGTGATTTATTTAAAAACTTTTCATTAATAGCCATGTATCAACAAGGTACAGGAAAGTCAGGATTAAATTTTATTAAAGCTTTAGATCCAAATGATTTTGTAGATATACTAGCTGAACCTACTATAAATTTCCAAAATGCTTTATTTGGAAAAGATCGTTCTAAAATGTCTATGAAAGAGTTTCAAGCTGCTTCAGCTCAAGTAGATAATGTTTTTAATACAGTTACTCAATCAATATTAGATACGAATGATTATAAAAATCTTTTAGTATCTCCTTCTGAATTTTTAAAGGGTGCAGAATCTACACCTGTAGAATCATCTTTAGACTTAATATCTGAAGATGTTTTATATAGCAGGTATAAGGATGCATTAGAAAATGAAGAGCTTGATAATGCTGATCCAGGATTTGGTACAGCAAGAGTTCTTAAATTACAGAATGAACTAGAAAAAAGAGGTCTACTTTTAGATCCAAGTATTACAGATACTACTACAGAACAAACGGGTGAGGTTGATTATAATTTTAACCGATCAAATGTATCTGAAGAAGAAAGAGAAAAAGGTAAGAAATTTGTTTTAGACCAATTAGGAAATCCTTTATCAATAGAATTTGAATCTAGAGGAGAAGATTCTTTGTATAAATTTACTTTTAAAGATGGTACATATATAGAGACTTCTGGAAAAGGTTCAGCGTTAAGTTTACCTAAAGGAGTATCTAAGAAAATAGTAGAGCTATCTAAAACAGATAGTACGTATGATATTAAGTTTTTACTAGGACTAAATAAACTTGCAGAAGAACAACAACCACAACCAACTGCTGAAGTTGAATTACCTATAGGTACAGAAGTAAGAGTTGAAAATGAAGAAGGTACATGGTTTATTTCAAAATATGTAGATTTAACCTATTTAGGAACAGAAAGAATTGATAAAGGAGCAATAGTAACTAAAAACTTAGGAGATAATACTGAAATGTTAGAGGTTATATTAAAAGATGTAACTCCTGCTACTCAACCAATACAAACTAGTGAGGTTATTAATACTCCATCTTTATTTGAAATAGATCCTGCATTACAAAGTTTTTATAATAACTTAACTAAAGAACAATTAGATAATCCTAAGATGCCTTCAATGGATGAAGCTCAGGATTTTTATACTAATATGTCTCATGGTTATAATAATATTAATGAGTATATTGAAGAATTAAAATGTATTTAAGATGAGCTGTATAAATAAATCTAATAAAAATTATAAAGATCTTGCGGAAAGATATGGAGATTTTTTAGCTGCTTCTTTTGTTAGAGGTAATATTTTAAATAAAAAACTTGATAATGCAGATGATTTTTATATTCCTAATATAAAAGAGGTTAAAACATACTTTAGAGATATTAGAAAGTCTCAAAAACAAAAAGAGATTTTGGATGCTTTAAAACTTAATCCTGTATTAAACATTGATGCAATAAAAGTTTTATTACAAGGAGTGGTGACACTTTATAATGGAAATTTTTATGTTGTACAAGGAACTAATAATAGAGGGCCTATTGAAAGACAGTTAACACTTAGAGAAATTTATGAACCTAATTTAAAAATAGTTGAGAAATTAAGTGAAGAATATCCTAATATTTTTGAATTACAGTCTAAACGTGGACCAACTGTAACTGAAGTTAAAATAACTCCTGCTACTGAAGCTGAGTATGTACCAGATATAGAACAAAGTATAGCTACTTATACTAATTTAGTTAATGAAAATTTAGGTGTTCAACCTAATAGCTTTTTAGAAGGAGATCATTTTTGGCAAAGAGTAGGAAATAATCTATATACATTGATAGATACTGAAACAGGAGAACCTTTTTTAAGAAACATTAATTTACGTTCAGGTGCAGAACAACCTATACCTACAACTCCTGTTAATAAAGAAAACGCAAATGCTGAAATAATGGACATTAGAGCCAATTATGATAATGACTATTGGCAAACAACTCTAGGTTTACAAGGGTACAACTTAGATCAAATTATTAATAACTTAGAAACTGCAGAAACTCAATTTGAATTTGATGAGCAACTTGCAGATTTTTTAAAAATTATATGTTAAATGGCAACTTGTCCTAATAAAAATACTAAAGAGTGGAAACAAGTTCTTTCTGAAGCTCAAAATAACGATAAACTTGCAATGGAATTGTGGGTTAAAAAAGGTTATAGTAATATTAATAGTATTAATCAAGAAGATACATCTGATGAGGTTACTGATGAAGATAAAAAAGAATTTAATACTGAAGAAGATTCTGAAACATCTGAAAAAACTGATTTAGGAAAACTTGTTGATAGAACTAAAGTCCATTTAGAAAGAAGGATTAGATTATTAAAATTAGTAAAAACTAAAGATAATACAGTTCAAGAAAATAAAATAAGAGACCTTCTTAATAATATGGAAGCACTAGATGAAGTTGCTTCTATTAATGAATATATTAACGAAGCTTATCTTAAATCAGTATCTCTAACTAAAAATATGGAGCAACTGATTGCAGATTCTAAAAGTACTACAAACACTTCAAATTTAATTGAAAAATTAACTGTAATTAATGATCAGGTTAATGGTTCTGCAGATTTATTAGGAGAAATAATAGATAATCAAGATATAGTAGATTTATTTGAAGATTTACCAACTACTCCTAATGTTGAAACAGATAAAAATTTAGATTCAAAAACTGAAGAAGATATATCAATAAAAGAAAAGCTAAAAATTATATTAGCTAATAGAGCAAGTCTTAAACGAAGAATTAATGTAGAAGGAATTCCTTTAATAGCTGATTGGTTACTTACAGCTAGATCTTCATATGTAGCAGATACTACTCAAGATCTTGAATTAGCACAATCTAGAATAAAAAAAACTGAAGAGTTATTTGAAAAAGGTGAGATATCTGAAAAAACTAAAAATAAAAGAATACAAAGACAAAATACTATATTAGAACGAATATCAAGTGTTGCAATAACAAGAGAAGGTTTAATAAGTACACTAAGACAAGCTAGCCGTGAAGATGGAGTTCTCGATTTTATGATTGGCCCTATGATTACTTCACCTGATACAGTGCTAGCTTTATTTGCTAAAAAGATTAAAGATCAAATAGAAAAAGCTAGGCTTAAAGATATAGTAGCAAAACAAGAAATAGCGGATGCTTTTATAAAGTATAATAAAGTTAATAGTACTTCACAAGATAATCCTCAAAAATTTAATGAAGGTATTTATGAAATAGTACAAGAAAGAACAAATAATAAAGACAGTAACGGAGATTATATATACAGAGAAGAAGTTCATTTTGTCACTAAATTTGACATGAAAAAACGAAGTGAAGTTTCTAAAGAGTGGTTTAAAAATAATCCAGAACCTTTAACTAAAGAAAAAAAAGGTTCTAAACTAACAGCTGATGAAGGAAGAACTTATTCAGCATGGGTTACAAAAAAAAATAACTTTTTTGAAGGTATATCTAAACAAAAAAGTGAAAAAGAAAAAGATGAGTTAGATGCTAAAATGAAAAGGCAAGTAGATGCTAATATCATTACTCAAGAAGAATACAATGAATGGTTAAATAGTAAAGAAAGAAAATGGGCACAATCTGAACCTATTGATACATTTTTAAGTGCTAAATGGAAAGCAATGTATAACTCTAAGGATGAGCCTATAAATCCAATGGGGGAGTATCATAAAAAACTTACTGATACTTACTATGCTGCTCAAGATAATATTCCTACTTCACAACGACCAGGTGCTAGAGTTCCCTCTATTGCTAAATCTGATTTAGAAAGGCTTTTAGATAAAGGAGTAGTAAATTTAGTTAAAACTAATGTAAAAGAAGCATTTAATGTTCAGTCTTATGATACAGATTTTGGTCAACTTGGTATAGATACAGAAGGTCAAAAATTCTTACCTGTTTTTTATGTAAATCCTATAGATATAGCAGATCAAAGTTTTGACTTAGCAAAAACAGTTTTGTTATTTAATCAAATGGCAAATAAATATGAAGCTTTAAATGAAGTTTCTGGTGAAATGTCATTAGTTAAATCTATAATAAAAAATAGAAAAGTCCCTGAGTTTAATCAATATGGAAAAAGAAAAATTGATGCTTTTGCTAATAAATTCGGATTAACTGAATATTTAAAACAAAACGGTGATAGTTTTTCAAAAAGACACCTTGATGCTTTTCTTGATATGGTTGTATATGGAGAAATGCAAAAGCAAGAATTAATAGGAAATATTTCTGCTACAAAATTAACTAACACAGTTACAGGTTTTTCTGCTTTAACAAGTATTGCAGCTGATTTATTAAAAGGTGTTGCAAATAATTTACAAGGTAATATACAATTAGTTATTGAAGCTAAGTCAGGTGAATTTTTTAATGCAAAAAATTTAAGATTTGGAAAAATGATTTATGCAAAAAATATTCCTGGAGTTTTAGGAGATTTTGGTAAACCTACTCCAACTAGTTTTATGGGTAAGTTAGTAGAACTTTATGATCCTATACAAGGAGATTTTACAGATAGCTATGGTAGATTAGTTACAGCTGGTGTTGCTAATAAACTTTTTAGAACAGATACTTTATTTTTTAATCAATACTTTGGAGAGTATGCTCTTCAAGTTTCAGGAATGATAGCATTAATGGATGCTACTACTGTTAGAGACAAACAATCTAAAGAAGAAATAACTTTATACGAAGCTCATGAAAAGTATGGTGTAACAGAAGCTTTTGATAAGGTTGAATTTATTACAGAAAATAAAGATGGTAGTAAAGAATATAGAGATTTTACAGAAAAGGATAGAAGAAGTTTTCAAGATAGAACTCATGCTTTAAATAAAAAAATGCATGGTGTATATAATAGCTTTGATAAAGGAACTATTCAAAGATACTCTGTAGGTAGACTTGCAATGATGTATAGAAAACACATGTTGCCAGGTTATATGAGAAGATTTGCAAGATATAGATATGATGAAGAACTAGGAAGTGCTACAGAAGGTTTTTATAGTACTTTTTTTAATCGTTTTATGAAAGATTTATTTACTTATAAATCTAAAATTGGTAAAGAATGGTCTACTTATTCACCAAGAGAAAAAGCAAATATAAAAAGAGCTATAACTGAACTTTCTTTAATAGTATCATTAGCAGGTTTAATTTTTATATTATCTTCAATGGCTGATGATGATGAAGATTTAAAAGATAATTATGCTTTTAACTTTTTATTATACGAAGCTGTAAGAATGAGATCTGAAACAGCTCAGTATATATATTTTGGAGATGCTTACAGAACTGCAAAATCTCCTTCTGCTGCATTATCTACAGTATCTAGAACACTTAAATTTGGTAATCAAATTATGCCTTGGAATATTACAGAAGGATATAAAAGAAAACAAGGTATATGGGAAAAGGGTGATAATAAGGCATGGGCCTATTTTGTAAGATTAATTGGTCTTCCTGGTTATAATATTAAACCAAGAGAAGCCGTTAAAATTTATGAAAGTTTAACTTTATAAGAGTATATGTTTAATAATAAAATAGTTGATTGGACTTTACAGTTTAGCTTTCATTGGCCTCATGATAGATGTGCATTAGGGTGGGAGTATATTGCTGCTACAGAAAAAGATAATTATGATACTTATACTTTTTTTATTGTTATAGCAACACTACAATTTGATGTATATTACAAATAAAAAAAAAAAGGGAATAGCCTAAGCTACTCCCTGTTTTTATACACACTATGAATTAAGCAAAATCAAAATCTACATCATCTGAATTTACATCATCATCTGTTTTTGTTATTTCTGTAAAATCTAAATCAAAATCAGCTTTTTCTTCTATTGTTTTTTGTAATTTTTCTTTGAGTTCTTCTTGAGTTTCTATATTATTAACTTCAGAAGCTCTCATTAAATCAATTGCATTTTGTCCTGCAATTAGTTCTTCAGCTTCTGTATCAGTAATCTCACCTTCAATCTCTGCTACACGCTTTTGATATTCTTCATCTGTTTCAACATGTATTTTTATGTCTTTAGATTCATCACATACTTTAGCTACTGCAGCTTCATCTTCTTTAATTTGATTAGCAATGTATTCCTCTGCTTCCTCATATGAAACTTCTCTTTTTTCAGTTTCTTCAAATGTAGGAACAGGTTTACCATCATCTTCAAATTCAACATCCACTAATTTTCTCTCTTCAATTA